>OLSQ01001594.1_pt1 | contig 18323 bp, 5 predicted proteins | sample 1672561 | NCBI WGS metagenome assembly OLSQ01 (sample SAMEA3136699, study PRJEB25190) | human gut metagenome | biome: human gut; feature: human-associated habitat; material: faeces | place: Austria | collected 2013 | reverse complement strand
ATTATCGCATTATATCCGCTCTTTTATACTGCAAAAATAGAACAATGTAGAAAGGAATTAGGTTGGCACTAGATTTATCAGGAAAAACATTTTACAGGACAAGCATTGTTGATTCCAAAATTTTGTGTTAGAATATACAGTCAGTATATTCATACATAACAGATGAACATACAGTAAGATTAAAATGTAGGGGGCACAGAATGGATTGGCGAAGATTAGTTCAGTTATTGAAAAATCATATGGTAGTTTTGCAGACGCATAATTTCCCGGATCCCGATGCATTGGCAGCGGCATATGCGAGTTCCACGGCACCATCCGCTTCTCTACTGGCGGAAACCTCCAGAGGACTGGCGATGTCAGCCAAGACCAACTTCGCACTGTCGTAGGAGATGGTCGCGCGGCCGTTGGTGGACACCTGACCGGCAGTGACTGCAACGGTGACGGTGCCTTTGGCCTCATCATAAGAGCCCGTACTGTTGGGCAGGATTTCGGGATGGGCCTGGGACTCCGTCAAAACGGCAGACTGGAGGCCACCAGAGATACGGTTTTCCTGCTGAAGCTCCATGGTACCCACGGCAGCAGTGGCGGTAGCTTGGGACTGAGACAGATCCACCAGGTTCTGGGAGACGTTTTCGGCGCCTTCCAACTGGAACAGGCCACACACCGGCCATACCTCAGTTCCGAAGGTGCCCAGCCGGTACACATCGTCCGTACCCTCGCAGTCCCAGGCGATCAGCTCTGTGCAGCTCTGGCTTTCCGAATATTTGCTCCAGAACAGATACTGGCCGTCATAGTACAAAGAGCTGAAATAGGGTGCATCTGTGGAAATGTTCAGATTCTTCAGTAAGGCGTTTTGCTTGCCGTTGAAGTAGCTGTACTGACCATCGATAGTAGCAAAGCCCTCCAGGAACACATTGCCCTCCTGATCTAGCAGGAAAAAGGTGTCGATATAAGCGTCATATTCCTCGTTGTACTGACTGCCGCCGTAGGCAATGCCGATCAGATTGGCGCTATTGTGCCACTCCCAGTAACCGCTGTAAGCGCCAGTTTCTTCATCAATCATCAACACATAGGGACCATAGACGGCCAGCATACAGTCCAGGTTGGGGGCATAGGCAAGGTCAGCATAGAAAATTTCGTCAGAGCCGCCGATGAGGGTGGCCTCAAAGGTGTCAGGGTCGATTCTGTAGTAGTCCGAAAGCTGATTTGTCAGATCCATAGTGGCGCCATAGAGACAGCCATCGGCGCCATAGGCTACGGCGGCGAAGTCCTGTTGGCAGGGATTGCTGGTCAGCTTCGTGTAATTGGGCAGATCGTTTGCGTGGAAAGCGCCCCACCAGATGTCCCCGTCGCCGTCCCACACCAGGCCGTTCAGGGCTTCCGAAACCTCCACCACCTCCAGGGTGCAGGCGGCGGTTTTGGTTGGGTCCAGCTTAGCAGCTGCGGTGATGGTAACGGTACCCGCCGACTTGGCCGTCACCTTGCCGTTCGGGTCCACGGTTGCCAGAGCCTCGTCGGAGCTGCTCCAGACAACGGAATCATCTGTGACCGTCCAAGGCAGCACCTTTGCCGACAGGCGCAAGGTCTCGCCGGACAGGAGTCTGGCCTCTGTCTGACTCACGGACACGTTGTAGACCGTATCGGTGCCCCGGAACAGCTGGTCATCGTACTGCTCCGGCAGGATGTACAGACCTACGACCGCAAAGGGAAGGGTACGCACAAGGCTCGCCGTCGCGTTTTGGATATCAATTTTCAACAGCTGGGTCTGTCCCTCCGAGCAGTAGGCCCAGTAGAGTGTGTCCTCGTTGTGATCCCAGGCCAGGGAATTGAGGGCCCGGGAGGTGTAGGCACCCATGTCGCCCAGGGTCGTGGGCTGGGCAAAGGTGTCGGCGGTGAAGCTGTAGAGAATACCGTTGCCATAGCCCACACCATAGAAGGCGCCCTGGCCGTCGATGGCCAGATTGTACATATCCTCTCCCAGCTCTCCCAGCACCGTCATAACGCCGGTGAGCATATCGACGGTACACAGGTAGGGAACCCGCTGCCGGTTGGCGTCGGAGTAGTAGAGACCGTAGAGTTTGCCATCTTGTTCGTTGTAGGCCAGGTCCCGGAAGTCCTTGATAGGCGCCTCCTGTGCGTCCAGGGTGGCAACGGCCGTAAAGTTACACAGGTCCTCATCCTCTGCCACCATGAAGCGGTTTTCGCTGTCCACCGCGAAGACGTAGCCTCCCGCGAAAGCAGCGGCTTTGATGTTGTTGTCCGCCATATCGCCCAGCCGTGTTTCGGCACCAGATTGGTTGAAGCCCACCCAGTTGTAGTAGGCGTTGCCATATTGGGTCGTGCGGTTGAAAGCGGTGAAATAAGGTCTCGCTTCGCTGCCCGGCAGATCCAGCGTCACCTCATAGGTGGTAGCGTTGCGGGCGTAGTCATAAACGGCAACCAGGAACTTCTTGCCGGACACGCCGTCCAGGGGAAGTTCAACCGTTACATCCTTGCCAGGCTCCGCCTGGTTAGGCACTACGCTGGACAGAATGCGGATGCCGGAGCTGTTCAGCAGAGCCACGGCCGCCACATACTGATTGTCCGAGGCAGTAATCCGGAGGCGGTTACGTTCAATCTGGCTTGCATCCACATCTTTCATCACCGGATCGGTGCTATCAATGGTGAATTGGGTTGAGAGATAAGCGCCATGGCCCAATGCTTCCCAGTTATAGGTTCCGTCCTGGTTTCGGTAGTATTCCGGGGCCGTAATGAGAGAGATTTCCACCGGTGTTCCATCGGGGAGGGGCTTGCCGCGGCTGTCCGTGCCAGTCCAGGCCACATCCACACCCCAGCGCTGATTCACCCAGACGCCCTGGTTGGGGAAGTAATAGGCAGGACTGACCAGGCCCAGCTCATCTGCCACATAGATTTCGCCGGTTTCCGGGTTCCGAATTTGCAGCAGACTGCTTCCGGCCGTTCGAATCTGGGTGAAATAAAGACTCTTCAGAGTATCGCCGCTAAGGTTGTTAAAGGCGTTGCGCTGGGGCAGATAGGTCTCCTCTTCGGCCAGGGGGTTGCCGCCAAAGAGGTACTCCCCGCTGATTCCATCGTAGGAAATGGTCATCAAATTGGTATCGTTGATGCCCAAATAGGGAGCCCGGGTGCTGATGCCATAGCTGCGCTCCAGTGCGGTGTCCACATCATACATGGAGGCATCTGTCCAGCTACCGTAGAAGCCCAGCACTGGAATGGAGTGAATCTCCTCTCCCTGCACCGCCTCGGCATAGACGAAGGCCTCGATGTATGCGCCATTGGGGGTGGCCTCGTCCAGATAGGCCTTCACCTGGTCGGGCAAAGTCAGGGTCACTTCTACCGGTACGGAGCCGCCGGCTGGCACGGTGATGCAGGCCTGATCCTCCAACAGAGCCAGCAGCACATGGGCGTCATAGGTATTGACCTTGCCGTCACCGTTTATGTCGCCATCGGCGTTCAATTTTGTTTCGTTGCCCAGCAGATACTCCAGCAGGAAGTCCGCGTCCTGCTGGTTGGTTTTTCCGTCGCCGTTTAAGTCGTAGACCAGTACATCGTCACCGGACAAGACGGGGTTACCGCCGGAAGTGAAGCCGGCGTCCACCGCCAAGGCCCTTGTCTGGGTGTCCAGATACCGATAGCCGTTGTCCTCGAACACATCCTGGGTAAACAGATCGGTGCGCAGGACGTAGGACAAGGGGGAATCCGTGAGATTGTGGAGGGTGAAGGAAAAACTGTAGCTGCCGGTGCGGTCCGGGTCATCCCCCAGCTCCGCCTTGACCTTGCCATCAGGCTGGCCGTCCACCAGAACATACGCCTGAGCAGCCAGGGCGTCATCCACTTTGGCAAGCCCCGCGCCTTGCTTCAGCAAAGAGTAGTACCCGCCAGAAGCCTCCTCATACAGAGGTTGGGCGGTAGACATCAGCAGGCTATGAGCCAACACTCTGGGGCTGACGCCTGCCTTTTCCGCCAGACCGGTTTCCCGAAAATACTGCATCAGCAGAGCAGTCAGGCCAGTAACCTGAGGCGCGGCCATGGAGGTGCCGGACATCAGGAAATACTGGTCAGTATCCTTCACCTCACCATTGACTGAGAGGATGCTGCCGCCGGGGGCGGTGAGTTCCGGCTTCAGGGACAGGTCGCCGGGGACGCCCCAGGAGCTGAAGTCGCTCATGTTGTAGCTACCGCCGTAGAGGCCCACGGCGTTCCTGGCGCAAATCTTCAGGCTGCCGGTGTAGTAGGTCTGACCATCGGCAGTTTTCGCTTCACTGGCGGCTGCTTTCACCGCATCAGCTTGACTCCGTGTCAGGGACACGCAGGGAGCGGCATACATATAGCCAGTCAGGTTCATACCGAAAACGCCTGCCGCGTTGTTGTAGACCACCACGGCCGCAGCGCCCTTAGCCACAGCGTTGTTGGCCTTTTGGGCAAAGTTTAGGCCGCCGCCTCTGGAGCAAAAGACCACCTTGCCGTTCAAGTCAATCCCGTCAAAATCCGTCTCCGCGCCGAAGCCGTTCACGTACACAAAGGGATACTCTGTGCCGGAGCCGTCCTGGGTCTGATCCAGGTTGGACATGGCCTGATTTCCGAAGTCAGTGCTTTCATAGTAGATGAGAGCCTGGTCATTCACCAGCAGATGGGGGCCGATGGCACCAGCGGAATCCACGGAGGCCACGGTCAGGGTGTTGGTATAGGTGCCGGGAGAGCCGCCGGTGGCGAAGCTGATATCATCGTTGTACAGATAACCGCCGGTGGCGGATTTCACCGCCCAGTGGTTGGAGTTACCGGCAGAGACAGCCACAACTGTGTCGGTTGTGGAAAGGTAGTCTAGAAGTTCGGCGTACACACTCGTGTTGTTGTAAACCTCTCCCGGCATGTTGGAGCCCAGAGACAGGTTCACCGCATCGCAGTCTAGAAGGATAGCGTCCTCAATGGCAGCCATGTAGTCGGATTCTGCGATGCCGCCGCCCACACCGGCTACCTTCAGGGTGATGATCTGGGCGTCGGGGGCCGCGCCGCTTACGAAAACCGTATCGGCAGCGCGGAGATAGCCGTCCGCTTCGGGAATGTAGCGGTTGGCCGCGGAGATACCGGCCACATGAGAGCCATGGCCGCCGAAGTTGTCATAGTCGTGGGTGATGCGCAGATTTGTATCCACATAGTTGTAGCCGAAGGGCAGCTTTTCATTGAGGTACAGATCCTCTGCCGTCAGTTGGGGGGAACGCTCATGAACATTCAGCTGGGGAAGCACCGCCGCCAGTTCCTCCACATCCAGGAGATTCAGCGATGCCAGATACGCCTCTTGGGACAAGCCGGCTTCCTCTGCATTCTCCTTCAGGGCGTACAGGAATGCACCGTTGTCAAAGGACTGGTGGTCCGTGTCCGTACCGGTGTCAATGATGGCAACCCGGCTGCCCGCGCCGGTGTAGCCCTGCTCCCAGGCCAGGCCTGCCCCAGTCATACCGGAGGAGATGTAGGTTTGGGGTGACACAACGTCCGCTTCTTCCGTGGTCTGAGGTGCGTACCATTGCTCCACGAAGGCGTCCTCCACGCCGGGCAGCTGCCGAATTTCTTCCAGCTTTCCATAGGGTACGTTGGCGGAGATGATGTTTCCTACCAGGGTCAAGTTCCACACCACGTCCAATGCTCTGCCTCCCAGCACCTGGGCGGAGATGGTCTGCGCCATCGTCTCCTGTGCTGTCCGCAAGCTGTCCTGGTAGGCCATGGCCTCCTGGTTTCGGGCAATGCCCATGGTGGCATAGCCCGCCTGGACGGTGGATTTTTCCGCCAGAACAATAGAGACGCGGACAATGTCAGTTGCCTGATAGCCTGTTTCGGAGGGGATCTCCTCTACCTGACGGTCTGTCAGGTCGGGAGCAGGGGCGTTGATGTCCACCTCTTGCCAGTGTACACCAGCTGCCCGGACAGGTACCGCATAGCTCGCCAGAAGACAGACCGCTAAGAAAAAGGCGGCAAGCCGGGAAAGGATGGGGTTTTTCATGAATGCTTCTCCTTACATTGTATATTTGCCATTTGGGTGGCAGACCCTATATGCTCCGGCGCAGGATGCCGGGGATATACAAAAGTCACGGGCCGTCAGGTCAGAACCGTGTGATCGATTTGCGCAATGAGCCAGCGGAGGAACTCCGTGTTGGTTCGGTAGTACACATAGATGCCCCGACGCTCGGACGTCACCAGCCCTGCCATCATCAGCTTGGTCATATGGTGGGACAGCGTGGTAAAAGACAGGCCCATTTTCTCCGTCAACTCCTGGACATAGACCTCCTCGTTCTTCAGGAGCGCCAGGATTTGCATCCGCACCGGGTCGCCGATGACCTTCGTATAGGAAGCCAACTCTTTCAGAGGCATGTCCCGTTTGCGATACTGCCGGGCCGCGTCCCAGAGAACGCCTATTTCCACATGGTTTCGTTTCGGCGCGTCATTCTCAATTTGATAGAACATGGTAAAACGCTCGTTGATGGAAAAGAGACTGGGGTACAGATCGATCACTTCCGCCGCGTGTTCAAAAAGGCGGGCATCTTGCTTTAACAGGGCCTCAGCGTCTATCGCGCCGTATGTCTGTCCGAACCGGTTCAGCAGAGGCTCATAAAGGGAGGCATTTTCCTGAATGCAGGCCACTATGGGCCGCAGCAGCTCCGTCAGCTCGTCTACATAGCTGGGAAAGTTGCGGACAGCTCCCAGAATCTGATACCGCTCTTCGTCCGTGGCGGGGAAATGGGCGATGTAATCGTAGAAGGTGGAGAAGTCGCTGCATTCTCGGATGTGCCAGCCCTCGTTGGGAATGGCGAAAGTCACTCGAGCCTGAAAGATGACTTCCGCTTCCGAGTAATGTTTCAGTTCTTCCCGGTAGCTATCCAGGTCATGAAAATGGGGGTAGGCAATAACGCTGGGCATGAAAACGGTGGAGGCAATGTTGGGGCAGTGGGAGCGGTTCTGCTCGGTGTGGTCTCCCAGCATACAAAAAAAGAAACGTAGCCGGGAGGCGTCCAAATGACTGCTGGCCGTGTCCAGCCTGCGTTCCAGCTCCTCCAGAGGCCCGAACAGAGCGTTGATATTCTCCCGTCGCTCTGGATACTGCTCCCGCATCTCCTGAATGGAGGCGGAGAGTGGCCGCCCATTGACCAGCCGGGCGCAGTAGGACAAGGCGTCCACCACCGGATGGATGGTTTTATGTACCGCAAGCTCCCGCTTCCGTGGGGCCAATTGGTTCATTGCATCTGTACCTCCCCATATACCATGGCAGGCAGACCGCCTGCCAGAGGCAATATCACGGTTTTTAGTATACAGGCCTGTCCTACCTTTGTCAAGATGAATTTAGGTATTGACTGCAGGTACGCCTTTATGTATAATTAGAGCGTAGTGATGCTTGCTAGTACGTCACTATAAAATTTGAAATACGGAGGACCACAAAATGAGAAAACACAGAATCCTAGCGGGCATTCTGGCCGTGGCACTGGTTCTGTCCCTTGGCGGCGTAAATATTTCCGCCGCAACGGGCAGTCCCATGACAAACGCGGCGGAAGTGCCGGTTCCCGAAGGCTACTGCGAACAGGACTACCTGAAGATGTACGCCTTTCTGGAAATTGCCGACGCCGACGGCGTCAAAAATGGTACGAAGCTCAACAAGAACTACGACCCCATGGATCCCACGACTTGGGGTACCACCAATGAGAACTACGACCCCGAGGATCCCATGACCTGGGGTGCCGGTCAAAACATCACCTGGGATGAAGTGACAACCGGTGAGGGCGAGGATGAAGTCACGGTGCGGTATCTGTGGATCTTCAATGCACCGGCTTCCGATCTGTGCGGCCCGCTGGATCTGTCCGGCTGTAAATTTCTGCAGGAGGTGTACGTGCAGAATAACGCCCTGACCCAGGTGAATGTCTCTGACTCCGCAATTTGGGAGTTGGACTGCAGCGGCAACCGGCTGACTGAGCTGAACGTATCCGGCTGCGGTTATCTCATGAACCTGGTGTGTGGCAACAACCAGCTCACTGCCCTGGAGCTTGCGGACTGCCGCCGGCTGGCCACTGTAGATTGCAGTGGAAATCAGTTGACCGCTCTGAACCTCTCCGCCACCAATGCGCTACTTACCCTCAATTGCAAGAACAACCGGCTGTCCACCCTGACCTTCAACAGTATGAGCTATCCGATCCACGTGGACTGCTCCGGCAACCAGCTGACGGAACTGAACACCGACACGATGCAATTTACCCGGTATCTGGACTGCTCCGACAACCAACTCACCAGTCTGAATGTGAGAAACTGCAGCATGCTGGAAACCTTCTCCTGCCAGGGCAACAAGTTGGAGAGACTGGATCTCACCTCCGATGGCAAATACCACGCCCTGAGCCTCAACGCCATTGGGGAAGGTTATGTCGGCTATGCCATGGAGCAGAAAGAGGACGGCGCCACCACGTACACCGTAGTGGCCACCCCTGTGGAGGGCAGCGTGTTCCAGGGCTGGTATACAAACAGAAATTGCACCACCCTGGTCACAACAAATTCCACCATTGACGTTACCGAGATTGCCCCCGCCGACGCTAAGGACTATTACGCCAAATTTGACGAAGGCGGCGGAGAGGTAGAGGTACCCAAGGGCTACAACGTCAACGATTACCTGAAGCTCCGGACATTCCTGGAGCAGACCGATGAGGAGGGCGTGAAGAACGGTTTCAAGCTCAACGAGAATTACACGCCTGACGATGTGACCACCTGGGGCGTCTACGACGAGGAAACGCCCTATTGGAACAGCATTACATGGCAGGATGTCAACGGAGAGCTGCGCATCACCGTAATCAATTTCTATGATTCTGACTTGAGCGGCGAACTGGACTTGTCCGATTGTACCGCCCTTGAGCGGCTGGATTGTGGCCTCAACAATCTCATAAAGCTGAATGTTGCCAACGCAACCAGCCTGGTTACTCTGGATTGTAATACAAACCAGTTGGTCTCGCTGAACGTTTCCGGTTGCGTCAGGCTTGGGGGGCTGTTCTCCAAAGACAATCAGCTGACCTCGCTGGACGTATCCGTCTGCACCGAGCTTGGGCAGCTGGATTGCGGCAACAATCAATTGGCCTCTCTGGATCTCTCCAACAACAGCAGTATCACATGGCTGTTTGTGGAGTTGAATCAGCTGACTGCCCTGGACGTGAGCAATCTGACGCAACTGACGCTGCTAAACTGCACGGATAACCAGCTGAATAGTCTGGATGTAAGCAAGTGTACCAATCTAAGTATGCTGTACTGCTCCCGCAATCCCCTGGGAAAGCTGGATGTCACGAAAAACACCGCGCTATCCACTCTCTGGTGCCTGGACAACGAACTGACCCAGCTGGATGTCAGAAGCTGCACCGGGCTGATGAACTTCATCTGTGACGGCAATCGGCTTACGGAGCTGGATGTCACCAGAAACACGAAGCTATCCACCCTGGGTTGCTCCGGCAATCTGCTGGGCAAAATCGATGTGACGCCCTTGGAGTCTCTGCAAAACTTCTACTGCAACGATGCCGGCCTCACGGAGCTGGACCTCAGCAAGAACAGCTACTTAAAGTACTTGCAATGCAAGGACAATCAGCTCACCAGCCTGGACCTCAGCGGCAACACAATTCTGTCATCCCTGGATTGCGGCAATAACCAGTTGACCGCTCTGGATCTCAGCAACAATACAGGACTGCTTAAACTGCTCTGTAACGGGAATCCCCTGAGCGAGATTGATGTGACACACAACGTGGGACTCTGGGAGCTGGATGTGCGTGACACCCAGATCACCAGTCTGGATCTCAGCCAGAATATCGCCCTTTATGGCGTCAGCACCGACACCGTGCTGAAAGAACTGGACGTGACCGCTACGGAATATATACCTGTCAACCGTCTGGCCGCCGTTGGCAACGGATTTGTGGGCATCACCGCCAGTACGAGCAAACTCGGCTGGACTTACGTCCTGACGGCCGCAGCCGAGGAGGGGGCGAAGTTTACCGGCTGGTACAGCGACAAGGAATGTACGAAGTTGATCACCGCGGATGAGACTGTTACAATTACAGTATTCGACGGATATGAGGAGCTGGAGGCTCAGGACTACTACGCCAAATTCGAAGGCGAGTCCGTCCACGAACATACCCCCGGTGCACCTGTCCGTGAGAAGGAGGTTCCCGCCACCTGTACAGAAGATGGCTCCTATGACGAGGTTGTGTACTGCACCGTTTGCAAGGAGGAAATCAGCCGCGTCAGCAAGACCATCCCCGCACTGGGTCATGACTTCTCCGTGAAGGGCGAGACGGTGGCTCCCACTGAGACCGAGGAGGGCTACACCATCTATCACTGCAGCCGCTGTGACGCCACCGAGCATCGGGACATTGTACCTGCCACTGGCCACAAGTGCCCCTCCCAAGCCTTTGCTGACCTGGATACCGCACAGTGGTATCATGAGTACACAGACTATGTGATTGGCAACAATCTGATGAATGGCATGGGGAATCACCGGTTTGCCCCTAATGGCACCACCACCCGGGCTATGCTGGTGACGACCCTGTACCGCTTGGCCGATTCCCCCGAAGTCGGCGAAGGTGCTACCTTCACCGACGTTGCGGAAGGCGCATGGTATGCCGACGCCATAGCCTGGGCCCAGGATGTGGGGATTGCCAAAGGCATAACCGAAACCCGCTTTGCCCCCAATTCCAACGTAACCCGGGAGCAGGCCGCCACCTTCCTGTACCGGTTTGTCACCGAATACCTGGAGGTAGAGTCTGCAGAAAGCGCCGATTTGTCTATGTACAAGGACGCAGACAAGATCTCCAGCTATGCCAAGACGGCCGTTGCCTGGGCTACCGCTAAAAATCTCTTTGAGGGTTTCCCCAACGGCACGCTGCAGCCCAAGGATACCTTAACCCGCGCTCAGTTGGCCAAGCTGCTGACGATTGTGGATCAAAACTTCTGATCCTTCTCCTTTTGCCTCTTTCTTTGGGCACACCCCTACAGCCTCCAGGCTGTGGGCGGTGTGCCCTATTTTTACCCAAAATTGTCCGTGTTTTGGTCGAATCTTGGTAAGCGTAAATCCTGCCATCGTGCAAAAACTCCGGCTCCGAGATGGAACTCAGAGCCGGAGCTGTCATGCAGCCTCTGTCGGCGATTGAATTGAAAAGTCTAAGGAGTCGGGTATTGCCTGTATTGGACCGGCGTCATTCCGGTTTCCCGGCGGAAGACTTTTGAGAAGTAGCTGGGGGATTGGAAACCGCATTCCATGCAGATCTGCACCACATTTTTGTGGGGATTCTGAAGCTGCTGTTTTGCCTGGGCGATCCTGTACTGTAGAAGATAGCTGATCGGAGAGTCATTCATATATCTCCGAAAGCAGCGTGCTGCTTCGCTTTTTCCAATTGCAGCAGCTGAGGCGATGCTTGCTAGCGTAATGGGATGCATATAGTTCCTGTGGATATAGGTTAGCATTTTCTGGATTCGAATTTGCTGCGTGGCCTCTTTGTTAAGAATTGGAATTCTCGGCACTGCGGAAAGGTTCCCATACAGGATCTGCCAAATCCGGGTCAGTTCCTCATGAACCCGCATTTCAAAGCAATCTACCATGAGATCTGCATTAGACAGATATGAAACTGGCGTTGACTCATACGATCCCAATTTTCCATAGCGCTGGCTCAGGGAGAAGATGATATCCAGATGGGCAAGTATTTCTTTCTGCCACGGAATCCCATGCTCCAAGGCAATATAAGGCATGGTTCCGTCCCGAATAATCGGGTCCACATATTTTTCGTGGACAGTACTTGCAATCGGTGCGATTAGTCCGTCCCCAAAAACGATGTTCGGGCAAATGCATTGATCTTCGGGGTGTATCTGCTGATAGCTGTGAAGCACATTGGCGTTTATCAATATGCCTTCTCCACTTTTCAGTCTCACCGGCCGGTTCCACACCTGAATCTCTATCTCGCCGCCATAGGCTATGACAAACTCCAGTTCGGAATGCCAATGCTGGGGAACAAATTGGTTGTCATATCGATACAGCGCATCTGCGTAGGACTGAAAGGGAAAAGACTCCGTTCCGTGCTGTGTTTTCTCCCGCAAATCAGCCTCCAAAGGCATCTGGTCCGCACGCATCCCCACCCCTCCCAGCGCAAATTTAGTTTGGGAACATTGTAGCATATCCTGGGAAGGTAATCAATTGTAAAAATCCAGGAGTCGCTTAATATAATGCTGTCTGCCTCCCCACCTGAAAAGAGCTAGAGGACGAGTATTCCACTACGGTTTCAATGTGCGTACCGGAAACAACGCCTGGGATGCATGTGGAAATAAAAGCTTGAAAGGAGAAAACACACAAATGAAGGAAAAACAGTGCACGCGGCTTTTATCCTTCGTGCTGGTGATTGCTATGGTGCTATCTCTGTGCCCAACCATTGCCTTCGCCGGTACGACGCTGCCCTATCAGGGGGAGAGCGCCCAGGGGCAGAATGAGCCAACATCTCATGGATACAGGGCGGAGGATCTGCTATCCTGGGATCCTGCCACCGATCCCGATGCAGAGCTCACGCGGGCCCGGGTTCCGCTGCAGAATCGGATTGAGGCTGTTGCTGCCACCCAGGCCAACCCCAGCCTGAACCCGGAGGTACAGTACCTGACCCTGGCCGGTGACTATGGGAACGCCTTTTTTGGCGGCACTTCCTATACCAACGAGTTCAGTGAATATTGCTTTAACTTCTGGCAATACATAGATGTATATGCCCCCTGGCACGGGCAGACGCCTGCCACCACACCCGAATCTCTGTGGGATGTGGAAAGTGAGCGCGAGTTCAACGGCAAGGGAACTCCCTTTGAGTTTGGCATGATGAACCTGCCCAACGCGGCCTATACCAACGCAGCCCACAAAAATGGCGCGTTGTCTCTGGGTTGTATCTTCCTGCCCCGGGCTTACCAGTCCTGGCGGACGCTGATCCAGCGGGATGAGGACGGCGGTTTCCCTTACGCAGAAAAACTCATTGAAATCGCGGAGTATTACGGCTTCGACGGTTGGTTTGTCAATCTGGAAGGCGCGGATGCTCCCTCCGGCAAGGCAAAAACCGAACTGCAGGCCTTTTTAAAAACCCTGCGGGACGCCGGTCAATATATTCAGTGGTACGATGCCGCAGGAAGCATCAATGAAAGCTATCTGGATTCCGGCGCTGCGGATTCCCAGTTCTTGGACTATGGCTGGACAACGGAGCATGCGAAGGAAGAGGTCGAAAAGTACGGCTATGGAGCCGTGTTTGGCGGTTACGAAGCTGGTGGCGACCGCTGGGGCAACCGCAATAGCTTTTCTAAAATGTGGAGCAACGATCAGGTGATTGCTTCGATCGCATCCCTCGGCACCGACTTTGTTCACCACGGCCTTGACGAGGATTTTGCAGACAAACAGCGGTTCCGCCGGGAAGAGGACGAGCATCAGTGGATGACCTTTGTGCGGGAGCGGGCTTGGTTCACCGGCTCCTCCGGGGATCCCACAGATAAAACCATTTCCAGCAATGCTGAGGTTGGTATTACCAACAATATCATGCCGGGTATTGCCAGAATGATCACAGAGCGCTCTGTGGTATCCGGTGATGCATTTACTACCAATTTCAATACCGGACACGGTCTGGTCTATGCCCAAAATGGTGAGATATCCAACAGCCATGAATGGGCAAACCTCAACCTTCAGGATATTCTGCCTACCTGGCAGTTCTGGTTTGAGACCGCCGGCTCCAAGCTGGGTGCGGAATTTGACTATGGCACGCAATATCAGCGATATTTGGAGGATGGAACGCCAACTGCCTTTGACTTCGACCTGGTGGACCCCTACGAAGGCGGCTCCTCCCTGGCGGTCTACGGCAAGGTGGACGCCGATAACTTCATGCATCTGTACAAGACCAACCTGGATGTGACGGACGCCAGCAAGCTGGCTCTGACCTTCCAGAAGACCTCCGATGACAACGTGGCCATGAGCCTGGGCGTTGTGTTCGCCAAGGACATCAACACCGAGAACAATACCTACACCGTCACCGAGATCCCCCTGGACAACACCGTTGCCGCCTCCAATGGCTGGGTCACCTCCACGGCGGACCTGTCCGCTTACACCGGCGAGTCCATTGCCATGATCGGCCTGTACTTCAAGGGCGCTTCTGAGAACTATCAGATGCACATCGGCCAGCTGAAGTACACCTCCGGTCAGAATTTGACCCCCGATGCTCCCACCGGCCTCACCATTGACAAGGCCTATGATACGAACGAGATGGTCGTGTCCTGGGATCTGGGCGATTACGACACCGTAAAGCAGTACAACGTCTATGCCGTAATCAACGGGGTAGAGCAGTACATGGGCGGTATCTACGACGAGATCTACTACATCAAGGACGTCTACGACGCGCAGGGTGAGGTGACCATCAAGGTGACCGCCGTTGGCGCCGATGGCAGCGAGTCTGAGGCCGCCACCGCCACCTATGATTACGCCAAAGCCGTCACCGATTTGGCTGTGGAAGCTGCCGACGGCACCCTCACGGTGAGCTTTACCCCCGCCGATGCCACAGTAGCGACAGACGTTTCCGTTTATGTGCCTGCCACCAAGGAGACCTTCACGGCTCAGGCTGCTGCCGGTGAGTCCTCTGTGGTTGTCGCCGTTCCCACAGGCGCCGGCGCCGACGGCAGGGAGTATGAGATGCTGGTGACCCCGGTGGGCGGCTCGCCCAAGGCCTACGATGGCGATCTGGACGACAGCTACTGCGTCCCCTACGACGGCCCTATGACCGGCCATCAGCTGACCGCTCCTGTGGCCTGCACCGACTGGTATAAGCTGAGCTTCACCTATACCACACGGAGCGGCAGTACCGGTTCTGAGGAGTACACCCGTGGTGTGAAGAGCCATAACGAGCTGAACAACGACTGGTCCCGCTTCCAGTCCCTGCCCAGTGACATCCTGACCCTGGAGGTCACTCTGACCGACTACGATGGAAATGTCTCTGAGAAGGTGACATACAACTTCGACGATCAGGGCGAGCCCATCATTCCCCAAGCCTTCGAGCGGGTGTTCCACCTGGACGCTGGACGGAAGTATTTCAGTGTGCAGTACATCAAGCAGATTCTGGACACCATGGCTGAGGCCAACTTCAACCAGCTGGAGCTGTACTTCTCCGACAACCAGGGCTTCCGCTTTGCCTTGGACGACATGACCGTGACCACGGAGTTCGGCACCTATGACCTGACTGACTCCTTGGGTGACGGCTATGTGGGAGACAACAAATATCCGGACGGCTCCAACCAATACCTGACCCAGGCCGAGATGGATGAAATCATCTCCTATGCCAACAGCAAGGGCATTGAGCTGGTTCCCGCCCTGAATGTGCCCGGCCATATGGGCGCCATTCTGGAGGAGTTCCCCGACCTGCGCTACACCGGCTCCAAGAGCTCCATTGATCTGACCAGCGACGAGGCAAAGGCTTTCGCCAAGGCAATCGTGGAGAAATATGCCGCGTACTTTGCCTCCAAGGGCTGCAAGCATTTCAACTTCGGCGCCGATGAGTTTGCCAATGACCTGGGCAGCATGGGCTTCGAGGTGATCTATCAGAACGGCATTTACAAGGAGCACTTTGTGCCCTTCTTCAACGACGTGGCTGCCATCATCAAGGACAAGGGCATGACCCCCAGAGCCTTCAACGATGGCGTCCTGTATAACAACGACACCACCGTGGAAATGGACCAGGACGTCCAGGTTTGCTACTGGTCCTCCGGCTGGGGCGGCTACAACCTGGCCTCTGCCACCACCCTGAACAACGCCGGCTTTGAGCTCATCAACACCAACCAGGGCTACTACTGGGTGCTGGGCAACGCCGACTGGCAGGTCAGCGTGAAGAAGGCTGGCGAGTTTGACTGCACCGAATTCGAAGGTGGAGACACCATTTTCAATCCTGCTGGCGCCATGCTCTGCGTCTGGTGCGACAACGGCGCGGCAGACGGCCTGGATGAGGGTGCAGGCGTAGCCGAGAAGATTGCCGATGTGATCAAGGCCTTCGGCTCCACCCTGCCTGAGGTTCGGAATATGGAACCCCTGGTGGACGAGACCTATTTCCCCGACGCCGCCCTGCGGCAGGCCGTCATCAGCCAGGTGGGTCCCTACGTAACCGATCTGTCTGGGTTTACCGGCGTCCTGGATTGCAAGAACACCGAGGTGAAGGACCTGACCGGCATTGCCCAGTATCTGCCCGGCCTTACGGGTTTGAACCTCACCGGCACCAAGGTGACCAAGCTCACCTCCGACATGCTGCCCACCGGTCTGGAGACCCTGAACCTCACCAACTGCCGGGCGCTGACCTTTGTGGAGCTGGAAGACCATCCGAATCTCCAGGTGGACTTCACAGGCTGTGTCAATGTGGAGAACCTGTATCTCTCCGGCACCAACATGACGGAGCTTGACATTTCCGCCATGACCATGCTTCACAACTTTGTGATTTCCAACAGCCAGATCAGCAAGATCACCGCCGCTTCCCCTTCCGCCTATACCAATGCCTACTATTGGAACTGGCAGAACGCCAAGCTGGACCTGTCCTCCGGGACCAAAGAGGGCAAGCTGAAGGATGGCATGGAGTCCTATTTCAACACTGCCAACCTGGAGGAGGAGATCAATCCTGTTGCAAGCCAGGTAGGGAGCGGTTATCTGTCCTATTGGGGCGGCAACAGTACGACGATTGACTTGCCCCTGAGCACCATTCAGGTTTCAAACCCCTATGCCGATTGGGGCTACTACGAAGTCCTGACTAAGATGACCGTGGAAGTATCTATCGACGGAACCAATTATACAGTAGCCGCTGAGGTGACCGATGCGACCGCCGACTATACAGTGACACTGCCGGAGGGCGCCAGAGCCCAGTACATTCGGATCACGAATACAGATGAAATCGATTGCTACGCTCGCTTTACTGTGTATGGCCACGAGGTTGCTCCTATGGGCTTCACCTACAGCGGCCAGCAGCCCGCTCTGGTGCGGGAGGAAATGTCCGACGTCATCTACGAGCGCAATGGCCAGCAGTACCAGCTGCTGGACCTGCTGAGCGACAGCTACAAGACCTTCAAGACCGTTCGCGGCACGCCGGTGGCCGACCTGGAGGGCGAAAGCTGGGTGGACGAGGCCTACCTGACCAGTGCCACCACCATGCCCAAGGGTGTGAAGGTGGTCATCACCGATGAAAACGGCGAAATCTATGTTCCCTCCAGTGTGGAGAAGCCCGATTTGGGCACCTTGGACGAGACTACCAATGTGGCGCTGAACGCCAGCGTCCAGGGCCAGTCCGCCCAGTACAGTGGCGAGGAGGCGTATCACCTCTTTGACGGTATCATCACTGGCAGCAGCAACAAGTGGTGCGGCCGGGGCGCCACCGGTTGGGTTGGCTTTACCCTGCCGGAGTCTATGGTTGTGGGCAAGTGGCATTCCGTCCACGCCAAGGGTGAGCTGGAGAGCTACATCACCCAGGACTTCAGCCTCCAGGTGCTGGATCCCAACGGCTCCGTCACGGAGGAGGACTTCCTGGCCATGTCCTCCAGCGAGAAGAATTCCGTGATGAGCAACAACTCCTACTGGATTGACCTGGACGCCGTCACCGGCAACCTCGATGTGGACGTGACCCGGGAAATCCCCCAGGAAAATCTGGTCCAGGCCCAGGTCTACCGCCTGTACGTGGGCAAGTCCACGGCCGGCAATGACAACAACGTTCGGATCAACGAGCTGGAGCTCTACGCCTACACCGGCAAGCTGGTGGCAGACACCAACGGCGTGTTTGTGGCAGATGAGATTGGCACCTGGAACGTCTCCTACCAGAAGGGCGGCCAGGAGCTGGAGAGCATCCAGGTTCGCGTCCGCCTGTCCGATCAGGATCTGGTGGACCTGTCCCAGGCAGTCGAGTCTGCCAAGAACGACGCTGAGGCTGCCAAGGCTGCTGCTGAGGCTGCCCAGGAGAAGGCCGAGACTGCCCAAGAGGCTGCCGAGGCTGCCCGCAATGAGGCAATTGCCGCTGAGGAAGCAGCCAGAAAGGCCGCCGAAGAGGCTGGTACCAACCGCGACGCCGCGGAAGCTGCCAAGGACAAGGCCCAGGAGGCCGCCGAGAAGGCCGAAGCTGCCGAGAAGGCTGCCGAGACCGCCCGGGACGAGGCCAAGGCCGCCCAGGATGCTGCCAAGATCGCCCAGGATGCCGCGCAGGAGGCCGCTGAGGCTGCCGAGAAGTCCAATCGCGAAGCCGCTATGAGAGCCGCAGAGGCCGCTGGTTCTGCCAAGGCTGCCGCATCGA
>OLSQ01001584.1_pt1 | contig 18422 bp, 8 predicted proteins | sample 1672561 | NCBI WGS metagenome assembly OLSQ01 (sample SAMEA3136699, study PRJEB25190) | human gut metagenome | biome: human gut; feature: human-associated habitat; material: faeces | place: Austria | collected 2013 | reverse complement strand
TTTTGGGTAGGCGGTGTGTTATTCATCGCTTACGAAAAGTTGTTACTTCTTTACCAGTAGTTGTAACTGCAGACAGAAAGCTTACAGGCGTTCAGCTTGGAACAACTACATTAACTGTATCTAGCACAGCAAATGATCTTAACGCTGTATCTACAACTATTAAGGGACTTGACCAGTATTCAGAAGAAGCTACTCCTGCTATTAAAGAAGTAAAGGTTCTTACAGGCGATGACACTGGAAAAGCGAGTGGTGCAATTACAGCTGCCATTTCTGATAAGAAGATTACTTTTACTGTAGCAAATAGTGTAAAGGCTGGCACATATCAGGTTAAGGTTGTATTTAAGTCTTCTGAGATTTCTGGAGAAGTTACTGTAGTGGCAACATTGAATGTTGTTGATACAAGTAAGGTTGCAGATTCTGATGCAACATTTATGTTAGAGCTTCCTACAGATGCAATTGATTTAGCAATTGCTCCTGGAACAAAGGCGGCTGATCTGGCAAATAAAGAAATTAATATTTCTGTCGTTGAGTATAAACTTGGCGCTAAAGTTAGCACTTTAGATGGAGCTACTATTACTATCAAAGATCCAAAGGGAAATTCAGTAGTTAATAGATCCAAACTTTATACAGTTAATGGAAACAATATAAGCAAAAAGATTACTGAACTTGGAACATATACTGTAGAAGCTACGGCAACCGTTCTGGATGCTAACGGAAAAAATGTAGAAAAGAAATTTAGTGGTTCTTTCACTGTAAAGGATACTCAGTTATCTGCTTCTACTTCTATTAAGAAGACAAGTGATATTACTGTTAGCATTCATGATGGTGAGAAAGTTGATGCTGCTACTCTTGCAAAGAAGGTATTAGAGCAAACTGAAGTTGCTGAATTTACTTTCGATGGTAAGAAGATTGCATCTGCAAATATTTCTAATGCTACAGCTAAGGTAAATGGTAAGGCTCTTTATATTGAAAAAGCTTATGTAACTGTTACAGATGCTACAACAAATGCTATATATGATGTGCCTGTAGCCATTAATGCATCATTTACTTTAAAATAATTTACAAAATATGAGTTTTACATATTTTTATTTAGTTCATTAAGGACGAAGTAAAGAAACAAAAAGGGCACCGTACTGACTTTTAAGTTAGTGCGGTGTCCTTTTTTCTAGGCCAGCTAATCAACTAATGATTAGACTTCTACTCGATATGGAAAATTATACATAATTCCATAATAATTTTGAATTACTGCCATGCAAGGAAGTAACCAGTTGAAACTGTCTGATTGATGTAAATAACGTCAGCAGACCTCTCACACTACCAGCGTACCTTTGCCATTCTCCAGTAACCTATTCAAAAGACAATTATGCAATTAGTGTGTTAAGTTGTAACCAAAAGGACTGTACTGTAGTCATTCCAAAGTCTTCGCTTAAGATGAAAAAGAAAAATATCGATCTTCGCACCTGCAAAATTTCTATTACTAGAGATTTTGCTAATGCTACAATGTAACTGTTTTACAAAAGCAAGAAGAAAGAGACGCCAAAGCCGACATTTGCCGGAACTGGCGTCTCTTAATTAGGGACTTATTTTACAGTCTCCTTTTTTCTTTTAATTAAACAATGGAATATTAATTATTTTGTAAATGTTGTGTTGATAGCAACAGGAACACTGTAAGATACTTTTCCGTTTGTTACTGTAACAGTAGCATTTCCAATATATGTGTAATTTCCGTTTGTCTTAACTTCTTTAGGATCAACAGAGAATGTTGTATAATCCTTGCCATTGTAAGATGCTACACATGTCTCAGCAAGAATATCAGCACCAGCTGTTTTTGTTGTCTTTTTGCTGTTTACCTTAACAGTTGCAGCTGCCTGAGTATCAACAACAGTAAAGCTTCCTGAGAAGTTCTTTGTTACTTTCTTTCCATCAACAGTTGTTTCGTAAGATGCCTTAACAACATATGTTCCAGCTGCAATGTTCTTTGTTGCCATATCACCAGATACAGATACAGCATCAACAACACCAGTATCAGGGTTGATCTTTTCTGTCTTATCATTTAATGTGAATTTAGCACCAGTGATTTCACCAACCTTAACGCCCTGATCATAAGCAGCAACCTTTGCAGTAACTTTCTTAGCAGCCTTTGTAGCATCTGCATCATCAGCAATTGCTAAATCAATCTTACTGTCAGAGATCTCTAAACGTAAATCAGTTGCATCAGCAGCTGTCTTAGTTGTAGCTACAGAATTTACGGTAATTGTTTTTGCAACCTTATCAGATCCTTTTGCTGCTTCAAGTTTAATAACATAAGATCCCTTATCTACACCAGCAACATCAACAGTTACTTTTCCATTAGCATATGAAGAATGAATTTTCTTTGCTGCATCTGTATTTGTAAGTACAGTAGGAACTACACTATCAACAGCAATTTCATCACCATACTGATCAAGACCCTTAACTGTTACATCACCTGTTGTATAACCAGGTGCTGCATTAGAAATAGAAAGTGAAGATGTACCAAGTGTAATGTTAACAAGCTTTCTTGTCTCTGTTACAGTTACAGGTAAAGAAGTAACAACCTTTCCATCTTTTAAAACATTGATATATGCAGTACCAGCTTTAACAGCTACCATGTCTACATAAGATTTTGTAGCTAAAGATGTTTCTGGTAAAAGAAGTACACTATCATTGCTAGATACTACAGAATACTGAGATGTAATATCTTTCTTTTTAGAATCTACAAAATGGAAATAAGCATCTACATCATCACCTAAAGCAAACTTACTTACAGATGTAACAGTCTTTGTCCAATCTGGAGCGTTTTTAGCGATTGTATAGTTATAGCCAGCTACTGTTGCAGCTTCTTCAGCTACAGCTGTGATTTCAAACTTCTTTGTGATAGCGCCAACTTCCTTAGCGTTCTCATCATACTTATATGTGTGGTATGTAACTTCTGCTGTACCCTTGTTTCCAACTACTGGAAGAACAATCTTAGTGCCATTTACATAACCCTGAGTTGTTGTAAGTGCAAAATCAACATTATTTGGCTTGCTTTCAGTTGTGAAATCTTTAAGAATTACACCATTCTTATCAACTGTCTGAGCCTTGATTTCAGTTCCATCTGTATTAGCAGGAATCTGAATTGGACTAACTGTTACATCAGCAACAACACCATCAGAAACAGGAACTTCCACAGCAGTACCAGCAACAGTTACTACATAAGTAGCTCCGTCTGTGAACTCTGTGAATGTTGTAATTGTAACCTTTGTAGCGTCCTTCTCATCAGCAGCTACAGACTTAACAGCATATACAGCGTTTGTTGTTTTGTTAGAAACAGTAATATCAGATGCTTTCAGATCAGATGTCTTTCCAAGAACAACAGCCTCGAATGTATCAGCCTTTGTCTGCTTTACAGACTTAACAACATACTTCTTAACTGTCATCTTAACAGTCTTTGTTGTCTTACCAGCCTTAGCAGTGATTGTAACCTCACCATCCTTAACGCCAGTAACAACACCCTTCTCATCAACAGTTGCGATTGTTGCATCACTTGTTGTGTATGTAACCTTTGTTCCAGTTGGCTTTACAGTAGCTGTAATCTGCTCTGTTGCTCCAACTGCTACTACATCAGCAGCCTTTACTGTTAATGCTGGATTATTAACTTTGATAGTAGCCTTTAATGTCTTCTTTACAGCTTTCTTTCCCTTCTTACCAGTTACCTTAACAGTAACTTTTGCTGTACCAGCCTTAACAGCCTTAACAGTAACCTTCTTTGCAGAAGTCTTAACTGTTGCTACACTCTTCTTGCTTGTAGTAGCTTTAACTTTTACGCTCTTCCAAGTCTTTGGAGTTGTAACTTTGATTGTCTTAGACTGACCTACATATACGGCAGCCTTTGTTGTGCTAAGCTTTGGAGCTGCAGCAGCATTTGCAGGAGTTACAGGTAAAGCTGTAACAACCATTGCAGCAGCAAGAGTTGAAGCTAACACTTTTTTGAATGTCTTCATGTCTTTTCCTCTCTTTCCTTTTTTGATCAACCTCCATCAGAATTCTACTTGTTTGCCTCACACGTTTAAGTTCAGCCATCTTCACTTTTGACTCGCTGCGGACGATCCATCCGTTCCAACGACATTGCTAATTGCTTCCGCCGACCTCCTCGAGTAAATACTCATCGCCAGCATCATCTACAAACACATAAATCTTTCGATTGAAGCCTCGAACCCTCAAAGTCGCGTAGAGCTAAATCCAACATTGATAGTTCAGCATCAAATTCAGCAAGCTGCTCCTAACGGATCTCAGCTTCTGTATGTATCTGTAATTGTAAGGTTGTCTGAAACCTATCTTTTCAGTTTCAGTTTCCATAGCTCCAATAGTTGCCAATCAGTTCTCGTACTTTTCTTTTAGCAGTACTATTTTAACTACTCTACGTGACAATAATACACCAAGTATTGTGTCTTTGCAACCTAAAAATCGCATTTTGTTGAAAAAACTTTTTAATATTTTCTTAAGTTGTTAAGATTTTTTTCACAAATTACAACTATTTCAACTGCATATAAAAAAACGAGCCTTTTCATGCTATTTTAACATAAAAAGGACTCGTTTCCCAATAGATTTCTTAGATTTGAATTAGTTTCTTCTTAATTTATATATGGAAGAAACGCAGATCTCTTTCAAGGCTTCCTGCCATATCCTTTAACTGGTTTGCAGATTCTACCAGCTGCTCGATGATATGGTTCAGTTCCGTCATAGATGCGGTCGTCTGCTCTGTGGATGCCGCATTCTCCTCAGAGATGGAAGAAAGGTTTACAATGATTTCTTCGACTTTCTTTCTTGCCACATCACAGGATGCTGTATATTCCCGGATGTTGGATGTCTCCGAATTGGATTTATCGATGCCTGCCTCTAAGACATTGAACCGTTCCTGTGTCTCTGCAAGTTTCTTCTGCTGGTTGTTCACAATTTCCGTTACATCTTCTACGATCTCAACAGTACGGGAAGCTTCATCTGCAAGTTCCTCGATGATTCCTTTGATGATTGCTGCAGAAGAACTGGACTGTTCTGCCAGCTGCTGGATTTCTGTTGCAACGACTGCGAATCCTTTTCCTGCCTCGCCGGCACGGGCTGCCTCAATACTTGCATTCAGGGAAAGCAAGTTTGTCTGGCTGGCAATACTTGTGATCAGTTCGGTTGCCTCCCGGATCTTCTGTACGGATTCGTTCGTTGTGTGTGTCTGCTGTACGACCTGTGTGAATGCTTCTGCGGTCTTTTCATTTGCTGCACTCAGTTCATTCATGAAACGGGAGGATTCGTCGCTCACCTGCTGCATCTCTCCTGCATTCTTTCCTAAATCTTCGATATTGTCCACAATTTCAGCGAAGATATTTCCCATATCTGTGATCTGTCCGGATGCAGTGTCAACTTCTCCCGCCTGTGCTGTCGCGCCGTTTGCGATATCTTCTACTGCATTTCCGATTTCTGAGGATGTCTCACTGCCGTTCTGTGCCATCGCATCGAGCTGTTCACCGGACTGCTTTACATTTGCGGAGATATTCTGCGCACTACGAATGACTTCCGTCAGTTTCTCGAGGAATTTATTTACGTATTTACCAAATACTGAGAACTCGTCTTTTCCGTTCTCATATGCACGTACCGTCAGGTCTCCTTCCGTCATCTGGGAAAGTGTCGTCTTGAACTTGCCGATGCTGCGGTTCATGGAACGGCTCGTATGTAAGGTAATCACAATAATAAATCCTGCACTTATAATAAGGATAAGAACCATTACAAGGATCAACTGTACCTTTGTTGCCTGTGTATTGCTCTCTACATCTGAACGAATCTGTGAAGTCAGTTTCGTCAATGTTTTCGAAAGCTTTGTATTCTCTGTTTTCAGTTCCAGTACCTGATTATCCTTTTCATTTGCAGAATCAAATGCCGCCTTTTTTGTGTTCATCAGATCTGTCAGTGATTTCTGCAGATCTTCAGCGCTGCCATATAATGCGATATTATTTATAATTTCTGCAAAAAGGTCTGTAATACTCTGTGCCTCATCTGCAACATCTTTTCCTTCCACAACATGCTTGCTATATGTTGCAAAATTTCCGTTTAATGTATCCAATGCACCTTTAAAATCATATTTATCGGAAAAAGCACTTGCCATCTGGAAACCGGATGGTGCATGTTTATATGCCAGTGTATAGGTTATTTTGTTGTAATTCTGAATATCATAGCTTGATGCCGGAATCTTTAATGCAACTTCTTCCCACACGCCATTTGCTTCTGTATATTTAGTATCTACAACGATTGCAGGTTTTCCGTCTGCCTTGCCAATGGTCAGTCCTTTTAATGCATCTCCATAAGAACCAGAGAGATCTGTTTCCGCCAAAGAAGCAATATCAATTTTTTTCTTTTCGGTTCCGTTATGTAATACAATATTGCTGATATACAGTTTGCCACTGTATTCTACCGCCGTACCACCTACACGGGCATATACATAATCACGTTTTCCTACACTCGGAATCTCACAGGAATAATTTGCTATCTGATAGGTTTTTCCGTCGATCTCGGTTGTTTTTCCACCATCATGAAGATCAATCCAGGTTCCATCTACCCACGATTTGTCCTCTTTCAATGTTCCAAATCCATTACCAAGTTCTTCATCTCCTGCAATAAAATCCTTGTAATCACCAACATCTTCCGTATAACCACGCTGTCCTGCCAATTCACTGATCTGCGTATAATTGTCTTTCGTGCTGCTGATGGCATCTTCCATGGAACTGAACTGTTTTTTCCACTTCAATCCTGCAGTCTTGCTTCCGGACTTTGCACCATCTTCCATTGTTCCCAGATTTTTTACAATATTGTCCAGATAGCTGCTGTCAAGGAAATACAGATATGAAGTATCCAGACTCTGGTTTTCGTTCTGTAACAGATTTACTTCATTGACATCCTTTAAAATCTGATTGTTGCGGCTGTTCTTATTCAGTGCACTGACACCTACGGTTCCCAGTACCACTGCTGACAGGATTGCCACACCTCCTATCAGACGGATCTTTCCTTTGATTCCACCGAAAACGCCCATATGATTCTTGTTAACCGTTTTCTTATCGGCGTTAACATTCTTATCTTTTGCCATATCTACTCCTTCTGTGTCCTCTGGCTTCTCTCTAAAAGCCTCTCTTAATAATTTTCCTAATCGTAAACCAGGTCTATAGTACTAATTATATATAAAAAGAAGTATATACGCAATTAGTTAAATGCCTAATTTTTACATACTTTTACAATATTTTCATATACACAAAAAGACCTCATAGAAACATGCATCATTTCTACGAGATCTCTTTGTATTTTCTATTTGGAGAACAACTGATTGTGATAATTACTTAAAGTACTCTACACCGGACTCGAACAGTTTCATATCCTGCTCGCCGTAAATGTTCATTGCTACGGAATCGCCACGGCGCTCACTGTGTGCCATCTTTCCAAGTACACGTCCATCCGGGCTTGTGATTCCCTCGATTGCCATGTAGGAACCATTGACATTCCACTCTTCATCCATAGTTGGTTGTCCTGCCTCGTTGACATACTGTGTTGCGACCTGTCCGTTTGCGAACAGCTTGTCCAACCACTCCTTCGGAGCTACGAAACGTCCCTCACCATGAGATGCCGGGTTGCAGTAGGTCTGTCCTAAGGTTGCTTTCTGCAGCCATGGGGACTTGTTGGTTACTACCTTTGTGTAAACCATCTTGCTGATATGGCGGTTGATGGTGTTGTATGTCAGTGTTGGAGAATCCTCTGTCTGCATGCGGATTTCACCATATGGTACCAGTCCTAACTTGATCAGTGCCTGGAATCCGTTACAGATACCAAGTGCAAGTCCGTCTCTTTCTGTGAGCAGCTTGTTGACTGCCTCTGTCATCTTTGCGTTGCGGAATGCAGTTGCAAAGAATTTTGCAGATCCTTCCGGCTCATCACCTGCGGAGAATCCACCTGGGAACATGATGATCTGTGACTGATTGATTGCTTTTACGAAAGTATCGACAGAATCACGGATATCTGCTGCGCTCAGGTTCTTGAATACTTTGACAATTGTATTTGCGCCGGCTCTCTCGAATGCCTTTGCACTGTCGTACTCACAGTTGGTTCCCGGGAATACCGGAATGAATACGGTTGGCTTTGCTACTTTATTCTTGCAGATGTAGATTTCTTTGGTATCAAATACATCGGTCTTTACTTCTTCTTTGTCTTCGGTTGCACGGGTTGGGAATACACGCTCCAAAGTACCTGTCCATGTGTTCAATGCTTCTTCCATACTGATGGACATGTCTTTGTAATTGAAGTTCTGTGTATCGTTTACTGTTGCAACGACTGCTGCACCCGGAACTTTTTCCAGTACAGCAGCAAGCGCATCCTCGGATACTTCTGCTACGATATTACCAAATCCCGGTGCAAATAAGGTATCTGTGCTGACGCTGTCTTCTACGGTGACACCTAACTTGTTACCGAATGCCATCTTGCTGACTGCTGCTGCAAGTCCCTTTCCATCCAAAGCGTATGCGGATAAAATCTTGCCTTCACCGATCAGTGTATGGATACTGTCATACAATGCCATAACTTTCTCATATACCGGCAGATCATACTCATTCTTATCAATGGTAAACAGCACGAGTTTGTTTCCGGCTTTCTTTAATTCCGGTGTGATGACATCCTGTTCTTTTGCCACATCAACTGCAAAAGATACAAGTGTTGGCGGTACATCAATATCGTTAAAGGTTCCGGACATGGAATCCTTTCCACCGATAGATGGAAGTCCGAATCCGATCTGTGCATCGTATGCTCCAAGCAGTGCTGCAAACGGCTGGCTCCAACGCTTTGGATCTTCGTTCATTCTGCGGAAGTACTCCTGGAATGTAAAGCGGACTTTCTTGTAATCGCCGCCGGCTGTCACGATACGGGAAAGTGACTCAAGTACGGCATATACGGAACCGTGGTATGGACTCCAGGATGATAAATATGGATCAAATCCGTAAGACATCATTGTTACGGTATCGCATTTTCCTTTGAGAACCGGAAGTTTTGCAACCATGCTCTGTGTCTCGGTCAACTGATAACGTCCACCATATGGCATGTATACACTGCCTGCTCCGATGGAACCGTCGAACATCTCAACAAGCCCCTTCTGGGAACATACATTGAGGTCGCCTAACATTGCAAGCCATGCTGCTTTGTTGTCGCCTTTTGCTACTGCATCGGCTACCTTTGGAAGCTCAACTTTCTTGAAGAAGTTGTCTGCCTCTGCCGGCATCTCTACTTCAACGTCTGCTTCCTGATGTGCTCCGTTGGTATCAAGGAACGCACGGGAAATATTTACGATCTCCTTGCCTCTCCACTCAAGGACAAGTCTCGGATCCTCGGTAACAACTGCAACCTCGGTTGCCTCTAAGTTTTCTTCTTTTGCATATGCTAAGAACTGCTCCACATCCTGTGATGCTACAACGACAGCCATACGCTCCTGGGACTCAGAGATTGCAATCTCTGTTCCATCAAGTCCTGCATATTTCTTTGGTACTTTATCTAATTCAATACGAAGTCCGTCTGCCAGCTCACCGATTGCAACGGACACACCGCCTGCACCGAAATCGTTACATTTCTTGATGATATGGCTGACTTCTTCTCTGCGGAATAATCTCTGTAATTTACGCTCGGTTGGTGCATTACCTTTCTGTACTTCTGCGCCACATACGGAAGTAGACTCTGTATTGTGTGCCTTGGAAGATCCGGTTGCTCCACCGATTCCGTCACGTCCGGTACGTCCTCCGAGAAGGATGATCTTGTCTCCCGGATCAGAGGTCAGTCTCTGTACTGCACGTCTAGGTGCTGCACCCATAACAGCTCCGATTTCCATACGCTTTGCAACATAATCCGGATGATATACTTCTTTGACATATCCGGTTGCAAGTCCGATCTGGTTACCATAAGAGCTGTATCCTCTGGCTGCCTCACGGACGATTTTCTTCTGTGGAAGCTTTCCTTCGATCGTATCTTTCACGGATACGGTAGGGTCTGCGGCTCCTGTTACACGCATTGCCTGATATACATAAGTACGTCCGGATAACGGATCACGGATTGCTCCACCAAGACAGGTTGCTGCGCCACCGAATGGCTCGATCTCTGTCGGATGGTTATGTGTCTCGTTCTTGAAGTTTACAAGCCATTCCTCTGTCTTTCCATCTACTTCTACCGGCACGACGATGGAACATGCATTGATCTCGTCAGACTCTTCCTGATCGTCTAACTTTCCTTCTGCTTTGAGTCTCTTCATTGCAAGAAGTGCCAGATCCATCAGGCAGACAAACTTGTCATCACGGCCTTTGTACATTTCTTTATGTGTATTGAGGTAATCCTCATATGTCTTCTTGATTGGTGCCTGATAAAAGCCCTCGTCGAACTTGACATTCTTCAGTTCTGTTGAGAATGTGGTATGACGGCAGTGATCGCTCCAGTAGGTATCAAGCACGCGGATCTCTGTCATGGATGGATTTCTCTTCTCTTCACCCTTGAAGTAATTCTGGATATGAAGGAAATCCTTGAATGTCATGGCAAGATTCAATGAATCATATAATTCCTTTAACTGTGCCTCTGCCATATCGATAAATCCTTCAAAGATAGCAACATCTGCCGGCTCCTCAAAATTCTGCACCAGTGTTTCCGGCTTCTGTGCGCCGGTCTCTCTGGAATCTACCGGATTGATACAGTACTTCTTGATGGCCTCTAATTCATCATCGGTAATATCTCCATTGATTACATAAGTGGTTGCACTGCGGATGATTGGCTCCTCTTCCTCGTTCAAAAGCTTCACACACTGCTCTGCGGAATCAGCTCTCTGATCGAACTGTCCCGGTAAGAACTCAACGGAAAATACTTTGCCGCCCTTTGCATCGAACTCTTCTTCATATATATCATCAACCGGAGGCTCAGAAAATACTGTCTGCAATGCTTTCTTATAAGTATCATCTGATACATTTTCCACATCATAGCGAATCAGCACACGAACTCCTTCTGCTGCGATTCCAAGATAATGCTTTACCTCATGCTTCAGTTCCTTTGCCTTTACTGCAAAGTCTGGTTTCTTTTCTACATATACACGACGTACGTTGCCCATGAAATGGTCCTCCTTATTCTGTCTGTAAAATTTGACGTATTACGCTATGTGAACAGTATATCTTATTTATGAGAATTAGTAAAATTAATATAACTAACTATGTTTATTACCAAATCTTATTTATATAGAGAAAAAAGCCGCAGGCGGGGCAAAATTCTGTCCTGCTGCGGCTTTTACGATTCTACATATATTTCCGTTTTGTGTCTGTCTCTGCAAACATTTTTCTTACAGAGTTGTCTGTGTTCCATTTGTTGTCGTTGTTGCATCGGAACTGTCAGAACCATTTGTTGTACCATCCTGATTTGTATTGTCTTTGTTCTCGTTGTCTCCGTTGCTGGAGTCATCCTTTGTGTCATCATCCGTTGTGTTGTCATCCGGCTTCTGATTGTCATCGTTCGTATTATCATCCGGTTGCTCTGTATCATCCGGCTTATTTGGTTTCGGATTTGGATTTACATATTTTACCTTGATGGTAATCTTCTTGGATTTATTTCCGGCCTTATCTTTTGCAACTACCGTCACATTATATGTGCCATACTTCTTGTTCTTCATTGCCTTGAGCAATGTCTTTGCATTAACGGTCACATAGCTGCTGGACAATTTTTCTCCGCTGTCTGTTGCAGTCACATTCTGGCGAATCTTCTTGATCAGATTCTTCTCGGAAAGTTCACCCTTGATCGTAATGGTTTTCTTCTTTGCCTTGACCACCGGTTTCTTCGTATCCTTGACCGTTACATAAATGTACTTTGTTGTCACATTACTCAACGAATCTTTGGCTTTGTATGTAATTCTATATTTGCCGGTCTTCTTCATATTAACTTTACCGGATACGGTTACCTTGACATTCTTTCCTTTATAATCGGTCGCTGTCAAACCTTTTTTCAGATTCGGTGCTTTTGCAAGACGCTCTACTGTAATATTCTTGATGCCGTTGATCTTTGGAGCCATCTTTCTCCATGGATTGTTCACATCCGGGTCGGTCGGATCCCAGCCTCTGTATTTGCTGTTAACATCAATCTTTACCGGTGTCGGTTTTCCAAGTGGTCCCGGATCGTTTGAATCATAAATATTTACGAGTGTTCCACTTGGACAATTGTCATAAATCCATTTTGAATCTGCAACGCTCAGGCGCACGCATCCATGGGATGCTGTCGTTCCCAGACGATTGTAAGAATTGTACGCAAGCGTACTTGGATCTGTGGAACTGTAAAATACGGAATGGAACAGAACCCCACCTGTAATTCTGCTACAGTACTGTCCATATACCGATCCCATCAGTTCATGCCAGCGGTATTTGGAGGACAGTGGAAATGTTCCTGTCGGTGTCGCATTATTTACACCAACCGAGCAAGCCATCGCCTTGACCGGAATCGTGTATTTTCCTTTCTCGTCTAATTTGTAAATCGTAACACAGTTCTGCCGACGGTTAATACGAATATAGTAAGGACTCTTGCTTGCCGCATAAGTCTCCTGTGGCTGTGCCACTACCGTTACAAGCATTACAAGTGCCAGCAGTACGCAAAAGATCCGGCGGACTGCCTGTGGAAATTGTAACTTTTCTTTCATGTCTTTTCTCCTAAATTCTTTTTCCTGCAATATACCCTCTTATTGTACCTTATACAGCCATTTTTTACCTCGTTCAAATTACACAAATTTTCTTATGGAATCCTTAATTTATAATTCTAAATTGACACATTTATTAGTAGGTCTTATAATAAGTATAACATGTTATAAATAATTACAAAGGGGATTCTCATGGATATCAATTATGAACTATACAAAGTCTTTTATTATGTAGCTACTTCGCTATCCTTCTCGGATGCCAGCAAGAAGCTTTTCATTTCGCAATCAGCCGTCAGCCAGTCCATCAAGACACTGGAAAAAAAGCTGGGCCAGTCGCTTTTTATCCGAAGCACAAAAAAAGTACAACTGACACCGGCAGGTTCCCTGCTTTTGAAACATGTGGAACCTGCCATGAATCTGATTTCCCGCGGGGAAAGTCAGCTTTTGGATTCCGGTACGCTCGGACTTGGCCAGTTGCATATCGGAGCCAGTGATACGATCTGCCGCTATTTTCTGCTTCCTTATTTAAAGCAGTTTCACAAGGCATTCCCAAACGTTCCGATCAAAATCACGAACGCGACTTCCATCCAGTGCGTAAATCTTTTAGAGCAGCGTAAAGTCGATCTGATTGTAACAAATTTTCCGAACTCGCATCTGAATCATGCATACATTCAAAAAACGGTATGTAATTTTTCCGATGTGTTTATCGCAAACCCTGCCTACTTCAACTTAAAACAGCAGGAAATCCCGTTCGAGGAATTACAGCAGTATCCAATCATGATGCTCGACCGAAACAGTACAACCAGCGAATTTCTGCACAACCTGTTCCTGCAGCATCAGCTTGAACTGATTCCTCAGGTCGAATTAAGCAGTAATGATCTGCTGATCGATATGGCACGTATCGGCCTTGGCATTGCTTTCATTCCGGACTTCTGTCTCTCACGGGAATCCAATGATCTCTTTGTTCTTCGCACAAAAGAAAAGATGCCGACACGACAGATTGTTGTATCCGCCAACACAACACTGCCCGTATCCGCATCCACCGAAGAATTTCTCAAATTATTACCGGATGCATCACCGTTCTGATGCACCCGGTTTTCTATTTTCCTGTAAATAAGTGTACATTCGGCACACACTTTGGCGCCTACTCCTGTTCTACTTCTTTCCAGAATCTTTTTACTTCTTCTTTTATTTGTTTTAAATTGCACACCTTCCGCTCCTTCCATTCCCTTGGAAAAAGCGGCGCATAATCGGCCTGCAGAAATCGTTCATCCAGCAACAATATGATTCCGCGGTCTTCCTGTGTCCGGATCACCCTTCCAGCCGCCTGCAGCACCTTATTGATTCCCGGATACCGAAACGCATAATCAAAGCCGGACAATCCCCGCTCATCATAATAATCTTTCAATATCTGCCGTTCATTGCTGATCTGCGGCAATCCCGTTCCCACAATGATCGCACCGATCAATTTATCATTTTTCAGATCAATTCCCTCCGAAAAAATGCCTCCCATCACGCAAAATGCAACCAGACTTCCTTCTCTTTCCTGTTCGAACATCTGCAGAAACTGTTCGCGCTCCTGTTCCTGCATATTGCTTGTCTGCATGCAGATTTCAAGAATTTGATTTTTCTCGTCTCTTCCATATCTTCCATCTTTGCTGTTTTTCCCCTCTTTTCCATCTTTTCCATCTTCTCTATCCTGCACCTCTTCTGCACTATCTGCAGGATTCTCACCCTCTGCGATATCACGAAATACCTCATACACATCCTGCATCATTTTATAAGAAGGAAAAAAGACCATATAGTTTCCCTCTTTGCCTTCCACAGCCACCTGTATATACTGTGCGATGCGCAAATATTCCGCCGGTCCACGCCTGGTATATTTCGTGCTTACATCCGTTGCAAAAGCGAGCAGCCGCTGGCTCTCCGCAAACGTGCTCTCCGCATAAATTGCATAGTTATCTTCTTTTGTCGAAAGAATCTGTTTGTAATAATTAATCGGAAGAAGGGTCGCAGAGAAAAATATTGTGGCATTTGCTTTGTCAATGCATTTCTGCAGATTCAGAGACGGATCCACACAAAAAAGTTTGATCATGAAACGCCCATCCTCTTCCATCTGCGTATAAATTACATAATGCTCATCCACAAGCTCGTACATATTCAGAAAATTGCGCACTTCAAAATAGAAATCCAGCACTTCCTTTTTTTCTGGAAATTCGCGCGGTTTTTCAAAAAACTCTTCCAGTTGCGAAGCAAGCCGCATCAGATGAAATGTCAGTACACCCACACTTTCCTGCACTTCATATGTTTCGCACTCCCGTTTAAACTCCAGCATCGCTTTATTACACTTGTCCAATGTCTTTGCAATCATATAATGATGTGGCTTCATGATGCGTTTGACTGCAAGCATATCTTCCTTATATAATTGTGCACTATACATCTCCCGGCTCCGGTCCACCAGATTGTGTGCCTCATCCACCAGGAAAATATAATCGCCCTTGATTCCTTCCTGAAAAAAGCGCTTCAGATACACATTCGGATCAAACACATAATTATAATCGCACAATATGTTGTCCACCCAGGTTGCCACATCCAGACTCATCTCAAACGGGCACACCTGATATTTTTTTGCCTGCGCCAATATCTCCTCGCGCGTAAACAAATCCGAAGTTTGCAGCAGATCATACACCGCATCATTCACACGGTCATAATGCCCCTTCGCATACGGACAATTCACCGGATTGCACTCCAACGCCTCGGTGCCATCCTCCCCACACATGCACAACTTTTCCTTTGCTGTCAGTTGAATGATCTTTGCCTGATATCCATGTTCCCGCAAAATCTGAAATGTTTCTTTTGCAACCGTAGCCGTAATTGTCTTAGCAGTTAAATAAAAAATCCGATCTGCCAATCCCTCACCCACTGCTTTTACTGCCGGAAAAATTGTAGAAATTGTCTTACCTACTCCTGTGGGTGCCTGAATAAAAAGCGTCTTTCGCCGCATAATCGTACGATATACGTCTGCCACCAGCTTTCGCTGTCCTTCCCGATAAGGATAGGGAAATTCAAGCTGGACAATACTTTCCTGTCTTATTTTACGCCAGGCAATCTGCCAGTCTGCCCATTTTTTATACTCCGTAATCAAATGCTCGAACCAGTCGTAAAGATTCTCCCATTCCCAAATCTCCCGAAAATACCGGATATCTTCCGTGTCCAGATTGCAGTATGTCATCTGCACACCGATACGATCCAGATGATTTTGCAGCGCATATATGTATGCATAACACATTGCCTGCGCCTTGTGCACATATACCGGCTGTTCCATAGATGCAAGATTCCGGTAAACACCTTTGATTTCGTCAATATACCAAAGCGGCTCCCCGATTTGCATTTCATCCTTTTGTGCATCAACTAATCGCTGCTCCTCCATTTGTTCTGCCGGCTCGTCTGCAGCAAATTCTCCGAAAGCGATTCCATCGGCCCTGCCCTCTACTACAAGAATATAAGATTCTTCGATTCGTTCTATCTTCAATGGAACCTCTGCCGTGTAGGAACTTCCCATGCTCTTTTGAATTTTTCTGTGAATTTTACCGCCCTCTAACATTGCCTCCTGCACCATGCGGCTACTTCGATTATCAATGTCTCCGCCCCGCAATATAAACTCCACAAGATTTCGCACTGAAATATGTAATTCCTGCATGTCAGGTTCCATTATCTTCTCCATTGAAATGCCCCTGTCTCCATTTCCGTTTTATTATAATAATTCTTTGTAATAATTTTATCATTGTATATTATACATAAAAAATCACATTACACACAATTCTAAGAAAGAAAATCATGATTCATAAAAAAGGAATTCTACTCCGAATACTTTCAGAATAGAATCCCTCTCATCTTTTCTTTATATCTTTTTATATGTTTTACTTTTCATTTGTTCTGTTTTCTATTTCTCTTTTCCTTATGCTAATGAAAACTTATCGACTACATTCTCGAAATTCTCATTTTTTCCACCATAGCATACCTGAAGATCATTCTGCAATCCCAGACCAATCATTCCAAGCAATGATTTTGCATCAATAATTGTACGGTTGTATTTTACGTCGATATCAAAATCGCAATCTCCCGCAGCTCGAACAAAATCCTTTACGTCTTTCATGTCTGATAATCGAATTACTTTTACTGTTTCATACATAATTCAACACCTACTTTCTAAATAAACAACTCCTAGTGTTTGTTACATTATTGTGGATTATGGCACTTTTGTTTCCATATGTCAAACCTGTACAGTCCTTATATTTTGACGGATTTTGCATCATTTCGACAGTTATTGCCTTATCTTACTTTTCAAATTTACAATATTTGAATGATTTCCATGTTTCTTATCTATTATCCTATGCATTTTAGCTAAAAAGGTTCTTTGTTAAGTGATATTTCAAGTATAATTAGCAAAATTTTATCACTTATTTACTTAAACGTTTTCCCGTTTTTACGCAATTCTTGCAGATAAATTTCCCCTAACCGGCTAAGATTGGTTCCTTTATGTCGAATATAGCCAATTCGCATTTTTTCCGACTCCTTAAGAGGAATCGCCACATAATCGTCTCCATTAATTTCTTCCGAAATAATCCCTGAACACAATGTATATCCATTGAGTCCCACCATAAGGTTTAGCATGGTTGCACGATCATCTGCTTTGATTACTTTTTTGTACTCATATGTGCTTTTCATCTCTTCAGAAAAATAGAAAGAATTATTTTTCCCCTGCTCGAAAGCCAGACATGGATAATCCTCCAACTGTTTCATAGATATCATACTCAATTTCGCCAATGGATGTTCCTTCCACATATAAACATATGTGTCGCAGGTAAACAATTCCTCAAACACAAGACCGTTTTCCTTAAATATCTTCTGCAATACAGCCTCATTAAATTCACTCAAAAACAAAACGCCGAGTTCACTTTTCATACTACGCACGTTTTCGATAACCTGATTCGTCTGTGTCTCATGAATTGCAAACTCGTATTTTTCCATTCCTACAGACTTTACCATCTCTACAAATGCTTTCACTGCAAAGGAATAATGCTGCATGGAAACAGAAAATTTCTTTTTTACATTTCCATCCATGTAACGCTTCTCCAAAAGCCGATACTGTTCAACCACCTGCTTTGCATACCCTAAAAATTCTTCGCCCTCCGGCGTAATCACAATTCCCCGATTGGAACGCACAAAAATGGTTACTCCGGCTTCTTCTTCGAGCTCCTTCACAACCGATGAAAGATTCGGCTGTGAAACAAAAAGTTTCTTGGCTGCCTCATTCATAGATTTACTTTCTGCAATTGTAATCACCTGGTTTAATTGTTGTAATGTCATATGGATTCCTCTGTATAACAAAAACGCCGAACAGTTTCTGTTCGACGACTATTTGCTTTCTTTATAAAATTTATACATTCAAAACTTCATACAGATCATAGACTTTCTAAATTCTTTAATGCCAACATACTCGCTTCGCTCGTACGTCGCCTTATCACGATTTCATCGTGACACTTGATTAAGCCCTCGACCGATTAGTAACAGTCAGCTCCACATGTTGCCATGCTTCCACCTCTGCCCTATCTACCTTGTAGTCTTCAAGGGGTCTTACTCCCGAAGGAGGGATATCTCATCTTGAGGGGGGCTTCACGCTTAGATGCCTTCAGCGTTTATC
>OLSQ01001583.1_pt1 | contig 18428 bp, 6 predicted proteins | sample 1672561 | NCBI WGS metagenome assembly OLSQ01 (sample SAMEA3136699, study PRJEB25190) | human gut metagenome | biome: human gut; feature: human-associated habitat; material: faeces | place: Austria | collected 2013 | reverse complement strand
TCAGTTTCGACGGCCATGCCGGCATCAGCAACTTCGACCTTGCCGCAGCCACGGGCAATCCGCAGGCCGGTGCGCTTGACGCCACTCTCGACGGCCGCGGCTACTTCGGCCGCGGCGCAGTGCGTGCCGACGGCGTCCTTGCGGTCGACCGCCTCGGATGGAAAGGATATACCTACACGGGCATCGTGGCCGAAGGGACCTACGACAGTTCCGAATCGGCCCTTAACCTGCATATGACTGCCGACGACCCGGCTCTCGGGCTTGAACTGACCGCCGAGGCCACTCCCGGCCACGGATACAAGGTGCTCCGCGCCGACATGGATCTGCGCCGGATGCGTCCCGACATGATGCTGGGCTGCGGACGGCCGGGCTACAGCCTGAGCGGACGGCTGAGCGCCGACCTGGGCGGTACGCACGCCGATGATTTCGAAGGCTCGGTGGCTCTGAAGTCCGTGGCCTACACGGACTCGGCAGGAAGCGGCCTGCGCCTGGAATCGTTCGAGGCGCAGCTCGACCGTTCGGGTTCGGCCGACATCATCGAGATTGCGTCGGACTGCCTCAACGGCACCATCGAGGGCGACATAGCGCCGTCGACTCTCGCCGTGACCCTGCGCGACATGGTGGCCGACATAGTACCCGACGTCATCGAGCCGGGCGCGCTGCCGGCAGATGCGGCAGTCAACGACTTCACTTTCGATCTGACGCTGTCGAATGCCGAGGCGATCTCCGAATTCTTCCGCCTGCCCGTGCAGATCATCTATCCGGTCGACATCACCGGAAGTGTCGGCGGACCGTCGGGGCGAGCGTCGCTCACCGTCGACGCTCCCTATCTGCAGCAGGGCGACAAGATCATAGACCAGACGGTGATTACCGCCTACATCGATACGGCCGACGACCGTTCGCTGGTATACGCCACCTCGCACGTTCCCACCAAGAAAGGCCCCATGACGGCTGTGCTGGGTATCGCGGGAAGCAACAACCGCTTCGACACCCGCATCGACTGGACTCTCGACCGCAAGATACCGCTCAACGGCGTGATCAACTTCTCGACCGAGCTGTCGCGCGGCGAGCACGGCGACCTGTGCGCCAACACTGTGTTCAATCCCGGCCAGATCAACTTCGGCGACAACATATGGCAGATAGGCCGCTCGGCCATCAACTGGTGCGACAGCCGCCTGGCCGTGGATAATTTCGCGCTCGAGTCGGGCAGCCAGTCGATCCGTATCGACGGCATAGCCTCGGCCGAGCCGGGCGACACCATGGCCATCGACCTGCGCGACATAGAGCTTGCCTCGATATTCGAGACCCTCGAGATCGACAAGGCACTCATCGGCGGCCGCGCCAGCGGCAGATTCACCGCCACCGGCGCGTTCACGCCCGAGCCGTATCTGGCCACGGACAACCTGCACGTCGACAGCATCGGCTACAATTACTGCACGCTCGGCGCCGCCGACGTCAGGGCGTCGTGGAACAACGAGCGAAAGTCGTTCTATCTCGATGCCGACATAACAAATCCCGAGGGGCGGCATTCGCGCATCGACGGCGACATATTCCCCTTCACCGAGTCGCTCGACCTGAATTTCGACGCCACCCACATCAGGGTAGGGTTCATGAAGCCGTTCATGGAGGCATTCACGAGCGATGTCGAGGGCTATGTGTCGGGTACGGCGCGCCTGTTCGGCACATTCAAGAATATCGATCTCACGGGCGATGTCTATGCCGAGGACCTGCGGCTCAAGATCGACTTCACCAACACGTGGTACAGCGCTTCCGACTCCATCCACATCCGACCCGGACTGATCCAGCTGGACGACATCACCATCCGCGACGTCAACGGCCATACGGCCATGCTCAACGGCTGGCTGCGCCACGACTATTTCCACTCGCCCGTGTTCGAGTTCAATGTCACCGACGCCCGTGACTTCCTGAGCTACAACGTCACGAGCAAGCTCAACCCCGACTGGTACGGCACGATCTACGGCAACGGAGGCGCCACCGTCAAGGGGCGCCCCGGCGTTGTGGAAATCGGTGTGGACATGTCCACGGCCCCGCACTCGACCTTCACGTTCGTGCTCAGCGACCGCCTCGACGCCGAGCAGTACTCGTTCATCACCTTCAACGACGTCACCGAGGTCGACGTCGACAAACGCTTCATGGCCGTGGACGATATCCCGGCAGTGGTGAAGGAATACCAGGCCCGTCAGGCGGCCATCGCCGCCGACAGACCGTCGGACTATCTGATGGACATCAAGGTCGACATCACTCCCGACGCCGAGCTGATAATCGTGATGGACCCCGTGGGCGGCGACCGCATCCGCGCCTACGGCTCCGGTGACATGACCATGGAGTACGACTCAAGCGACAACTCGCTGGGCATGCGCGGCACCTACACGCTCGACCGCGGCAGCTACAACTTCACCCTGCAGGACATCATCATCAAGGACTTCACCATAGAGCCGGGCAGCTCCATCACTTTCAAGGGCGATCCGTATTCGGCCGAACTCAATCTGCTGGCCGTGTACTCGCTGAACGCCAACCTGAGTGATCTTGACGAGTCGTTCACCCAGGACCGCGAGCTCAACCGCACCAATGTGCCCGTGCAGGCCCTGCTGAAAGTGACAGGCGACATGCGGCAGCCCGACATCAACTTCGACCTGCGGTTCCCGACGCTGCAGAGCGACACCTACCGCAAGGTGCGGTCGATCATCTCCACCGAGGACATGATGAGCCGCCAGATAATCTATCTGCTGGCGCTCAACCGCTTCTACACCCCCGACTATATGGGCGAGACAACCAAGGGCAACGAGATATTCTCCGTGGCCGCCTCGACGATCTCGAGCCAGATCTCCAACATGCTCGGCAAGCTGAGCGACAACTGGAGCATCGCGCCGAACCTGCGCAGCGACCGCGGCGACTTCAGCGATGTGGAGGTGGACGTGGCCCTGTCGTCGCGGCTGCTGAACAACCGCCTGCTTCTTAACGGTAACTTCGGCTACCGCGACAAGTCGCTAAACACCAATCAGTTTATCGGCGATTTCGACATCGAATACCTGCTGACGCCGCGCGGCACATGGCGCCTGAAGGCCTACAACCGCTACAACGACCAGAACTACTATCTGCGCCAGGCGGCCACCACGCAGGGCGTGGGCATCATGTTCCGCCGCGACTTCGACTCGCTTTTCGGCCGCCGCAAGCCTAAGAAAGCCGCCGCTCAGGCCGACTCGACCACCACCGCGGCACCAAATGATTCAGTAAAATGATGGAAGGACCGACCACCGCAACGCCGCCCACCGTGGCATTCGCCGACCTCTTCAAAGGCCGCTACGCCGTCCTCACCGCCTGCCTCTCCCTCCTCTTCGGCGTCATCTGCTACCTCCACCCGTGCATTCTGGACGACCTCTGGTACGGACGGCCGCTGTGCCGCGACTGGTCCGATCCTGCGGCTGTGTTAAGATCCTATGCCGACACTTACATGGACCACTATGGCTATGACAACGGTCGTATGGCTAACTTCTTCGGCATGTCGCTGCTGTTGCTGCCGAAGTGGGTGGGCGCCTCGTTTTTTGCATTGAATATATATATCGTTATAGCCGTCGGGAGTGCCTTGGCGGGGGTATGGAACCGCCGTTGGCTGCTGTTCGCTCTCGGAGCATTTGCATTCACTTTTGCATTGCCGTGGTTTGACTATATGTTCGTAATGATTTTTGCAGCCAATTATCTGACGTCCACCGTCTTTTTTCTTGTCGCGCTATATGTGTTCATGCGCCGGTCGCGGCGAGTCGGTGTTGTCGGTGCCTTTTTTATCGGTCTGTTGCTTGGCTCGTGGCACGAGCAGTTTGCGTGTGCCGCGCTGGGGGCGATGATTATTGTATCTCTGCTGTGGCGCTCGTACGTGAATCGTGTCAACGTAGCGCTGTGCGTGGGCCTGATTTTCGGACTGGTATTTCTGCTTACTGCCCCAGGTCCCTACGAGCGTGCGAGCACCTTCGATATGTTCAAGGGTTTCCGTCAGATTACCATAGGCCTAAAGTTTGACCTGGTATTTTATGGCTACATGGCGGTCTGTGCAGTGGCTTTGTTCACCCGCGGACGTCGCGAGCTGTGCACGCCAATGAGTGTTTTTCTGATGCTTTCTGCAATGGCAGGCTGGCTCATCTGGCGGACCTTTTGCCACGGCCAGCGTCTTACGTGGCTGCCTACGCTCTGTTCGGTACTCGGTCTGCTTTATCTTGCAGCCAGTTGGCTGCGCCGACCTTCGGGCCGATGGATTAAGACCACGTCACTGGCCGTGTGGGCATTGGTGTTCGCACATCTTATAAGTGTGATCCCGTGGGCGGCGCGATATGGCTCGGAAGTAAGCGCTGCCCGTAAGCTCCTGGATGCCACTCCCGACTCGGTGACGGTGTTTTCATACATAACTCCTCCGGCACTCGCTCCCGCCTATGTGCTGGGTAAGGTGAATTTCAATGGAGTGGATTCGTGGTTCGGTTTCTTTGAACGGGTGATCAATCCGGAAGTGAAGCACTTCCGTCCTGACAGCGCCCGGCTGATGAATGCCGGCGACGAAATGTATTTATATTACGGAAATCTCATATCCACCGATACGACGACTCACGAACCAGGGCAGTCATTAGTGCTCGATTACGGCACAAAAAAGTATTATACCGATGCATTCCCCGTGCGTTTCACAACCGATGACGGACGCCCGTGTGTGGTGTGGAAGGTGACAATCTGGCCCGTGATCGTCAATCTCAGGAATCTTAGAGATATTTATTGGGGGCAACCTATTGACAAGTAAGGAAAAAAAGAGTAACTTTGCGAAAATTAACAGACTTGCAATGAAAATAATAGCTGAAAGCAGCAGTACACGCACCGAATGGGCCATAGTCGACGGCACTCAGATCGTCGAGCATGCGTTCACCACCGGCATGAACCCCTTCTTCCAGTCGCGGCGCGAACTGTCGCACTGCATCCGCCTTGAACTCCCGGAGGCCTTTTTCCGCCGCCGCTGGGACCATGTATATTTCTACGGCGCCGGCTGCGCCAACAAGGACAAGATCAAGACTATGGAGTCGTCGCTTGTGGCTCAGTTCCGCACGCCTGTGACGGTGCAGAGCGACTTGCTCGGAGCTGCCCGCGGGCTGCTGGTGCGCAAGCCGGGCATGGCGTGCATCCTGGGCACAGGCTCCAACTCGTGCCTGTATGACGGCAACGAGATCGTGAAGACCGTGCCGCCGCTTGGCTATATCCTGGGCGACGAAGGCTCGAGCGCATATTTCGGCAAGACATTCATCGCCGACATCCTGCGCGGCTTCGCTCCGGCCGACATCACGCGCGCGTTTTTTGAGAAATATATGATCACGTCGAACATGCTCATGGACGAGGTGTACACCAATCCGCTGCCGTCGCGCTCGCTCGCGCGGTATTCGGCTTTCCTTGCCGAGCATATCGACAACGCCTACATCTACCAGCTGATCTACTCGGGCTTCATGCGTTTCTTCACCCGCAACCTTGTGGCTTACGATTACCGCGACAATCCGGTGAGTATCGTGGGTTCGACCGGCGTGCAGTTCAGCGACGTGCTGCACCGGGCGGCCGAGGATTTCGGCGCCAGGATAGAGAAGGTGATTCCGTACTCGATGCCCGGTCTTGTTGAGTTCCATGCCAAGGACTGACAGCAGGCCGACAATTACAGCAACGATGACTAAATCAACTCGCGGCTATGCCATAGGCGCCATAGCGGCGGCGACCTACGGGCTCAATCCTCTTTTCGCGCTGCCCTGCTATGCGGGAGGCATGAATGCCGACTCGGTACTTTTTTTCAGATATCTGCTGGCCATCGTGATCGTGGGCGTGATGCTCAGGGCGCGGGGCCACAGCTTCGCCGTCGGACGCCGACAGGCTCTGCCGTTGGTGGCCATGGGGCTGCTGCTGGCGGTGTCGTCGCTGACGCTGTTCGAGAGCTACAATTACATGAGTTCGGGGATAGCGTCGACGCTGCTGTTCGTCTATCCGGTGATGGTGGCCGTGATCATGGCGGTGGTGTTCGGCGAGAGGCTTTCGTGGGTGACGGCGGCGAGTATCGGAGCCTCGCTGGCAGGTATAGTGATGCTCTACCGTGGCGACGGCCATACGACACTGAGCGTTACGGGTACGCTGCTGGTGATGCTGTCGTCGCTGTCGTATGCGATCTATATAGTATGTGTCAACCGCCGTCCGCTGGCCGAGCTGCCGTCGCTGAAGCTGACTTTCTGGGCGCTGACGGCCGGTCTGCTGGTCTTTGGCTGCCGGTTCGCCACGCAGGTGCCGCTGACAGTCCCCGCGGACGGGTCGCTGTGGCTGAATCTTGCAGGGCTGGCCGTGTTCCCGACGGCGGTGTCGTTTCTGTGCACCACGCGGGCCATCCAGCTCATCGGGTCGACGCCGACGGCCATACTCGGTGCGCTTGAGCCGCTTACGGCGACCGTGATCGGCATAATCGTGTTTCACGAGACGCTCACGGGGCGCGACATCGCGGGCATCGTGCTCATACTGGCCGCGGTGACGGCCGTGGTGGCCCACGGCTCGCCGGCAGCCGTCATGATGCGGCTGCGCAAGATGTTCCCGCGGGTCATACATCATAAACAATAAGGCAATGATCGAATCAATAACAGGAAAAATAGTATCGGTGAATCCGGCCGCCGCCGTCATAGAGACTCCGGGCGGGGTCGGATACCTGGTGAACATAACCCTGCCGACATTCGCGGCGCTCGAGAAGCTCGGATCGGCGCGGATGCTGATCCACGAGTCGATCCGCGACGACGCGTGGGTGCTTTACGGCTTTCTGGACGAAGAGGAGCGCGAGCTGTTCCGCGCGCTGGTGGGCGTGTCGGGGGTAGGAGCGGCGTCGGCGCGCATGATCCTGTCGGCGCTGACGCCTGCCGAGCTGCGGGCCGTGATCAGCGGCTCGGACGTCAGGCGGCTCAAGAGCGTGAAGGGGATCGGGACGAAAACGGCAGAAAGAATAATTGTTGACCTGCGCGATAAAATAAAAGGAGATGCTTCTACGTTAATAGAACAGGCACAGCAGGCACCGGCGGCCTTTGACGAGGCGCTTGAGGCACTGGTGATCCTCGGATTCGCGCGGCAGGCAAGTCAGAAAGCTCTGACGAAGCTGTTCGAGAGCGATCCGGGCATGACCGTGGAAAGCGCCGTGAAGCGGGCGATGTCGATGCTCTGATGCTGTCGCTTCCCGGACAATCACACCGGGAGCGGAGTCTTGTAAATGGGAAAGTTGCGTAAGAACGAACGACATATCATGCGCCGTGCGGCGCATGCCGCAGCCTGGGCCCTGGCGGCCCTGGTGGCGAGCGTGCTGTTCTTTCCGGCGGCCGGACAGTACTATACTCCGGTGGTGACACCTCCGGCTCCGGCGGTGTACGGACCTTCGACGGTGGCTGTCGATTCGGCGATGCTGCCTCCGCTGCCGGTGGCTCCGACGGTGCCCCGCGACTACGAGGATCTGCTGCAGAACGAGCTGGCCTACGACCTGTCGACGCCGTCGAACATCACCACCCAGGCCGAATACGATCCCGAGACGGGATGCTATGTCGTGCACACGCGGCTCGGCGACACCGACATAGCGACACCGTTCATGCTCACGGCCGAGCAGTACAACAACTGGCAGCTGCGGCGCTCGATGCAGAACTACTTCAAGCAGCGCAACATGGAACTGCTGACCAATGAAGACAAGAAGCCTTTCAACATCCTCGACATGAACTTCGCACTCGGTCCGCTGGAGAAGATTTTCGGCCCGGGCGGCGTGCAGCTCAAAACGCAGGGTTCGGTACAGCTGTCGATGGGCATCAAGAGCAACTTCACCGACAACCCGTCGCTGTCGCTCAACTCGCGGCGCAAGACATACTTCGACTTCGACCAGCGCATCCAGGCCACCATCAACGCCGGGGTGGGCGACCGCCTGAAGTTCAACATGACCTACAACACGGACGCGACTTTCGACTTCGACTCCAAGAACCTGCGCCTCAATTACGAGGGCAAGGAGGACGACATAGTGAAGAGCATCGAGGCCGGCAACGTGTCGATGACCACCGGATCGTCGCTGATCCGCGGCGCGTCGGCCCTGTTCGGCATCAAGACCAAGCTGCAGTTCGGACGCCTGACCGTCACGGGCCTGGTGTCGCAGCAGAATTCAGAGTCGAAGACCGTAAGCTCCAAGGGCGGCGTGCAGACGACCAAGTTCACCGTCAACGCTGACCAGTACGACCAGAACCGCCACTACTTCCTGGCCCAGTTCTTCCGCGACAACTACGATGAATTCGCCTCGAAGCTGCCGTATGTATCGTCGGGGGTCAACATCACGCGCATCGAGGTGTGGGTGACCAACAAGAGCGGCAAATACGAGCAGGCACGCAACCTCGTGGCTTTCCAGGACCTGGGCGAGAGCAGCGTGCTGGGGTCGAATTACTGGATTCCGGACGCATCGCTGCCGATTCCCACCAACTCGTCGAACAATCTGCTCCGGGTGATCAAGGACGAATATCCCGGGGCGCGCAACATCAATACCGTGACGCAGGCGCTGGAGCCGCTGCAGGCCTACGGCATAGTGGGCGGCACGGACTATGAGAAGGTGGAGAGCGCCCGTCTGCTGTCGAGCAACGAATACACGCTCAACGCCACGCTGGGCTACATATCGATAAAGAGCGCGCTCAACGCCGACGAGGTGCTGGGCGTGGCATTCGAGTACACCTACCGCGGCCAGGTCTATCAGGTGGGCGAATTCTCGTCGGACATCACCACTACTGACCAGTCGCTCTATGTGAAGATGCTCAAGAGCACCACGTCGTCGACTTCCGAGCCTATGTGGAAGCTGATGATGAAAAACGTCTACAACCTCGGCGGCTACCAGATACAGAAAAGCAACTTCAAGCTCAACATCAAGTATCTGAGCGACACGACCGGCACCGAGATCAACTATCTGCCCGTGCCGGGTCTCAACAACCAGTCGCTGCTGCAGGTAATGAATCTCGACCGCCTCGACTCGAACCAGGAGTCGAATCCCGACGGTTTCTTTGATTTCATCGACGGCTACACCATACTTCCGTCGCAGGGCAAGGTGATATTCCCGGTGGTGGAGCCGTTCGGCCGCCATCTGCGCCGGAAGATCAACAATGACGCGCTGGCCGAGCAGTACGTATATGAGGAACTGTACGACTCGACGCTGACGGTAGCGCGGCAGTTTGCCGACAAGAACAAATTCGTGCTCACGGGCGAGTATCAGGCCTCGTCGGGCTCGCAGATACGACTCAACGCCATGAACGTGCCGCGCGGTTCGGTGATAGTGACCGCGGGAGGCGTGACCCTGACCGAGAATTCCGACTACACGGTGGACTACTCGATGGGCATAGTGACGATCACGAACCAGTCGATCATCGACTCGGGCCAGAGCATAAGCGTGACGCTTGAAAACCAGTCGCTCTTCTCGATGCAGCGCAAGACACTGCTCGGCCTGGACCTGCAGTATCAGTTCACCCCCGAACTCAACCTTGGCGCGACGCTGATGCACTTCTCCGAGAAGGCACTGACCGAGAAGGTGAACATCGGCGACGAGATCGTCAACAACACGATGCTGGGCTTCAATCTGAGCTACAACACGCAGTTCATGTGGCTTACGAATCTGCTCAACAAGATACCGACCGTGACGGCCACGCAGCCCTCGCGCCTGAGTCTGACGGCGGAGTACGCGCAGCTCATACCCCACTCGCAGAAGTCGGGCTCGAACCGCGGATCGTCGTACGTCGACGACTTCGAGTCGACACAGACCGGCATCGACCTGCGGTCGCCGTACTCGTGGTTCCTGGCGTCGACGCCCTACGATCCGTCGGCGGACGCACTGTTTCCGGAGGCGGCTCTGAGCAACAATGTGGACTACGGCAAGAACCGCGCCCTGCTGAACTGGTACTACATCGACCGCATGTTCACGTCGCGCAACTCGTCGCTCGCCCCGGGATACATCAAGAGCGACCTGGACCAGCTGTCGAATCCCTACGTGCGCGAGGTGACCTCGTACGAGATCTTCCCCGGGCGCGAGCTGACCTACGGCGAATCGCCTACGATACAGACGCTGAACCTGTCGTTCTATCCGACGGAGCGCGGCCCCTACAACCTGGACGCGCAGAACATCGACCAGGAAGGCAACCTGCTTTTCCCCGAAAAGCGCTGGGGCGGCATCATGCGGCGTCTGGACAACACGAACTTCGAGCAGAGCAACATCGAGTACGTGCAGTTCTGGCTGATGAACCCGTTCCTGGACCCGGACAACCCCAACTACGACGGCGGCGACCTGTACATCAACTTCGGCGAAGTGTCAGAGGACATCCTCAAGGACGGACTGAAGAGCTACGAGAATGGCATACCGGTCGACGGCAACAACGAATACCTGCGCGAGACGGTGTGGGGCCGTGTGACGACGCAGAACTCGCTGACCTATTCGTTCGACAACGCCACCGGAGCGCGTCTGGCACAGGACGTGGGCCTGGACGGACTGCCTAACACGGACGAGTATGAGTTCCCGTCGTATCAGGACTATCTGAACCAGCTGCGGCAGCGGCTGTCGCCCTCGGCGATCGAGCGGATGGAGAATGATCCGTTCTCGCCGCTGAACGACCCGGCAGGCGACAACTACCACTTCTACCGCGGCTACGACTACGACGAGCAGCGCATGGGCATCATCGAACGCTACAAGCGCTACAACGGCGTGGAAGGCAACTCACTCTCGCCCGAGGACGCTCCGGCGCTGTATCAGACATCGCGCGCCACTCCGGACGTGGAGGACATAAACCAGGACAATACGCTGAACGAATACGAGCGCTACTTCCAGTACCGCGTCTCGATCCGTCCGCAGGATCTTGTGGTGGGCAAGAACTACATCACGGACAAGCAGGTGTCGGTGGTGCGGACCCGCAACGACTCCAACCAGACGGTCGAATGGTATCAGTTCAAGATACCTCTGAGCGACTATGAGAAAGTGGTGGGTTCGATCAAGGACCTGTCGACGGTGCGCTTCATGCGAATGTTCCTGACGGATTTCCGCCAGGTGACGCACCTGCGCTTCGCCACCCTCGAGCTGGTGCGCGGCGAATGGCGTCCGTACGATTTCAACCTCAACCTGCGCGGCGACACACCAGCCGAGGGCCAGCTCGACATCTCGGTGGTGAACATCGAGGAAAATGCCGACCGCGAGCCGGTGAACTACGTGCTGCCTCCGGGCGTGACCCGCATCTCGGATCCGGGGCAGAGCCAGATCGTGCAACTCAACGAGCAGTCGATGTCGCTCAAGGTGCTGGGTCTGCAGGCCGGGGACGCGCGTGCGGTGTACCGCAACACGCAGCACGATCTGCGCAACTACAAGCGCATGCAGATGTGGGTGCACGCCGAGCGTCTGATCGACGATGTGACCAACCTGCGGTCGGGCGACCTGTCGCTATTCATCCGCCTGGGCTCGGACGTGAAGAACAATTACTATGAATACTCCGTGCCGCTGGTGCTGACGCCCGAGGGCCACTACAGCGACTCGCCGTCGGACCGCCAGAAGGTGTGGCCGCTGGACAACTACCTCGACTTCAACCTGCAGTCGCTGATCAACCTGAAACTCGAACGCAACGCGGCCAAGCGCAACGAGCAGTCGGGCGTGGGCTACGGGATAGTGTTCAGCGGGCGCGATCCGGACAACGAGCGCAACACGATGAGCGTGCTCGGCAATCCGTCGATGAGCGACATCCGCGTGATGATGATAGGCGTGCGCAACAACTCGGCGACGGTGAAGGACGGCATAGTGTGGGTGAACGAACTCAGGGTGACCGACTTCAACGAGAACGGCGGCTGGGCCGCCAAGGCCAACGCCACGCTGAACGTGTCGGATGTGGCGACACTGAACTTCGGGGCCCACATCGAGACGGCCGGCTTCGGCGGTGTGGACCAGAGCCTGAACGAGCGCCGTCTCGACAACTACCACCAGTACAACTTCGCCGTGCAGGCCGACCTGGGCCGATTCCTGCCCGCAGGGGCCAAGCTCCATGCGCCGATCTACTACTCGGTGTCGAGCGAGACAACGACGCCCCGCTACAATCCGCTGGACCAGGACGTGCTGCTGGAGGACGCCCTCGACAATGCCGGCAGCAAGCACGAGCGCGACTCGATCAACAACTACGCGGTGGAGCACACACAGGTGCAGAACTTCTCGATCTCGGGTCTGAAATTCGACGTACAGAGCAAGACGCCAATGCCGTGGGATCCGGCCAACTTCACGCTTAACTTCTCGTTCAGCAAGCGGGCGAAGCATGATCCGACGACCGAATACGAGAACACCAACGACTACCGCGGCTCGCTGCTGTATTCGTACTCGCCGTTCATCAAGGGCCTGAAGCCCTTCGGCTGGCTGAAGTCGAAGAACAAGAACCTGAAGTTCTTCAAGGACTGGGAGATACAGTGGCTGCCGAACAATATTTCGTTCATGACCAACATGTCGCGCTACTATTACGAGCAGCAGACGCGGTCGGAGGTTGACCAGATGTTCCAGCTGCCGGTGTCGGTGAGCAAGAACTTCCTGTGGGACCGCCAGCTGTCGGTGACATGGAACATAATAAAGAGCCTGCAGGTAAGCTTCAGCTCGAACACGTCGGCACGCATCGAGGAGACGGCCGGCGCGGTGAACAAGCGTCTGTTCCCGGACCGCTACCGCGAGTGGAAGGACACCGTGTGGCAGAGCATACTGTCGATGGGTACGCCGTGGAGCTACAATCAGAGCTTCTCGGCGCAGTACAAGGCACCGTTCTCGCGCATACCCGTGCTTGATTTCCTGAACGGGTCGGTAGGGTACGCGTCGACCTACCGGTGGGACCGCGGCGCCACGATCGACGGTCAGAAACTGGGCAACTCGATCGCCAACCAGGCGACGTGGACTGCCGACGGACGCATCAACTTCGAGTCGTTCTACAACAAGATACCTATATTCAAGAACGTGACCAAGCGCTTCGCCAACACGCGCAAGGCGCCCACGCAGCCGAAGAAGCCGAAGAAGTTCGAGCGGTCGTACAAGCTGCCGGCCGACTCGGCGCAGCTTGTGATCAAGCATAACCTCAACGTGGCCAAGGTGAGCGTGGCGGCGACGACGCAGGACGGGAAGCCGTTCGCGGTGAAGACGCGCATCGTTGACCGCAACAGCGTGGAGGTGCTGACGCACGGCGATCAGACGCTGAAATTCGTCATCACCGAGATACAGAAGGAGGACCGCAACCTGTGGAAGGATGTGGGCGAGTATGCTCTGCGCCTGGTGCTGTCGCCGCGCAACATATCGGTGCGCTACCGCAACGCGCGCACGCTGTCGCTGCCGCTGTTCAATCCGGAGATCGGCAATATCTTCGGCCAGACGTATTCCTACGGCCCGATGGCTCCCGGCCTGGGCTTCGCCTTCGGCTTCGAGGGCGGGGAAGAGTATGTGGACAAGGCGCTGCGCAACGGCTGGCTCATCACCGACGACGGCCAGACGTCGCCGGCCATCTTCTCGCGCACCAAGGAACTGAACATCGAGGCCAATTTCGAACTGTTCAAGGGCTTCAAGGTGCAGCTGACGTTCAACCGGACGGACAACCGCACGTCGCAGATGCAGTTCATGTACGCCGACCACCCGACGGCGTATTCCGGCTCGTTCACCATGACGGGATGCGCCATAGCCACGGCGCTGCGCTCGTCGGGAGCCGACAACGGCTACGAGTCGGGAACGTTCAACACGTTCCTGTCGAACATCGGGGTGATCCGCGACCGCGTCGAGGGCGAGTATGCAGGAGTGCTTTATCCGGATGCGGGATTCATCAAGGGAATGCCCGTGGCAGGGCAGCCTTTCAGCCCCGAGAACGGAACGATAAGCGAGACGTCGTCGGACGTGCTCATCCCGGCATTCGTGGCTGCCTACACGGGGCGCAACCCGCGCACGCAGTGGCTGTCGCCGTTCCCGGACTTCGGCGCCGTGATGCCCAACTGGCGCATCACCTATGACGGCCTGATCAATATGGGCAATCTGCGCAATATCTTCAAGACCTTCACGCTGAGCCACGCATACCAGTGCACGTATTCGGTGGGATCGTACTCGTCGTACCTCAACTGGGTTGGTGTCGACGGCGACCGCCTGGGCTTCACGCTCGACGAGCTGACGGGCAATCCTGTGCCGTCGTCGCCGTTCAACATCTCGTCGGTGGCGATAACGGAGCGCTTCGCGCCGCTGATCGGCCTGAACGTGACGCTGCAGAACGACATACAGCTCGGGGCCGAGTACCGCGACCAGCGCACGCTGACGCTCAACTCGTCGGCCGGACAGGTGGTCGAGGCCACAACGAGGGGCATGAAGTTCAGCGCCGGGTACAAGATCGTGGGCTTCAACTCGGTGCTGAAAATGAAGGGCTCGCAGCGCGGCGTGAGCAACGACCTTACGCTCAATGCCGAGGTGGGCGTGCAGAAGAATCAGGCGCTGATCCGCCGCATCGAGAACAATTACACGCAGCCAACGTCGGGCACCAACACGTTCAACATCAATTTCACGGCGTCGTACATTCTCTCGAAGGCCGTGACAGTGTCGGCTTATTTCGACCATCAGGTCAACTCTCCGATCGTGACGACGTCGTCGTATCCGACGACAAACACGTCGTACGGACTGTCGCTGAATATCTCTCTGGCAAGATAAAGCGGGGTGTGGCGCAGGATTCTCTGTGTTCCCTGTGCTTCGTCGGATGCGGCGTTTTGGTAACTTGGTGGGTATAAAGAATGGGCCGGCTTCCGCGGGGAAGTCGGCCCGGAGGTGATTCGCACAGGATTCAAACCTGTAACCTTCTGATCCGTAGTCAGATGCTCTATTCAGTTGAGCTAGCGAGCCGGGATTCTTTGCTTTTGCGGTTGCAAAGTTACGGCCTTTTTTGAAATCTGCAAAATTTTTTTGGAATTATTTTTTGTAAAAGGGTCGGAAAAGGTGCTGAAAGTGTAAAACCGCGGGCGGCGAGGTGGCGTTATTGAAATTATAGGGTGTAAAATGAAAATAATTTCGTATCTTCGCAGGTAATATCAAACATGAAAGTCCGGCTCCGCGGAGACGGACGCCGGATGAACATAAAACAGGACATGAAGACAGCATCGATGATAGTGAGGGCGGCCCTGACGGCTGCCGTGATGGCTTTTCCGGGTGTGTCGGGAGCGGAGAATCTGGTGATTCTGCACACGAACGACACTCACTCGCAGGTGGATCCCGACGACCACGACAATCTGGGCGGGTTCGGGCGCCGCATGGCGGTGATAGACAGCGTGCGGTATGCGGAGGACAATGTGATGCTGATCGATGCGGGCGATGCCGTGCAGGGGACGCTTTACTTCAATCTCTACGGGGGCGAGGTGGAGCAGAAGCTGATGAATGCAATGGATTATGACCTGCGCATACTGGGCAACCATGAATTTGACAACGGCGTGGACTCGCTGGCGGCGGTGCTGTCGAAGGCCGACGCCGACTTCCTGGCCACGAACTATGACCTGTCGGATTCGCCGCTGGGCGAGATGTTCGAGAAATATGCCGTCAGGGAGATCGACGGGCGCCGGATAGGCTTCATCGCCATAAACCTGCGTCCTGAAGGGATGATCGCCGAGGGCAATTACGACGGGGTGGAGTATCTCGACGCGATAGAGGCGGCGAATGCCTCGGCATGGTGGCTGCGCAACATCGAGCACTGCGACCTGGTGGTGGCGATCACGCACATCGGCTACAATCCGGCGACGCCTCCGGGCGACCTGCTGCTGGCGCGGTCGTCGGACAATATCGACATAATCATCGGCGGCCATTCGCATGACCTGATCGACCCGGCGACGGACAAGTACCAGTATGTGGTGCCGAACGCCTCGGGCAAGGATGTGCTGGTGACGCAGGTGGGCAAGGCCGGCAAGAACATAGGCGAGATCACGATCGACCTGGAGACGCTGAAGCCCACGTACCGGGTCATCCCGATCAACAGCCGGCTTGACGGGGCCGTGCCGGAGGTGTTCTATGATATTACGGAGCCGTACCGCGCGGGCGTGGATTCGCTGATGACGCGTACGCCTGTGGGGAGAACCCGGGCCGATCTGCCGCAGGAGTCGGCGGCGCTGCTGAACTGGGCGACGGACGTGATACTCGACCGCGGCCGACAGCTGGCCGACAGCGTGGACTTCGCGATACTGAACAAGGGCGGCCTGCGGCGCGGACTGCCCAAAGGAACGGTCAACGAGGGGCAGATCATAACGATGATGCCGTTCAACAACCGGGTGCAGGTAATCGACATCAAGGGCAAGGACCTGATGGAGGCCTTCAACGTGATGGCGCGCGTGGACGGCAACGGCGTGAGCGACGGCGTGGAGATCGTCTATGTGCCGGGTACGGAGGAGCTTTCGAAGAAGGACGCATATGTGACGAAGGCGACGCTCGGCGGCAAGCCGATCGATCCGGAGCGGACTTACCGCGTGGCGACGATCGACTATGTGGCCAACGGTGGCGACTACATGTCGACGATGAAGAACCACCGGCTGGTGGCCGAGAGCCCGACGGTGGTCTACGACGATGTGCTGGAATATCTCCGCCACGGACACGGCCGCAAGAAGACAATCAATCCGCCGACGGCCGCGCGCATGCATCCGTAAAAAAGAAGATTTATAAACACAATACCTTGAACCTAAATACATCGCACAATGCTTAAACGACTGTTTGCAATACTTATGGCGGGCGGAACGGCCTGCGTGGCGTCGGCCGTGACGCCGAATCTGATCAGAAACGCCGACCGTGCGGCCTGCGACCGGTGGGTCGACTCTGTGTACAGCACTCTGACCCCGCGCGAACGGGTGGCGCAGCTGATCTTCCCGAAGACGATGCCCGCGCAGGGCAACAACACCAAGGCGGCCATCAAGCGCTATGCCGACAACGGCGTTGGCGGCTTGCTGTTCACGGCGGGGACGCTGGACCAGTATGTGGAGATGACCAACTTCGTGCAGAGCATCACGAAGGTGCCGGTGCTGATGACGTTCGACGGCGAGTGGGGCCTGGCGATGCGCATCGACGGCGCTCCGAAGTATCCGTGCAACATGGCTCTGGGCGCCATGGCCGACACCGAGCTGATGTATCGCTACGGTCGCGAGATGGGTCGGCAGAGCCGTCTGGTGGGGCAGCACGTGGACTTCGCTCCGGTACTTGACGTGAATTCCAATCCGCACAATCCGGTGATCGGCTACCGGTCGTTCGGCGAGGATCCGCACCGCGTGGCGCTGCTGGGTACGGCTTTCTCACGCGGACTCGAGGACGGTGGCGTGCAGGCTGTGGGGAAGCACTTCCCTGGCCACGGCGACACATCGACCGACTCGCACAAGGAAATGACACGGGTGGACCACTCGCTCGAGGTGCTGAATGATGTGGACCTGGTGCCGTTCCGCGACTTCATCGACAACGGACTGTCGGGCATCATGGTAGGACATATAGTGGTGCCGGCGCTTGACCGCAGCGGGCGCCCGGCGACGCTGTCGCGCAAGATGACCAATGACCTGCTGCGCGACAGTCTCGGCTTCGAAGGCCTGATCTACACCGACGCGCTGGGCATGAAAGGCGCGCGCATCGAGGGCCTCAACGGCGCGGTGGAGGCACTGAAGGCCGGAGCCGACGTACTGCTGTCGTCGCTCGATCCGGTGTCGGACATCGACATCATATATAACCTGGTGAAGAAAGGCAAGATCGGCGAGGATGTGATCGAGGAGCACTGCAAGCGCATCCTGGCTTACAAGTATGTGCTCGGACTGCCTCAGGAGCAGCCTATTGAACGCGAGGGCCTGATGGAACGGATCGACACGCCCGAGACACGCGCGCTGATCGACGCCCTCTGCCAGAGTGCGATCACGGTGCTGTGGAACCGCGGCGACCTGCTCCCCGTGGGCGATCTCGGTCACCGGAAGATAGCCGTGGTGAACATCGGCAACAACGGCGACACGCGCTTCGCCGACATGTGCCGCAAATATGCCGGCGTGGACGTATATACCGCCGACGGGACGGCTCTGCCGAAGGCAATGCTCGCCGAAATCAAGGCGCACGACGTGGTTATAGCCGCCGTGCATATCGACAACGCCATGGCGCGCAAGGTGTACGCGCAGCTGACCGACGCGGAGCATCTGGTGGGCGTGTTCATGATGAATGCATACAAGATGAGCAAGTTCAAGGGGGCGCTCGAGAAGAGCGACGCCGTGGTGCTTGCGTATGACAATATACCGGAGATGCGCACGGCGGCCGCCATGGCCGTGTTCGGCGGCATCGAGGTGGGCGGCACCCTGCCCGTGAACCTGCCCGGCGTGGCCCCGATGGGCACGGGCGTGAAGATAGCGAAGAGCCG
>OLSQ01001579.1_pt1 | contig 18469 bp, 12 predicted proteins | sample 1672561 | NCBI WGS metagenome assembly OLSQ01 (sample SAMEA3136699, study PRJEB25190) | human gut metagenome | biome: human gut; feature: human-associated habitat; material: faeces | place: Austria | collected 2013 | reverse complement strand
GCGTAGACGCCGGAGCCGATGAGTCCGTGGCGGATGTCATAGCCTGCGCTGAGCGTCGCTTCCACGTCGGAGCCGTAATGAGGGTAGACGTCGACCGCGTAATCGGCTCCCTCGCGCCTGGCCGCGTCGATGAGCTTGCCGACGACCTCGTAGCTGTACGGCCCGCCGGAGTCCTTGGCGCAGATGGAGACCTGACGCTCCGTGCAGCGCAGACCGTCGCCGACGCAGCCCATGTCCACGCTGATGGATTCCGTCACGCCTGCGGGAACGGAGGCGCAGCCGCCGTGGCCGACCTCTTCATAGACGGTCACATGCGCGTAGGTATGGCGCGGGAGCGCCTTTTCCTCGTCGCGCAGATATTTCGCAAAGCCAAGCAGAATGCCGACCGAGAGCTTGTCGTCCAGAAAGCGGCTCTTGATATAGCCGGAGGCGGTGACGTGGGTGCGCGGGTCGAAGCAGACAATGTCGCCGGTCTCAATGCCGAGCGCGCGGGCCTCCTCGGCGGAGGAGACGTTTTCGTCGAGCAGGATCTCCGTCGTGTCGAAGGTACGGTCAGTTTTGGCATAATCGCCGTTGACGTGGACAGAGGCGTTGCAGAGCTGGAGCGTGCCCTCGATGATCCTTCCGCTGCGGGTGTGAACGCGCACGTTTTCCGTTTCGCTGTTCGCCGCGCACATTCCGCCAAGCGGCGTGACGCGCAGGCGGCCGTTGCCCTTGACCTCCGCGACCATTGCCCCGAGCGTGTCGGTGTGTGCCTGAAGCAGCAGCGCGCCCTCCTCTGTGTCCTCGCCACCGAGATCGATCAAGACGCCGCCCTTGACGGTGCGGACGGCCTCATAGCCCAGCGAACGGAAGGCGTCCAGTACCCATTCGGCTGCCTTTTCGGTGAAGCCGGTGGGGCTGTCGATGCCAAGAAGCCCGACCGCCTTTTCGACGGCGTAATCTGCATATTTTTGATCCATAGAGCCATCTCCTTTATTTGCATTTTCTTCATGATAACACCACCGGAGGGGAATTACAACCGCCTTTCCGGGCTGAGATCGGCGCCCTGGCGGAGAATACGCGCCCAGGCGCGGAGCCTGTCCGCCAACGGCGGAAGCACGGCACTGCACCGATGCAGTCCGGCAGCACGATAAAACGGCATTTCGTGACAAAACAGAAGTGAAAATATCTTGACAACCAAGAAAATTTCAAGAAAACGGGAATATTTTGCGGGGGAAATGGAAAACGGCCGTTTGCCTGAAAATTTGTCAGGAAAAAACAAAATCAGACAGGAAAATTACACAAAAAAATTACGGGAAAATAGGCAAACGGCATATGGATTTTACAAAAATAACGTGCTATACTCTATTATGGTATGTAGTCTCCTGACGCGGACAGACCTGTCCGCGGGAGGGAGAAAGCAGCCTTGTATAGCCGGACATCAAAAGGGAACTGGAGGTTGATACGACAGGGAGATAGGATCACGATGCGCCGGTCATGCGAATTTTTACGAGAAACAGGAGGAGATTCTGAAGATGAACAAACGCAGCACGCGCTGGTTTGCGCTTCTGCTGGCAGTGGCGATGGTATTTTCCATCCTGCCCACCGCCGTTTTTGCAGAGGGCAAGACCCAGACCTACACCAAGGTCACGGCCGCGCCGAAGGACTGGTCGGGTACCTATCTGATCGTCTCTGAAGGCGACAGCCTGATCATGGACGGTTCCCTCACGAATCTTGATGTCGAGGGGAACAAGGTCGATGTTACGATCACCGAGGGCAAGATCACCGGTGATTATGCGAAGTATGCTTTCACCATCGCACCGATGGAGGGCGGCTATTCTGTGCAGTCTGCCAGCGGAAAGTACATTTCCGGTAAATCTGGCAAGAACAAGCTGAACAGCAATGCCTCCCCGGCGCTGAATGCGATCAGCTTTGCCGACGGCAAGGTCAAGATCGTCAGCAACACGACGACGCTGCAATACAACAATGCCGCGACGAACGGCACTCGTTTCCGCTACTACAAGAGCGAAAACCAGCAGCCGATCTCGTTGTATAAGCTGGAAGCAGCCCCGGCCCGCCAGAGCGGCATCATCAAGGCCGAGGACATCCAGAACGGCGATAAGGTCGTTGTGTTCAACCCCGTTTATGGCAAGACTCTGTCCACGGAATACTCCGGCTACTATAACAAGGGTACGGACGTGACGCTGGCAGAGGGCAAGCTCACCGGCTATACGGATGCGGACATCTGGACGGTTGGCATCAACGAGGACGGCACCTATACCTTCTCGACCGGCGAGGGCAAGAAGCTCTCCATGGGTACCGGCTTCACCAGCACCCCGCTGGACGATGTGAACCAGAGCTGGAAGCTCAACGCTGTAGACGGCAAGGAAGCGACCTGTTATATCGACAACACCGGCCGCACGGATAAGTACCGTATGCAGTTCCAAGAGAAGTTTGGTACCTGGAGTGCCTACACCGGAACGGGCGACGCCTTTGAACAGCAGCTCTATCTGGTCGTGGACTCCAGCACGGAGCCTGATCCCGGCCCCGAGCCGACGCCCAGCGCGCTGTTCAAGGACGGCGAGCAGGTCGTTATTTACAACCCTGCAAACATGAAGGCGCTTTCCACCGAATACAGCGGCTTCTATAACAAGGGCACGGACGTCACGCTGACGAACGGTACGCTCACCGGCTATACGGATGCGGACATCTGGACGGTCGGCGTCAACAAGGACGGCACCTACACGTTCTCCACCAGCGACGGCAAGAAGCTCTCCATGGGCGCAAGCTACGGCAGCACGCCGCTGGACGATGTGAACACCGCATGGAACGTCACGGCTGCGAAGACCGAAAACTGCTTCTATATCCAGAATGCCGTGCGCGGCAACTATCTGGAGTGGTATGCGGATAAGAATAACTGGAGCAGCTACGGCAAGATCGGCGACGAGGCCCTGTTTGCGCAGCAGTTCTATCTGGTCGTGGACGACGGCTCCGATCAGCCCTCCGGCGATCTGCCGAAGCCCGGCGACAAGTTCGTGATCTACAACCAGAACGCACAGGCGGTTCTGGCGGCAGAGAACGACACGCAGTCCATTGAAAAGGCTGCGGCTGTGATCGAGAACGGCAAGGCTGTCCCGGCCAACGGCGCGGTCGTCTTTACCGTCGAGCAGAACGGCGAATATCTCCGCTTCTACAGCGAGGCTTACGGCTACCTCTGCTCCAACGGCACCGGCAACAACGCCTTCTACAGCAAGGACTTCTCCGAAGAGGGCGTCACGACTGATGACGCCGACTGGCTCGTCCGCGAATGCTCCGGCGGCGTGGGCGGCTATGAGATGGAGAGCCGTGTTGCGAAGTTCAGCGGCCACAGCCAGTGGCTGGAGTATTACTCCGACGCGTTCAAGACCTACAGCATGTACAGCAAGACTGGCGAGCTTGATTATACACTCTACTCCTTCTTCTTCTATCCCGTGGCGGACGGCGTGAATGTGGACGGCGGCCTCGTCGTGCAGCCCACCATCACCTTCCCCGAAACCATGCTCCCGGCCTATGTCGGCAGCAATTACGAGTTTGACCTCGAGATCGACACGATCTATGCGATCGACGATCCGTGGATCGAGTACAGCATCCGCGACGAAAAGGGCAAGCTGATCGGCGGCGTAATGGGCGGCACGGACGTGGAGGTTCTGGACGGCTTCACCACCGGCAAGGGCCGTGTCCATATCACGGTCTTTGATACGGACATTGAGGAAGCAGCCAAGGCCGGCAGCAAGATGACCCTGACCTTTGCGTTCAAGGATGTCAAGGGCAACGAGGCCAGAGCGTCCTACACCGTCAACATCCTCGACGAGCCGGTCATTTCCAACGTGACCCCGGCACAGGGCGCGCAGACCGGCACGGAAAAGAAGCCGGTGATCTCTGCGGAGATCGCAAACGCCGGTGAAGCTCCCACCGTGACCATGACGGTCAACAACGAGACGGTCAATGCGTCCTACGCGGACGGCAAGGTCACCTACACCCCGGCCGCCGCCCTGGCGGACGGCAGAGTCACCGTGACTGTGACGGTCAAGCGTGCGGACGGCAAGGAAGCCAGCAAGACGTGGTTCTTCACCATCGGCGAGGCGACCTTCCAGCGCTATTTCGGCCAGCTGCATTCCCATACGCAGTATTCCGACGGCGCAGGCTCGCTGGAAAGCGCTCTGAGCTATGTCAAGAATCTGCCGGATACCGCGAACGTTGATTTCGTCGCGTTCACCGATCACTCCAACTATTTTGACTCCACCAGCGCCGCGAACCCCGAGGGTGCGCTCTACGACATGTCCCTGGCCTCCGCTTCCAGTCAGCAGACCTGGAAGAGCTACAAGGACGCTGTCGCTGCGTTCAACGCGGAAAACGCGGGCAGCATGGTCGCCATGGCGGGCTTTGAGATGACGTGGTCCGGCGGCCCCGGCCATATCAACACCTTCAACACCCCCGGCATCGTTTCCCGCAACAATTCGACGCTCAACAACAAGACCAAGGACACCGGCATGCAGGCCTACTACAAGCTCCTTTCTCAGTCCGAGGGCGCCAACGCACTGAGCCAGTTCAACCATCCGGGCACGACCTTCGGCAACTTCATTGACTTCGGTTATTGGGATGCCGTGATCGACACCCGTATGTACATGGTCGAAGTCGGCAACGGCGAAGGCCAGATCGGCGCGGGCGGCTACTATCCCAGCTACGAGCAGTACATTATGGCGCTCGACAAGGGCTGGCACGTCGCACCGACCAACAACCAGGATAACCACAAGGGCCGTTGGGGCAACGCCAACGACGCCCGCGACGTCGTCCTGACCGACGACTTCACCGAGGACGGCATTTATGAGGCGATCCGCAACCGCCGCATGTACGCCACCGAGGACAAGAACCTTGAGCTGGACTACACCGTCAACGGCAACATGATGGGCTCCATCATCGACGTTCCGGAAAAGCTGAGCTTTGAGGTCTCCTTCAACGATCCCGACCGTACCGATTCCATCGCCAAGGTCGAGCTGGTCGCCAACTCCGGCAAGGTCGCCTATACCTGGGACAATGCCGCGGATCTCGCCAAGGGCTCCGTCAGCGTCACGCTCGATCCCGAGTACACCTATTACTTCGTCCGCGTCACCGAGGGCGACGGCGATCTGGCCGTGACCGCTCCTGTGTGGGTCGGCGAATCGCTCAAGCTCGGCATCTCCAAGGCTGAGTGCGGCACCTCTACGCCGGTCACCGACGAAGAGCTGACCATCACTACCACGTTCTTCAACAGCGAGGCCAAGCCCGCGACGATCAAGTCCATCACCTATACCATCGGCAATGAGACGATCGGCACTGTGACGGACGCCATTGCGCTGGCTGCAAGCAGCACGCAGGATGTGGAGTTCAAGTATACCCCGACCAAGGCCCGTGTCATGACGGTCAAGATCACCGCCGTGATCGAGCAGGACGGCAAGGATTACACCTTCACGAAGGACGTTGTGCTCGACGTTCTGGATGCTGGTAAGCTTGTCTACATCGGCATCGACGCATCCCACTACAACGAGTATGTTGCGGGCAACTACAAGGATTCCATGGGCAACTTCGGCGAGCTGGCTGCGGGCTATTCCGTGCGCACGGTCATGCTCAAGACCAGCGAGGAGCTGATCGCGGCCTGCGGCAACGCCAAGTTTAAGGGCCTGATCCTGACGGCTCCGTCCCGTCGTCTGGCGGACGCGCAGACGGATCCCAGAACCTATTCCGAGGCAGAGCTGAACGCGATCAAGGCGTTCAACGAGAATGGCGGCATGGTCGTGCTTGCCGGCTGGTCCGACAACTACGAGAACTACCCGGTCATTCAGAACAATCCGGCCATCAAGCACATGGCTGCGACGCAGAACGAGGTTCTGGCGGCCCTTGGCTCCAGCCTCCGTATCTCTGACGACGCGACCTATGACGATGTTCGCTCCGCAGCGGACGGCGTCGATAAGTGGAGACTCTACTTCTCGGCCTACAATATGGACAACCCGCTTCTGAAGGGCGTGGAGTTTGACGCGGAGCATCCGTTCGACAAGCTCTACACCGAGCGCTTCAGCCACTACGGCGGCGCCTCCATCTATGCGGTTGACGCCAGCGGCAACCCGATCTCCACGATGCCCGCGACGGTCAGCCCCGTGGTCTATGGCCACGCGACGACCTACTCCGTGGACGTTGACAAGGACGGCCTCGGCGGCGCAGCTACCCCGAAGTACACCTTCGCGGAAAATGATAACCGTCTGATGGTCATGGCGTCCGAGCAGCTCGAGGGCAAGGGCCTGATCGTCGTTTCCGGCGCGGCCTTCATGTCGAACTTCGAGGTCCAGTATCAGGCTTCGGACAACGGCGCGGAGAAGAACTACTCCAACTACAAGATCTGCCAGAACCTTCTGTCCATGCTCAACCAGACGCAGATCGACAAGATCTCCGACGTACAGGCAGAGAAGGACGAGGGCGTCAAGTACACCATCGAGGGCATCGTGACCTCCAACGCCTCCGGCTATGACAAGGATACCGCGTTCTTCGACTGCATCTATGTGCAGGACAACACCGCCGGTATCAACGCCTTCCCGGTCGCAGGCAACTTCAAGATCGGCGACAAGGTCCGCATCACCGGCACGACCTCCTCTTATCAGGGCGAGCGCCAGATCGCGGTGACCAAGATCGAAAAGATCGCGGACGCCGAGGCTCCGGCTCCTCTGGATGTCACGGCTGCGCAGGTCAATGACGGCACCGTGCTCGGCACGCTTGTTCGTGTCAAGGGCACCATCACCAGAGTCGAAGAGGCCGAGGGCAAGATCCAGACCATCATGGTCAAGGATGCCGCAGGCAATGAGACCCGTATCTTCATCGACGGCTACATCACCAAGGACAAGGAAGTCCAGAACGCAGTCGTCGGCAATCAGGTCGAGGCGGTCGGCCTGGCCTCCTACGACAACACCTTCGTCCTGTCCGACGGCACGCCGGTCTATCCGCGTATCCGTATCCGCGACCGCGACGATGTGGTTTGCAGCAAGTCCGACAGCAAGATCTGGAGCGTGACCCTCGTCACGGACGGCGGCACGATCAACTCCGGCAACGTGACGGCTTACATTGAGGGCGTCGGCGCGGTCCTGCCCACCGATGTGACCAGAAGGAACTACATCTTCCTTGGCTGGTTCACGGTGGACAACATCCGCGTGACGGAGATCTCCGCTGCCGACAGCGGCGACAAGATCTTCTACGCGCACTGGATGGCTGCCGGTGCGATCCCCGGCATCATTGACGCCATCGGCGATTCGATGCGCTTCGACGATGTGACCAAGGGCGACTGGTTCTACAAGGATGTGGAGTATGTCTACAACGAGGGCATCATGGACGGCGTCAGCAAGCGCGAATTCGCGCCCAACGAGACGCTCACCCGTGCGATGATCGTCAAGATCCTCTACCGCATCGAGGGCGAGCCCGCCGGCTACCGCAGCTCCGACTTCAACGACGTGGAAAGCGGCAGATGGTACACCGGGGCAGTCGCATGGGCTGCGGAGAAGGAGATCGTCAAGGGCTATGGCAACGGCAAGTTCGGCCCGAACGATCCTGTCACGCGCGAGCAGCTGGCTGCGATCCTGTACCGCTACACGCAGTACAAGGGCTGGAGCACGACGGCCGCCTCCGGCAGCCTGAAGGGCTTCGCGGACGCTGCCTCCGTTTCCAGCTACGCGGTTGACGCAATGAACTGGGCGGTTGACGAAGGACTGTTGAAGGGTGCGAACAACAAGCTTTCGCCCAAGTCCAACGCAACGCGCGCACAGGTCGCCGCGATCATTCACCGGTATCTGAAGGGCTGATTTCCAAGCGTTTTCGCCCCACCGGCTCCGGCCGGTGGGGCGATGTTTCAATTGCCGTCCGCACGGACAGCGGCGGCGGATGCAAAAGGAGCTTTCATGGAAGAAAAGAAAAGGAAACTGAGCAGGCGGCGCTGGCTGGAGATCGGGATCGGAGCGCTGCTGGTGCTGCTGCTGATCTCATGGGCGGCGGTTCTCTGTGCGACGGAGACTGACCGCGAGGCGTCGGCGGCCCGGAAGCGGAAATTTGCCGTCGCGCGCGTTGTGGACGTGCAGGAGGATGACGGCGAGGCACAGGACTGGACCGAGGGCCGCAGGATCGGACAGCAGCAGCTCGAGGTCGAGATCCTGACCGGCGAATGGAAGGGTGTTCGGCTCGAAACCATCAACTACCTGACCATCTACACCAATGTGGACGCCCGTGAGGGTACGCGGATCATTGTCCGTCTGGACGTGGACGACGACGGACAGCCGTATGTCGTGTCCGTGCCAAACTATGACCGCGCGCCGGTGCTGGCGGGCCTTGCGCTCGTGTTTGCGGCGCTGCTGGTCGTGATCGGGCGGAAGAAGGGCCTGATGGCGCTGGCGGGCCTGCTGTATACGCTGGCCTGTATCTGGTTCATTCAGGTGCCGATGATCCTGCGCGGCGCAGATCCGGTCTGGATCACCATTCTGATCGTCGTGCTGACGACGGGCGCTTCGCTGCTGCTCCTGACCGGTATCAGCAAAAAGACGCTCTGCGCGACGCTCGGATGCGTCGGCGGCGTGGCGGCGGCGGGCCTGTTTGCGGCGCTGTTCTGCGTGATCTCGCCGCTGAACGGCTTCAATATGTCGGAGGCGGAGGAACTGGTGCTGCGGTCGCTGGACCGCGATATCCACATCAGCGGATTGTTTGTCAGCGGAATTCTGATCGCGTCGCTCGGAGCGGTCATGGACGTGGCCATGTCCATTTCCTCCGCGTGCTGGGAGCTGCGGGAGCTGAATCCCGCGCTGCCGCGCAAGGCGCTCTTCCGCTCGGGCATGAACATCGGCAAGGACGCAATGGGCACGATGGCGAATACGCTGATTTTGGCGTTTTCCGGCTCGTCGCTGAATCTGCTGCTGCTGTGCCAGATCTTTGACTATCCGCTCATTCAGATCTTCAACACCGACGCCATTGCGATCGAGCTGATCCGCGGACTGGCAGGCTCCATCGGCATTATCCTGACGGTGCCGCTGGTCGCGCTGCTGGCCTCGCAGATGATGGGGCCGCAGAGGGCTGCAAAGAAATAAAAAGATGTCCTCGGATACAGCGTATCCGGGGACATTTCCATGCTTTGACTCAGGCATCCTGTAAGCTCCGGGCCAGAATGCCAATCCACTCGTCCAGCGGCAGAATATAGCTGCCCGGATCGTCGAACTGGTAGAAATATGCATATAGGAACACGTTTCTGCGCTGAACCAGGACGACGGGGAAGTGGAGCGTCCCCTCATAGGCGGTCAGCGTGCAGCCGTCCACCTCCGGCGCATCCAGCGGCATATAGCTGCGGTCACGGCGGGCAATGGCGTGGTATTCCCGCAGCAGCTGCCGCGCCAGCCACGGCGAAGCCGTCTCGTAATAGTCGATATACAGCCCGCCGCGCAGAACGCTGCCGTCGGCGCGGGTCACGTCCGCGACCTCGTGGTAGTCGATCATGGACGGCGCGAGCCAGTCGGAGTGCAGCTTGACGAGGTTGAAGCCCTTGCCCGTCATGCTCTCACGGTAATCGGTCACAGCCGTGCCGTTCGCAGAGGCAAGGTCCCGCATGGAGGCAAACGGAAGCTGACCCTCGAGATCGGAGGGGTGATGATCCTGCGCAGGCTCAGTTATGCGGCAGCAGCCTGCGATTATGAGCGCGGCGGTCAGACCCAGCCGGACAAAGCGGATGACATGACAGCGGACGGCGTTCCGCCGCCAGCCGCTCCGGCGCTCCGGCTGACGGCCCTGCTCCAGCGTCCTTTGAAGCTTCCGCAGAGCGCGCAGCTCCCGCACGGAGCGGACGACGGCCCCGACAGCCAGCGCCGCAAAGAGAAGAAAGACCGGCGTCCGAAGCTCCAGAATGGCGCGCAGCAGGCCGACGCGCTTGAGGATCGGCGCAAGCAGAAACACAAGGATCCACAGCGCGGCATAGATCGCCGCGCTCACGCTCCGCGATTTTACGGCCTTGAGCGCCAGCGCCTGCACGGCGGGATCGGTATTCAGCTCCCGCGCAGCCGGATCGTGCGAACGGTAGATGTAGAACTCACCGCGCCGCGCAACGTATTCCCAGCCGTATTGGGCGCAAAGCTCCACCTGCTCCGGGTCCGGCTCATAGCCGTCGCCGAGCAGGCCCGTATCCTTCTGCGCGGCCTCCAGCCGGTACTGGACGCGCTGCGGCACGGCGCGCTCGAACACAGCCACACCGGCAAACAGACCGTCCTTTTTCAGCAGCAGGCCCTCGCGGGCCAGATCGGTCAGCCAGCACTCCGTTCCCTCCACGTCATAGTCCGGGCAGGGCGGCAGGCGCAGGACATATTTCGGCTTTTCTGCTTTTTCCATCGGCTCATCCCTCCTCCGGCGCTTCCGCGTCCATGATGCACTGCCGCAGGCGCTCCAGCTCCGCGCGGTAGGCTTCAATGCCCTTGGCCGTGACGGCATAGGTGCGCTTGCGGCCCTCGACGCTCGTTTCGCAGATGTATTTTTCCTTTTCGAACTTCGCAAGAATCGTGTAGAGCGTGGCCGGGCCAAGCTGCACGCGGCCTCTGGTGCGGCGCTCGATGAATTCGGCGGCGTCTATGCCGCACATGGGGCCGGTTTGAAGTGCCATCAGGACGTAGAACATTGATTCCGTCAGAAGCTCCATGGACTTTTTGGGCATGGGCGGCGGCCTCCTTTCAATATCGTTTCATGATATCAATATACGATATTATAAGCGGCGGCACCATTTTTGTCAATAGGGCAATGCACGCCGCCGTGCTGAGGAATGTATGCTGCCGCGTCCGCTCCGAACGGAGGGCAGGGGGGAAGGAAAAAGGAGGCGCCGGACGGCGCCTCCTTGGGCTGTAAAGCATCGCAATGTTTCGCAGTCTGCGGCGGAAGCTGTGCACTCAGCGCTGATTTGCGCTGTCGATGGCGAGCACCACGGCCAGCGCCAGCAGCTCGTCGCGCGGCTCCGGAATGTCCAGCGTGTAGCAGTCGCCCCACGTCAGCCACTCCTTCTCGATGGAGAGTGCGCGGCGCTCTCCGTCCCATGCAGTGAACTCGTGGGCAAGGAACTCGCCCTCGATATGCCAGTCCGGGCCTTCCACGGTGTATTCCTGCACGAAAAGGGTGAAATGCTGGACGACCTGCGCACATTCCTGCCCGCCGATGGTCACGGTAAAGCGGGGGCGGAACGTCAGCACCTCCTGATGGATGCTGGCCGCCTCCCGGCCGGAGAGGTCATAGACACGCAGTATCTTTCCCCAGGTGAGCAGCTCCTGCTCTACGAACCAGCGGTCATGCCCGTCCTCATCCCAGACGTTGAAGCGGTCGCCGATGGTAAAGACGTGCTGACGCATATAGAGCTTCATTCCGCGCTCCTCCAGCTTCCGTCAAAGATCTGCGCAATGGGCGAATCGGAGCCGACGACCAGCGTCTTGTTCTTACCGGTCAGCGAGCTGCGCGCCATGTCGAGCGCACGGACGAATTCATAGAAGTCGGCCTTCTCCTGCGTGTCATAGGCAGCGCTCAGGATACGCATATATTCCGCCTCGCCCTCGGCCTTGAGCTTTTCCGCCTGCGCCTTGGCGGCGGAGATCGTGATCTCGACCGACTTGTCGGCATCATTGCGGATCTCCTTGGCCTGCGCGGCACCCTCCGCCGCGTAGGAGGCGGCGATGTTTTCGCGCTCGGAGATCATGCGCTCATAGACTGCGGACTTGTTTTCGTCCGGCAGGTCGATCTGCTTGGTCTCGATGGCGAGGACGTAAATGCCGAAGCTCTCAAAATTGCTGGTTTTGCGGAGATTTTCCATGATCGCGCTGGCAAGCTCGCCGTCGCGCCCGGAAATGACCGCCTCCTGCTTCATGGAGCTGATGACGGTTTTCAGGCTGTTGTAGACGGCCTGATCGAGACGGGACTCCGCCGTGGCGACGCTGCCGGACAGCGTCTGGATGAATTTGAGCGGGTCGTCGATCCGCCAGAGCACGAAGCTGTCGGCGACCATGGATTTCTTGTCGGAGGTAATGACGTCGCTGGCGGCCAGATCGTAGAGCATCTCCGTTTTGGGGAGCGTGCTGGCAGACTGGACGAACGGCGTTTTGAGCGAAAGACCCGGCTGATCGATGATGCGGACGACCGCGCCGAACTGACGGATGATGGTGTATTCATTTGCCTGCGTCACGACAAGGCTGCCTGCCAGTACGATAATCAGCAGCACGGCGCAGACGATGGGAATCAAAATTTTCAAAGTTTTACTCATTTTCGCTGCCCTCCTGTCCAAGCGTTGCATACGGCTCCAGCGGGATGGAGGTCTGCACGCCCGCAGCCTCGTCCACGATATACAGCTTCATATCCGGCAAAATCTCCTCCATCGCCTCATAGAACAGCCGCTGCTTTGTGATAAGGGGATATTTCTGATATTCGTTGAAAAGCTCCTCGAAACGCGCCGCCTGACCGTTGGCCTCGTTGATCTTGCTCTCGCGGTAGGCCTCCGCCTGCTTGACGATCTCGTCAGCGTCGGCGCTGGCGGCGGGCGTGACCTCGTTGGCGTACTTCTTGGCGTTGTTGACGGCGGTATCCGCGCCCTGCTTGGCCGTTTCGACGGCGGTGAACGCCTGCTGGACCTCCGGCGTGGGCGGCTCTGCGTCCTGAATGGTGATGTTCGTCAGCTGAATGCCGAGATCCTCCGTTTCCAGACGCTCTACGATCTTCTGCTTGATGTCCGCCTGAATTTCGCTCTTGCCGGTCGTAATGACGCTGTCTACGTCATAGAGGCCGATCGTGTCGCGGATGTAGCTCTGGCAGAGCATCTTGAGAATGCCGACCGGGTCGTTGGAATTGTAGAGATATTTGACCGGGTCGGTGATGCGGTACTCCACATAGAAATCGACGTTGACGAAATTGTAGTCGTAGGTGATCATCAGAGATTCTTCCTCGATCGACTCGTTGCTCCCCACGCGGTAGCCGAGCGGGAAGGACTGGATCGATTTGGAGACCTTATGCACCTTTTGAATGAGCGGGATCTTCGGCTGTAAGCCCGAGGCGGAGACGGTCGTCGGTTTGCCGAACGTGGTGAGGACAGCATATTGATCCTCTTTCAGCGTGTAGAACGAGTCCATCGCGAGGATGGCCACGAGGATGAGCACCGGAATGATCCAGAGCCATCTGGCGTTCATGCGCTTCTTGGGCCGCCGGGGCGGCGGGGGATTCTGGTTATAGCCGTTTTGATAGTTGTTGTATTCGTCCATCATTTGCTCCTTTCGCATTTGCGGCTGTGTTTTGTTCTTCAGACGTCCGGCCGGGCAAAAAAGTTCCATGATCCTATCATAGCAAATTCCCGCCGGATGTGCTATACTGGTGTCCACATGAATTTTATGAGGGGGTATTCCCATGACCGATAAAGAGACCGGCGAACTTCGCCGCCGTTATAAGCCCGACCGCACGAACATCACCGCTGTCTACGGCTGCTATGTGTCCGGCAGCGGGGAAATTCTGTCCGAGTTCCGCCAGCCCGTGGCCCTGATGAGCGAGGAGGACAAGGAAAAATATCTCGCGCTGCTGAAAAAGGTTCTCTCCGGCGCGGCGGATAAAAACCGGCTCGATCTTGCGTTCCGCACGGCGCAGGTCGCCGATTCCGACGAGCACCGGCTGCTGATGAAGCTCCGCGATTCGGAGCTTCAGGACGAGGAAGCGCGGGCGCAGCTGTTTCAGACGATCATCGGCGCGGTGCATTTTGAGGAGAATTATCTGATCCTGCTCGCGCACGAGAAATACGACGTGCCGTTCAAGGCGAAGGACGGCGCGATGCTGGACGACAGCGACCATGTCTATTCCTATTTTGTCTGCGCCATCTGCCCGGTCAAGGCCGGGAAGGAGACGCTGAGCTACGAGACCGAGGATAAAGCCTTCCACATCCGCACGCCGGGCTATGCCGCAGCGATGCCGGAGCTGGGATTCCTGTTTCCGGCGTTCGACGGGCGGCAGACCAATCTCTATAACTGCCTCTATTATACCCGCAGCGCGGGCGACAATCACCCGGAACTCATTGAAGCGCTGTTCCACATCACGCCGCCCCTGCCCGCAGACGAGCAGAAGGGCAGCTTTGACGCGCTGCTGAGCCAGACGCTGGGCGAGGAGTGCAGCATGGAGGTCGTGCAGGCGGTGCAGACCGATCTGCGCGAGCGCATTGAGGTCCACAAGGAGACGAAGTCGGACGAGCCGCTCGTCGTCTCCGGGCCGGAGGTGCGCGCGGTGCTGGAAAACGCGGGCGTCTCTGAGGAGAAGCTCGCGGGATTTCAGGTGAAGTTTGAGGAGACGTTCGGCGATGACGCGGCGCTCTCGCCGCGCAATCTGGTCGACAGCAAGCGGATGCAGCTCAAAACGCCCGACGTCATCATCCACGTCGCGCCTGACCGGGGCGACCTCGTTGAGACGCGGACGCTCGGCGGCGTGATGGGAAGCGATCTCGAGACGATCATCCTCGCTTCGAGCGTGCTGTATGAGCTGCTCGGTCCGGGCTGCGCGAAGCTGGCGCTGTACTTATCGAAATCGTATTCGACGAAGCTCGAGGATGTGGCGGTCGTCGTGGAAACAACCGAAGCCGGCGAGAAAAAGTCCGATGTGGAGCTGCTCATCGAGCGCATCGGCAAGATCCGCGAGGCACTTCCCGAGCGCCCACACGAGGAAATGAGCGAAGAGGAGGCTGCCTTCATGGAGGCAGCGGAGGAGCAGCGCCTTGCGCAGACACAGGCGCATAGAAGACATCTCTATTTGAGGAGGTAAGGATATGGGACACGATCTGCTTGCAAATTTACTTGGTGCGTGGAGTGAGGAGCTAAGCCTCGGCGCGATCTTGCTGCGCGTGGCGCTGAGCGCGCTGTTCGCGGCGGTCATTGGCTGTGAGCGCTCGAGCAAGCGCCATTCGGCGGGACTGCGCACGTTCATTCTGGTCAGCATCGCGGGCGTTTCTGCGATGCTCATCGACCAGTGGCTGATGGCGTTTTCCGGTGTGAAGCTGCCCGTCCTCTCGGCAGCGGCAGTCGTCGGCATGGCGACGATCAGCGGAAACTCCATTCTGTTCAGCTCCCGCAACCAGATCAAGGGGCTGACGACATCCGCCGGTCTCTGGTGCTGCGGATTGCTGGGGCTGGCGCTCGGCGCGGGGCTGTATACGCCGGCGCTGGTGCTGTTTCTGGTGCTGCTTTGCAGTATGTCGGGGCTTCCGGTGCTGGAAAAGCACCTCAAGGACCGCTCGAACCACTTTGAGGTGCATCTGGAGCTGAAAAACAAGGGCGACCTTGCCGATTTTGTGGCGACCATCCGCGCCCTCGGCATCCGCATCGACGATATTGAGTCGAACCCGGCGTATATCGGCTCGGGGCTGAGCGTGTTCTCGGTCTCGTTCACCGTCACCAGTCCGGAACTCAAGCAGTATAAAAAGCATACCGAGATCATTGAAGCCCTGCGCTCACTCGATTATGTGTATTATATTGAAGAAATGAACTGAAAATCCCTACCGCGCGATACGGCAGGGATTCAAAATCGGTTTTTAATGAAATGCAGGAAGCCATGTGCCGTGGGCTTCGATCAGAGCGTCTACCAGCTTGACGATCGTGTCGATGTCAAGCTCGCTGCTGGTATGCGGGTCCATCATCGCCGCCTGATAAATGCAGTCGCGTCTGCGCGTATGGGCGGCTTCGATCGTCAGCAGATGAACATTGATCTGCATCAGATTCATCGCGGCGCATTGCAGCGGAAGACTTCCGACACAGCAAGGATGAACGCCGGTGTTGGTGACCATACATGGGACTTCGACGCACGCCTCCTCCGGGAAATTGGTGATCAGATCTCCTGTGTTCAGGACGTTTCCGCCGATTTGAATGGGTCTGTTTGTCAGAACGGCTTCCATGATATAGGAGGCATATTCGTGCGAGCGAGTATGCGGAGCTTGCGCGGACGCCTGCAGTGCCTTTCGCTCCTCCGCCCAGTCCTGAATGTGCCGCAGGCAGCGGCGCGGATACTCGTCCAATGGAATCTGGTAACGCTCGATCAGCTCCGGATAGTTCGATTTGATATAAAACGCGCTGTACTCCGCATTGTGCTCGCTGGACTCTGTGCAGTAATATCCCAATCGGTCAATATAGTCAAACCGGACCATGTCCTCATGCTTCTGCGAAGCATTTTTCTCGTGTGCTCTGCGGCGGATCTCCGGATAAAGGTCATTGCCGTCCCGATCCTTGAGTTCGAGCAGCCATGCCATATGGTTGATCCCGGCGATCCGCTCTTTTCTGCCGATCAGTGCGTCCTCCATTCCGAGCTTTTTCAGCAGACGCTCGGAGCAGACCTGTACGCTGTGGCAGAGACCAACCGTGTTGACACCAGTGTATCGCTGAAGATATCCGGTGACCATTGCCATAGGATTCACATAGTTCAGAAACAGCGCGCCGGGGCAAACCTCCTCCATATCGCGCGCAAAGGACTCTACGACCGGAATGGTGCGCAGAGCACGCATAATGCCGCCGATCCCGGCGGTGTCGCCGATCGTCTGCCGCAGCCCGAATCGTTTGGGAACCTCAAAATCTGTGATCGTACAGGGGTCGTAGCCCCCGATCTGGACCGCGTTGATCACAAAATCCGCGCAGCGCAGCGCATCCCGGCGCTGTTGCGGACCGAGATAGGCTGTGAGCCGTGCGTGAGCGCCGGCGTTTTTCTGCATCGCAGAAATGATCTCCATACTTTGGTTCAACAATCCGGCGTCAATATCATACAATGCGATCTCGCAGTCCCGAAGCACTTCGGAGCAGAAGCAATCGCCGATGACATTTCGGACAAATACCGCGCTTCCCGCGCCAAGAAACGTAATTTTCGCCATACAAAGCCCTCCTCTGGATGACTGTTATTTTACCAACACGGGCAGGGAAAGGCGATGGCACAATGCGGGATGCTTTTGTGAAAATGTGACCATTTTGAAGGAAAGATAATAAAATGAGCAGACAAACCATATGGATTGCCGATCAGCATTGGAAGGACATCAACCCGCTGCAATGCGGGTGGGAACAGTGCGAAGCCGGGCATTCCTTCGGTCCGACCGTGCGCAGCTTTTATTTGATGCACTATGTGCTCTCCGGGTGCGGCATTTTCTCTGCACACGGAACAGACTTTTCGCTGCGGAAGGGGCAAATGTTCATCATTCATCCGCAGGAATTGACCTTTTATAAGGCGGACAACCAGAACCCGTGGCAGTATATCTGGATTGGGTTTGAAGCAGAGGCCGCATTGCCGACGGCATTGCAAAAAAGCGTGCTCTCCATGCCGGAGCTCCGCGGTACATTTCTGAGGCTGAAAGATGCGCAGAGGCTTTCAGCCGGAAGGGAGCAGTTTCTGTGCAGCGTCCTGTGGAAAATTCTTTGTGCGCTCCAACAGACCGATCACCGGCTGGCGCAGGCACGCACAGATTACGCGATGCAGGCGATGACCTTCCTGGAAACGCACTACATGACAAAAATTTCTGTTTCCGATATGGCAAGCCAAATGAATCTTGACAGGAGCTATCTTTGCAGGCTTTTCCGGAAGCATGTCGGCTGTTCGCCGCAGCAGTATCTGACAGAGCTGCGGCTTCAGAAGGCGATGCTTCTCATGTCAGAGGAACACTATTCCTTAAGCGACGCGGCCTTTTATGTGGGATATTCCGACACCGCCTCGTTTTCCAGAGCGTTTCGGCAGAAATACGGAATGCCGCCGGGGCGATATTGTAAGGAACAAGGAAGCTGTCTATGATAATCCAGTAAATACAAATCATCTGTTTTCAAAGACTGAAATGAAGAATAAAATTGACCTGTCTCATCTCCGGGCTTTACGCACACAGCGGATATATGTTCATCGTAACAGCAATGATTGGCAGTCATTCACCGGTATAAGTCAGGCACCGCATCTGAAAACTCCATGAATCAAGCAGTTTCAAACCTTTCACCAAGGTGACATCACCTTTAGGTTCCTGTGAAGTGATTCGTGTGGGTTCGACCCCCACTACCCGTACCATAATTGGACCAAACATTGATACAATGTGTTGATGTTTGGTCCGTTTCTTTTTGCCCGGAAAGCCCGTGATGAGAATCAACCGGTCCCCATCTCGGTCTCCAATGCGGCACTCTCTGCATCGAGGGACTCCGTGTTCAGGTATTCATCCAGCAACATCTGGCAGGTTTCCATCAGGACTTCCCGTTGCATTGCCAGATCACGCGGCGGTACTTGTCAGTGCTGTGCCATACCTTGGGGCCATAGTATTCCCCGCAATCACCGCAGACGATCTTTGCCGAGAATGGACTCAGGCTGTTATGGTGCCGCCCTTTGGATTTACGGACTGCCCTGCTCCGTCAGGTGCTTTGCGATCAGGTTGATCTTCCCGGCCACGGGAAAGAGGAAAACTTAACCACTT
>OLSQ01001578.1_pt1 | contig 18483 bp, 16 predicted proteins | sample 1672561 | NCBI WGS metagenome assembly OLSQ01 (sample SAMEA3136699, study PRJEB25190) | human gut metagenome | biome: human gut; feature: human-associated habitat; material: faeces | place: Austria | collected 2013 | reverse complement strand
CCTTTTGGTCACTTTTGGGGCTGCGGCCAAAAGTGACCCGCGCCGGAGCGCGGAACGTCCCTTTTAGGCAATCCCTCCGTCGCCCTGCGGGCGACACCTACCTCTACACAAGGGAGGCTTTGGGATGTATTCTACCACAGAAAAACGGTATTGACAATCTGTTATAACTGTGTATACTGTATATATACAGTTGAACCAAGGAGGCGCTTATGCAGCTTTATATCGACAACCGCAGCGGCGCGCCCATCTACGACCAGATCTACTCCCAGATCAAGGATGCCATCGTGTCCGGGCAGGTGGCCGCCGGAGAGGCGCTGCCCAGCATCCGGGCGCTGGCCAAGGACCTGCGTATCAGCGTCATCACCACGAAGCGGGCCTATGACGAGCTGGAGCGGGAGGGGTTCATCGACACCCTGCCGGGCAAGGGCTGCTTTGTGGCGGAGCGCAGCGCGGAGCTGCTGCGGGAGGAAAGCCTGCGGAAAATCGAGGGGTATATGCAGGAGATACGGCGGCTGGCGGCGGCCTGCGGCCTGACGGAGGACGAATTGGCGGAGATATGGCGCGTGCAGAAGGAGGAAACGGAATGAACGCACTGGAGATACACGGACTGACGAAGAAGCGGGGCGAATTTGCCTTGCAGGGGCTGGAGCTGACGCTGCCCGCCGGGTGCATCATGGGCCTGATCGGCGAAAACGGCGCGGGCAAGTCCACCACCATACGGCTGATTTTGAACAGCCTGGGCCGGGACGGCGGAACGGTCGCCATATACGGAAGGGATAACCGGGCCTTGACGGCGCTGGAGCGGGAGGACATCGGCGTGGTGCTGGATGAGGTGGGGCTGCCGGAGTACATGAACGCAGCGCAGATCGGGCGGATGCTGGCGGGCATTTTCAGGCGGTGGCAGCCGGAGGTATACGAGGAGTATCTGCATCGGCTGGAGTTGCCGGAGGATAAGGCCTTCAAGGACTACTCCCGGGGCATGAGGATGAAGCTGGGACTGGCGGCGGCGCTGAGCCATCAGCCGAGGCTGCTGCTGTTGGATGAGGCCACCAGCGGGCTTGACCCGGTGGTGCGGGACGACATACTGACCATTTTCGCCGACTTCACCCGGGACGAGGACCACGCGGTGCTGATCTCCAGCCATATCGTCAGCGATCTGGAGAAGATCTGCGACTACATCGCGTTCCTGCACAAGGGGCGGCTGCTGCTGTGCGAGGAAAAGGACCGGCTGACGGAGGAGTACGGCATCCTGCGGGGCGAGGCGGAGGGCCTCGACCCGGCGGCGGTGTGCGGACGCAGAAATACGCCCTACGGCACGGAGTATCTGGTGCGGCGCGGCGCCGTGCCGGCGGGGCTGGCGCTGGGACAGGTGAATATCGAGGATCTGTTCGTATTCATGGCAAAGGAGGCGTGAGATGAGGGGATTGTTTTACAAAGAGGCGCGAAGCCTGTGGCAGTACGGGAAGTCGTATATCCTGATGGTGGTCATTTTCTTCGCGCTGAGCATGGCCAACGGGACGCAGAGCGCCTCCGGCGTGATGTGGCTGCTGTATCCGGTGTTTTTGCTGGCGTCGCTGCCGACGTCGCTGCTGAGCGCCGATGAGAAGGACGGATGGATGGTGTACTGCGACACGCTGCCGGTGACGCGGCGGCAGATCGTGACGGTGAAATACATCGCCTGCGCCGTGCTGGCGGCGGCGGTAACGCTGCTGGCCATGGCGGCGGCGGTGCTCCGCGGGCAGACAGACCCGCTGTACCGGGAGCAGGCGGTCTCCATGCTGCCGCTGATGCCGATGACGGGGCTGGCCGCGCCGGCGCTGTTGTTCCCGGCTATGTTCAAGTATGGCGCGGTCAAGGGACGGACGGTGTTTCTGGCCGTGGTGGTGCTGATGGGCGCAGGCTGTGCCGTGCTGATACGCACCGGTGGGCCGGAGGGGCAGATGGGGTCGTTCCCGCTGGGGCTGGCCATCGGGCTGGCTATATTCGCCGCCAGCTGGGCGCTGTCGGTGCGGTGGTTCGAGCAGCGGGAGCTGTGAAAAAGCATAGGGCGGCAGGTCTCCCCTGCCGCCCGGATTTTGCCCGGATTTTGCGAAAAAGTCGAAAAAAGGGTGTTGACATTCGGAGGCAGGCTTGCTATAATGAACGGGCTTGAGTTCCACGACGAAAGCGCAACATGGCCAAGTAGTTCAGTTGGTTAGAACGCCAGCCTGTCACGCTGGAGGTCGAGGGTTCGAGCCCCTTCTTGGTCGCCATATATGCTGCTGTAGCTCAGTAGGTAGAGCGCATCCTTGGTAAGGATGAGGTCGGCGGTTCGAATCCGCCCAGCAGCTCCAAAAAGCATCGAAAACTTCGGTTTTCGATGCTTTTTTGTTGTAAAAATGTTGAAAGAAGTGTGGGCAAAATGTGGGGCAACCGCCTGACCCACACCGTGACCCACACGGGGAAATATCCCGATAGACCCAAAGAGTACCGGAGAGGAGGCTTTTGCTTTCTCTCCGGTACTTTTATCGTTCGCGGCGTTTACATCACCTGCGCCATAAAGCTGCCCATGGTCTGTGCGGCCTCGTCTTGCTTCTGCCTCGTAGCGTGGGTGTAGGTTCGCAAGGTGAATCCGGCATCGTAGTGGCCCAGCATGCTGCTGACGGTTTTGACGTCCACGCCGTTTTGTAGGGCTAACGTAGCAAATGTGTGTCTGAGATCGTGAAATCTGATGTGCGGCAGTCCTGCGTCTTTTAGAATTTTCTTATGTAAGTTCACAATGGAATCGGGGTAGTACATCTCGCCGGTGACGGGCGACGGGAACATATACGGGTTGTCGGGATGCTTCTTGTGTTCGGCAACCAGCAGGTCAACTGCTTCTTGCGGGATAGATACCTTTCTGACCGAAGTTTCCGTCTTAGGGCGCGAGAGTGTTAGTTCTCCGTTGGGGTTCTTGACGTACTGCTTGCTGACCGAGATGGTTTTGTCCGCGATGTCAAGATCACTCCACAGGAGAGCGGTCAGTTCGCCCTTGCGCAATCCACTGACCAGTTCCAGATAGAACATGGGCAGCAGTCCCCTCTTATCCGCGGCGTCGAGGTAGGTCTTGATATTGCCCTCACCGTTGGCGCGTTTCCTGGCCATTAAATCAGCTCCTTTCTTGGCAGCAAACACAAATACCACAACTTTGCGCGGAAAGCTACCGTTTTTGAAATGATCTTTTTATTGTTTCCAGCAGCGCAAAATATGCGCCGATTTGCGTTGCCGCTTGGTGTCTTTCGGGTTAATAGAACTTCATTGTAAATCATCCCGAAATGTGTTATCTTCTTCACGGAAATATTCACGCGAAGGGGATTTTTTTATGCGCAAGATTCAATGCTGGTGCCGTACTAATGCTATGCTGGCCATTTCACTGCTGGCTGCGGCTGCAACGGCGTTCTTTGTCCCTCCCGACAGGGACTACTTAGGCTATTACGACCTCAAAACGCTTTCCTGTCTGTTTAGTGTTTTGGCGGTGGTAGGTGCTCTGCGAGACCTGCAGATCTTTTCCGCTCTTTCGCAGCGGATGGTGCACACCTTTTCCACGGTTCGGGGCGTATGTACAGCGCTGGTGGTCATCACCATGTTCGGGTCTATGCTTCTGACCAATGATACCGCCTTGCTGACATTTCTGCCGCTTGGCTGGTTTGTCCTTTCCTCTACCGGTCAGGAAAAGCACGCCGCGCTCTTGTTCATTCTGCAAAACTGTGCCGCCAATCTCTGCGGAATGATCACGCCCTTCGGAAATCCGCAGAATCTTTATCTTTTCAGCTATTACGATCTTTCCGCAAAGATGTTCTTTTCGGCAATGCTGCCGCCCTTCATTCTGTCTACCGTTCTCATTCTCTTGTGTTGCCTGGCATTTCCCAAAGACCGGCTTTCCGTGCCGGAAGTGCAGGTCACAGTAGACTCCCGCCAAGCTGCCGTCTATGGCGGACTGTTCTGTTTAGCCGTTGCCATGGTGCTGCGGCTGGCACCCTATGTTCTTGGCCTGACTGTCATTGTTCTGGTACTCTGGTTTCTGGATCGACACGCATTGAAGACCGTAGACTGGGGACTGCTGGCTACCTTCGCCGCTTTCTTCACCTTTTCCGGCAATCTTGCACGGATGGAATCGGTCCGGGTGCTGTTCGCCCGCCTTTTGTCCCACGGAACGATGCCGATCTCCGCGCTCACCTGTCAGATCATCAGCAATGTCCCTGCCGCCATTCTGCTCAGCCGCTTCACGCAGGATGCCCGCGCTCTTCTGGTTGGCGTCAATGTGGGCGGTGCAGGGACGCTGGTGGCTTCTCTTGCGAGCCTCATTACGTTTCGGGAATATACGCGCCGTGTTCCCAATGGCGGAAAGAGTTTTCTTCTCCTGTTTTCCGGGATCAGCTTTGCATTTCTGGCGATTCTTTTGACTGTCATGTCCGTTCTGATGTAGTAAGCCGTTTCCAACAGAATGCGCTTTGGGAAAAGCCTTATTAACTTCGGCAGTGCAAAGCAGGCACATGATTTGTGTTGCCTTTTGCATTTACAGAATCAATGGAACTGCATCGTGTATCCCTGCGGTTCGAATTCATGATCATTCCGCCTTGTGGCCAAGGGCGACGCGCTTTCGCTGCAGCTGTGCCAGCCGCTTGTGGTCGATCTGGATGCCCGTGGGAACGGCGGGACGCGGCGCATGCGATGGAGGTATCCGGCAGACTTGACAGTGATATAGACGCTGCGGCCAAAGAATTAGTTTTCATCTTGTTCCTCCCTCCGTTGTGCAAAGAACGGTCAGAGCTTCCTCTGACCGTTCTTCTTCATAATGCTGTAATTCTGTTGTCAGGCCAAGTGCCAGTCGGAGGCCACACGCAAAGCTGTCCAGCTCGGCGCGCTCCATCATCAGGTCTTTTGTGTCAACGATCTTCAGCACCGGCTCTCGCTCCGGCTTCGACAGCTGCGGCATCAACCGTTGAAACGCGTCATCGTAATCGCATTTCAGCTCCGGCATGAACGCCCTTTTGTAGAATTTTCGATGCAGGTCCTTCAGCGCCTCGTACATACTCATTATCTCCCGCGACAGACAGGTATCACAGAAGCCGGAGAAGTCAATGGGAAAGAATTACAATGTCGCCCCAAACCGCACCGCGCACGCCTCACAGCAAAAATGAGTTCAGCTTTTTGTGCGGCGCGGGGCTTTTGCCGTCCGTGCTGCGTGACCACGTTTTGACCGTCTGAGCCTCTAAAAACTGCACCAGCGGGGTCAAGTCCTCCTGCTCATCGTAATCTTGCAGCGCGTCATAATAGTCGCGGCGATCCTCCTCATAGACGATGGTGGGCGGATAGTCGTTGATCATCAGCCAGTAGTTCAGCAGCGTCCGCCCCACACGCCCGTTCCCGTCCGCAAAGGGATGGATATTCTCAAACCGAGCGTGGAGGTACGCCCCTGCCTTCAATGGCGCTTTCGCGCCGATGGCGTTGACTTCTTCAATCAGCTCCGCGAGGTCGTTCTCTACCTCATCGGGTGGCGAACCGACCTCGTTTTTTCCGGTCACATAGTCGTGCTTCTTAAATTCGCCGGGACGCTCACCGTTCACGATGTAGCGGCGCTCATCGTAAGCGCCCTCCGTCAATGCACGGTGGACGGCGCAAATCAACTCAATGGACAGAGGCTCTTTTGCAACGATCTTCTCCTGCAAAAAGTCGTAGCAGACCTTTTGGTTCTGCTGCTCAAACAGGGTGCGGGTGCTGCCGGTGTAGCCCACGACCTTGCCGTTTTCAAAAATCTCGCGGGTGTCGTGGTAGTTGATCTCGGCATTCTCGAGCTTGCCGGAGTTGTAGGCAAACAGAATGCGGAAGCTATCCAGCCGCAGAGAAAGGTCATCGACCGACTGGATATTCCAGTCCTGCCACATTTTCACAACAGCGCCATATCGGCTCATGATGCACCTCCGATACAAGGATGGTTTTAGTATAGCACACTTTTGGGCCAAATGGGAGAAAATTTACAGGCAGTCTTGGTTTCATGTATTCTTTGTCTACTGCGTCACCGTTTTTGCGCCGCATACCTACTTGCAATCGCCGCCGTATCGAGAATATATGTCTGAACATCCAGCCTATAATCGGTCAGTGAAACTGCTTGAATACGGCGTCGCGCTCACTCTTCGGCACGTCCGCCGCCCGCGACATCACATCCAGCACCTGCAGTGACAGCTGATACTTCATCACCATGTCGCCCCGGGTCAGATCGATATGAAACGTCTCCGTCAGTTTATTGATGCGGTAAAGCAGCGTGTTCTTGTGGATGTGGAGTCTGCTGGCGGCGGCCACAGAGTTGCACATCACATCCAGATAGGCGGCCAGCGTTTTCAGATACTCCGTACCGTACCGCAGGTCATGCGCCTGCAGGGCCGCAATGTCCGGGTGGATCAGCTCCCCGGCATCCTTATTCTCTCTGTAGGACACCAGCAGCTCCAGCACAGAGCAATCGGAAAACATAGACAACGGCACGTCACTTTGGAAATCCAGACTGAGGAACGCGGCACGCAGCGCCTGATAGTACGCGCTACGGATAGCCCTGTAATCCCGGAACAGATTGCTGACACCGAAAGCCAACCCATTGTGCCGTGCGAAATCCTCCAGTTTTCCAAGCAGATACGGCGAAACTCCCTGCTCATCCGGAAAGTAGAGGAACGTCACCAGATGCCCGTCCAAAATAGCGGCGGGAGTCATAGACAACATCGACTTAAACTGGGATAACAGCGTGCTGAGCGTGTCAGCTGGCAAGGGGTGGCTGCTACCCGCCAATGCAATGCGGTAACCGCTGTTCTTCGGCAGGCGAAACGTGGCCAGGCAGCGTGAAAACACCTCCTCGTCCGCGTAGCTGCTGGTCAGCAGGTTGACAAGCGCGATGGATTCGCTCTCGTAGCGGTTCTGCACCACTGCATCATTCTTCTGAAGCTCCTGCCCGATCAGCGTGGTCAGATGGGTAAAGTACTCCTCATCCCACATGGTGAAGGGATGCTCCTGGGCCACGGTGAATATCTTGCCCACCACGATATTGTGAACGCGGATGCTGGCAAAAATAGCATCCTTCTGAAACGTCTCGTGAAAGACATGATAGGGCTTATTGGTGCGGGCAAGTATGTCATCCAACTCCATGCTGCGGATAATGCTTTGCCCGCCCTCATCCACCTGGCGGTACAGGATGTCCTTCAGGATAAAGCCCTCGAAAGCACTGCCCAGCTCCACCGTATTCTCATCATAGACGCTGGCCAGGTAGTGGCCGGCGGAATCTGAAACGAAGATCGGGTTCTTCATCAGGGAGTAGGCCACGTCCACAATATGCTGCACGCCCCGGTTGGAGAACAGGGCATTCGTCATCTTGATGAAGCCGGCACTGACCTGGCTTTGCAGCAGGAACTTATCCTGCAGCATATTGTAGATGCGCGGGACATCCTGTGTTTTCGGCAGGAGGATCAGGTTCATGTCATCCTCCTGATGGCACTCCACGTCCTCTGGCTTTGCCCCCAGCACCAGGAAGCTGCCATGCCGCCGCTGTAGGGGTGTCAGTTTTTTATAGAACGTGTGATCACAGATATACAGCATATCCGTACGCCGTACCGGGTCGCTGTCCAGCAGCATACGGGTGCTGTCGATCTCACGCTTCGGATTAGACATTTGCACAAAATGAACGGGCTTCTCCCGGGAGATCGCATTCAAAAGCAGGTTCAGCTGCATGTTCTACCTCCTCTATTCATCAGGTATGTGAATTTTTAGACGTTCGCACAAACGGACGTATGCTGGATTTATAAAGTTCAAGCGTATACACATTGATTATAGCACAGTTCCGCCATTAAAATAAAGGTGCAAAAGAAATAATTGTCGAAATTTCCGCAGAGGGTTCTCTTGTTTGGATACATACACAAATTGCTGCCCCTCCTGCGGCAACGAGGAGGTTGTATGAAAGGGAAAAAGAATATTCTGATCGCCATACTGTGTATGTCGGCGGTCATGAACGCCTTTATGGCCGTAAGCCCGATCCTGGCAGAGGTGGGAAAGAGCTTCCCGGAGGCCAGCAGCTCTCAGATTCAAATGGTCTACACCATCGGCTCTCTTGTGGCACTGCCCATCATGCTGGTGGCTGGGCGGCTGGCCAACTATGTCCCCAAGAAGTTTCTGGCCATGATCGGTATGGTGATCATGCTGGTAGGCGGTATGCTCCCCCAGGTGATGCATGAGCATCTGTGGCAGCTGTATGTGACCAGCGGTGTCATCGGCTTTGGCATGGCGTTTATCAACATCATCAGCTCCACGCTGATCTCCGACCACTTCACCGGCCTGAGCAAGGGTGCGGTCATGGGCTACCAGTCGGCAGCGGTGAGTATCGGCGGCGCTCTGACGTCCTACGTCAGCGGCTATATCGCCGCCAACGACACATGGGTGCATTCCTATCTGGCATATCTGATCATCCTGCCGGCATTTCTGGTGGTGCTGTTCCTGCTGCCCAAGGATAAGGTCGTCTCCCCGGAAGAGGCTGCTGCCGCCGGCGGCGGCAAGGTCATCCACGGCAGATTGATCTTCTTCTCCATCCTGGGCTTCTTCTGCTCCGTATTCGTGAACTACTTCAACTCCAACATCGCCATGTTCCTGGATAAAACAGGACTGGGCAATGCGGAGGTCTCCGGCACGGTGGGCTCTATCTTCATGCTCATCGGCATCCCTGCCGGTCTGCTGCTGGGCACGATCATCAAAAAGCTGCGCCGCAACACCGTGGGCATCATGGCTCTGTGCATCGCCTGCGGCATGGCCTGCGTGGCCTCGGCCCAGAGTCTGGTGCTGGTGTATGTAGGCGCGTTCCTGGTAGGCTTCGGCTTCGCCGTCCGCAATCCGTCGGCCATCACCTTCGCAGCCAACATGGTCCCGGCAGCCAGTGCCGGTCTCGGCATCGCATTTCTCAATTCCTTCGGCCAGATCGGCAACTTCCTGTCCCCACTGATCATCAACGCCGTGGCCGATCTGCTGGGCGGCAATGTGCGCACCACGTTCATCGTCTGCGCCTGCGGCCTGCTGGTGCTGGGTATCATCTATCTGGCATTCAACCCCGTAAAGCCCGAGGAGGTCGGCTGATCTCCCGTTGGCCTGTATAAGTACATTAGACCCAATATTCAAAATACAACAAGGAGGAAAAACATGGAAGTCAAAAAGTTCAATGGCGTCCCTACCTATGATCCCAATGATCCCCGATTTATCACGGTGGCGGAGACGCTGCCCAGCGGCGAGACGGTAGACGTTATCTACCGCAAGGGTATGGGCGGCCTGACCCGCGAGCAGATGGATGCCATGCGCAACGAGGGCAAGATGGTGTCCAACTTCAGCTACTGCGCTCCCCTGAATGTCCGCACCTATGACGCCACCCCCGACATCGTGTGTATGCAGGATACGGCGGTCACCATGCGTGACGGTGTGAAAATCTACGCCGACATCTACCTGCCCAAGAATGCCAACGGCCCTGTGCCCGTGATCATCTCCTGGGGCCCCTTCGGCAAGCGCGCCTCCGAGGGTACTGCCGACTGGAAGCTGATGGGCGTTCCCCCTCAGACCGTGTCCACCATGGCAAAGTTCGAGTCCGCCGACCCCGGCTATTGGTGTTACTACGGCTACGCCGTGGCCAACGTTGATCCCCGCGGCGTGGGCAACTCCGAGGGCTACGTCAGCAACTGGGGTCTGCAGGACGGCGAGGACGGCTACGATTTCATCGAGTGGGCTGCCCAGCAGGCATGGTGCAACGGCAAGTGCACCCTGTTCGGCAACTCCGGTGTGTGCATGGTCATCTGGCGCATTGCTGCCACCCAGCCGCCGCACCTGACCTGCATCGGCGCATGGGAAGGCACGGGCGATATGTACCGCGAGTCCTACACCCTGGGCGGCATCACCGCTGCCGGCTATAACAACCGTATGCTCAACTCCATCGCCTGCAAGACGTATCTGGAGGACGGCCCGAATATGCTGGCCACCCATCCCTACATCGACGCCTACTGGGAGTCCCGTATCCCCCGCTGGGAGCGCATCAAGTGCCCCGCCTATCTGTGCGCCGGCCTGTGCCACATTCACAACCGCGGCTCGTTCGAAGCGTTCCGCCGTATCCGTTCCCCCAAGAAGTGGATGCGTGCCCACCGCGACATGGAATGGCCCGACACCTACAATCCCGAGAACCTGGACGATCTGCGGAAGTTCTACGACCGCTATCTGAAGGACATCCACAACGGCTGGGAGTTCACCCCCCGTGTCCGCATCGACGTGATGGACGCCTACGGCTACGACTTCATGCCCAAGCGTCCTGAGAAGGAGTTCCCCCTGGCCCGTACCGAGTACCGCAAGATCTACCTGGATGCCGCCACTCACTCCGCCTCCTATGAGCCCTATGCCACCCATTCCGAGGTGAGCTACGATCCCAAGACCGAGACCACCACCTTCGACATCAAGTTCGATGAGGACACGGAGATCATCGGCTACATGAAGCTCCACCTGAATGTGGAATGCCGCGGCCACAACAACATGGACCTGTTCCCCTGGGTCAAGAAGCTGGGCCAGAACGGCGAGTACATCCCCGTCCACTGCATGGGCGAGAATTACCGCGGTGCGTGGGGCTATTTCCGCTGCTCCCGCCGCGAGCTTGACCCCAAGTGGTCCACCGATTTCCAGCCTGTCCAGGCCCATCGCAAGGATGAGCCTATGGAGTCCGGCAAGATCTACCCCATCGACATTGAGTTCTTCCCCCACTCCCGCATCTGGCACAAGGGTGAGACCCTGCGTGTGGAGATCCAGGGCCGCTTCATCTACACCGAGTGGTTCGAGGATGATCACATGGTCTTCGACCTGGACAACGGCGACGGCATCCACGTGATCCACACCGGCGGTGAGTATCAGTCCTATCTGCAGATCCCCTACATTCCGCCCAAATATCAGAGCGGCGATTACATCTACCGCTGACGTATCTGAAAACGGCCCGGCACAGCTCCCTGCGTTGGGCCGTTTTTCTTAACACACAAGAGGGAAACAGTCGGTTTGACACATTTGCCAGTATGTACAGGCTCGCACCGTCTCCACTTTGTGCGAATGCACAACACCCCTTTGCGCTTTTTCCTAAAATTGTGCTTCGCAAACAGTGAAAAATGTCGAATACTATGTTAAGTTTGTAACAACTTAGAAAAGTATGCCTACGGATACATCACAACACACACTTTTGAGGAGGAACACATCATGAAATTGACCGCATTCACCGCTGGCCGCCCCAAGGGAAACACCGAGATCTTTGTCAAAGAGGCTCTCATGGCCGCTGAGGCCAAGGGTGTCGAGGTGGAGCTGATCCGCCTGACCGACTGCAATCTGCACAACTGCCGCAGCTGCGTGCCCGGCTTCTGCCCCGCCGCCCGTGACGCCACGAAGTGTCCCTATGGCAAGGATGACTGCACCTGGCTGATGGAGAAGTTCCTGGACTCTGACGGCTATATCGTCGGCGCTCCTGCCTACAGCCTGACCCCCAGCAGCCTGCTGTTCACCTTCCGTGACCGCGTGTTCGGGCCGAAGATGGACGTTGCCGCCTCCTTCTGCGGTCTGCGTCCCGAGCCCGAGTGGGCCAAGGGCCGCTTCAAGGCCCGTCCCGGCGGACTGATCGGCGTAGGCGGCGCTCTGACCGAGCACTGGACCTCCCTGAATATGCCCTCCCTGTACTCCACCACCTTCTCCGCGCAGACGGAGGTTGTGGACACCCTGAACGTCTACGGCGTGGCTGATATGGACGCCGCCGCCGGTTACGATGATTGGCTGGCCAAGGCCCACAAGCTGGGCGAGAACGTGGCCGACGCCATGCTCACCGGCGACCACCGCTGGCGCGGCGAGCACGAGGGCTCCTGCCCCTGCTGCCACCAGAACCTGATCCAGGTCGTTCCCGGCACAGATGATGTCATCTGCCCCATCTGCGGCATCCTGGGCAAGATCTCCGTCAAGGACGGCGTGGTCGGCTTCGACTGGCCCGACGACTTCGAGCATCGCAAGGACAACCGTCTGGACGTCCGCGGCAAGCTGACCCACCAGGAGGAGATCCAGGTCTGCCGCGACAGAGACTATACGCCCCGCGAGGCCGAGCTGCATGAGAAGGCCAAGAAGTATCACACCTGGACCAAGTGTGTCCTGACACCCCCCAGCCGCCAGAAGAAGGCCTGAGCGAACGACCAAGGAGGCGCATCATGCGCAAGTTTGAACTGACCATAGACGGACAGCGCGTGGAAGCACAGGAAGGCGTCAATCTGCTGGATGCGGCGCTGGACGCAGGGATATACATCCCCAATCTGTGCCACCACCCGGACCTGAAGCCGCTGGGCGCCTGTAATCTGTGTCTTGTGGAAATCGAGGGACGCGATAGCGTCGTTCCCTCCTGCACCATCCCGGTGGAAGCCGGGATGGTGGTCCATACCAACACAGAAGCTGTCAAGCGTATGCGCCGGCTCAGCATGGAGCTGATGCTGGCGGATCATCCCAATGACTGCAGCAGCTGCAAGCGCTACGGCAACTGTCCCATGCAGTCCCTGATCCAATACGTAGGCGCTGGCGACCGACTTCGCAAATTCACCAACAACACACCGGAAAATCTGTCCCATCCCCTGTTTATCCGTGACCCGCACCGCTGCATCAAGTGCGGCCGCTGCGTGCGGGTCTGCCGTGACGTCCGGGGTGTAAAGGCTATCGACTACTACCGCACGGAAAACCAGGAGATCCTCATCGGTACACCGGACGACAAGTCTCTGATGGACAAGTGCCGTTACTGCTGCGCCTGCGTGGAGGTCTGTCCCACCGGCGCTCTGCAGGACAAGCCGGAAACACTGTGCAAGGACGGCGAGACCCGGCAGGATGCCCTTGTGCCGTGCCGCACTGAGTGCCCGGCACATATCGACATCCCTGCCTACGTCCGCGCTGTCCGCGAGGGCCGTCCCGGGGATGCTCACGCCATTATACGCGAAAAAGTCCCGTTCCCTCTGGTACTGGGCCATATCTGCAACCACCTCTGTGAGACCGGCTGCCGCCGGACGTTCGTCAACGATCCCATCGGCATCCGCAACCTGAAGCGGTTCGCGGTGGAGAACGACACAGAGCAGAGCTGGAAGGGCAAGGGCTTCCATAAGGAGCGCACCGGCAAAAAGATCGCCGTCATCGGTTCTGGCCCGTGCGGCCTGACGGCGGCCTACTATCTGAATAAACTTGGTCACGATGTGACCGTATTTGAGAAGCGTCCCCAGCTGGGTGGTCCGATGACCAGCGGTATCCCCGCGTACCGCCTTCCTCTGGAAGGTGTGATGCAGGAGATCCAGTACATTCTGGACAGCGGCGTCAAGGCTGAGGTAAACCGCGAGATCACCGATGCGGCGGCTCTGAAAAAGGAGTACGATGCCGTACTGGTGGCCGTAGGCGTCAGCAAGGGCAAGCGCTTGTCGCTGCCGGGCGCTGACCTGCCCCAGGTGTATACCGCCATGGATGTGCTGGCAGACAGCCGCGCCGAAAAGGACCTGTCCTATCTGGGCAAGACCGTATGTGTCATCGGTGCAGGCTCGGTGGGCTACGACGTGGCCCGCAGTCTGATCCGCAAGGGTATCTCCGTCCACCTGACCTGTCTGGAGCAGGCGGACAAGATCCTGGCCGACATGGACGATCAGACCGAGGGCGCGCAGGAGGGCGTGGATCTGCTGCCGGGTCGGGCCTTTGAGGCCATCGAGGGCATAGAGGGCCGCGTGACCGGCCTCCGTGTTCACACGGTGCTGTCCTCCACCTACGACAAGACCACCGGTCAGATCACCGAGGTGGCCCAGGAGGGCAGCCAAACGGTGATCCCCTGCGACAGCGTGGTGTTCGCCACCGGCCAGTACACCGGCCTTCAGGATTATGAGAATTTCGGCATTGTGCTCAATGGCCGCGGCTTCCCCGAGGTAGAGGAACACCGTACCAGCGCGGACGGCATCTTCGCTGCCGGCGATGCCATTACCGGCATCAGCTTCGTCATCAAGGCCATCCAGCAGGGTCGTCTCGTCACCTCCGCCATCGACCGCTATCTGGGCGGCGACGGGCAGATCGACGAGACGCTGGTGGAGCGCACGGCTCAGCCGGAGATCGGCTGTATCGAGCATTTCGGCCAGCTGCCCCGGGTGGAGCAGGAGCTGCGCCCCGCGGCGGAGCGCATCGCGGACAACGACGACGTTTACCGCACCTACTCCTGCCAGGAGGCTGCGTGTGAAGCATCCCGCTGCCTGCAATGCGACCTGCGCACACAGATCCAGCCCATGCGGCTGTGGAGCAAATTCCTGTCGGGAGGTGAGGCAAAGTGAGATACATTCACCAGACGGGATACGATGCCATCATCGCGTTGGAGTCCGAGACCTGTTTGCAGCAGCTGCATCAACAGTTTGCCCCTCTGGGCAGCGTGCCTACGGCCGTTACCCTGTATCGCGGAACGGAGACCGCGCAGGTCACCGTCGCCCCCGGCGATACGCTGCGCGCATTACTGGAGCAGCTGAGCTGGCAGACGGACGACCTCAAAGCCGTCCACATTGGCTATCCCGTTGGCGGCCTATTCACCGCCCAGGTGCTGGACAAGCCCCTGACCGCCGCCCTGCTGGAGCAGGACGACCTGTGCGCCGGCAGCATGGAGATCCACCTGCTGGACAAGGGCACCTGCATCGTGGACTACCTACTGCACCTGACGGAGTCGCTCCAGGGCGACTGCTGCGGTCGTTGCGTCTACTGCCGCGAGGGCCTGCGTCAGATTCGCCGCATCGTCTCTGATGTGACCCAGGGCAAGCAGACCCCGGATGACATGGATCTGCTTCACCTGCTGGCGGACGGCATGGTCACCGGCGCACATTGCCTATATGGCCGCACCGTGGGCCGCCTATGGCTGAAGGCCCTGGAGGAGTTCCACGAGGAGCTGGAGGCCCACGTCCGCCGCCGCCGGTGCGACGCATTGGTCTGCAAGAAGTACTATACCTACCACATTCTGCCCAACCTTTGCGACGGCTGCATGGAGTGCTTGGACGAATGCCCCAATGAGGCCATTGAGGGCAAGCGGAAGTACATCCACGTCATCGACAGCTTCGAGTGCAACCGCTGCGGCAAGTGCGCTGAGATCTGTCCCAAGAGCGCGATCGTCAAGGCAGGGGCTATCAAGCCCCGGACGCCGGAAGAACCCGTTCCCGTGGGCAAATGGCGGGGCAGATGACCCACGAAGTCTAAAAAAGGAGAAATATACACTATGGAAAAGATCATCACCGATCTCGCCATCGTGGCAGCCGGTCCTGCCGGTCTGTGCGCCAGCGTAGCCGCTGCCGAGGCGGGCGTCCAGGTCACGGTGTTCGAGAAGTCCTCCATCGCCGGCGGCACCGCCAACATGGGCATGGGCCCCTTCGGCGTGGAGAGCCGCATCCAAAAGCGCACCATGGGTACTCTTCGCAAGGAGGAGGCGTTCCGCCGCTTTATGGACTATGTCCATTGGCAGTCCGACGCCAACCTGGTCCACGACTATATCTGGAATTCCGGTCCCACCATCGACTGGCTGGAGGATATGGGCGTCCGCTTCGCCGGCGCTATGAAGAACTTCCCCGCCTCCGAGGCTACCTGGCACGTGGTCATGCCCGATGACGGTTCCCGTCCCGGCGCACGTTCCGCCTCCGCCATGAACCGCGTGGTGTTCGAGCGGGCGCAGGAGCTGGGCGTGAAGTTCTACTTCAATACGCCGGTACAGAAGCTGCTGGCTGACGGCCGCAAGGTCACCGGCCTGATCGCCAAGAGCGACGACGGCACGGAGTACGAGGTCTCCGCCAAGGCGGTCATCATCGCCACCGGCGGCTTCGGTACCAACCCCGAGATGGTCAAGCAGTACTGCAACTACACCCTGGAGCATGATATGTTTGACTTCCTCGTCCCCGGTATCATGGGTGACGGCATCCGTATGGCGTGGGAGATCGGCGCAGGCCATGGCCGCATGGAGATGGAGCGCACCGGCGGTTCTCCCCTGCCCGGCGCAAAGCTGGGCAAGTATCCCCAGTCCGGTATGTTCCGCAACGCCGGCGCGATCGCCGTCAACAAGCTGGGCTACCGCTGCTGCGATGAGAGCGTACTGCAGAACACCTCCGTGGCCGGCAACATCATCGACTATCAGAAGGACCGCACCATGTACCGCATCCTGTCCAGCAGCGCTATCAAGCACTATCGCCGCAACGGCCCGGACTTTCCCAATGAAGTGTTCCACGATGATCCCGCCGAGAACTTTGAGGAAGAATGGGAGAAGATCGCCGCCGAGCATCCCACCATCGCCTACGCCGCCAATTCCCCCGAGGAGCTGGCCGAGAAGATCGGTATGCCGGTGGATACCTTCGTAGAGACCATCGAGCGCTACAATGAGCAGTGCGACCAGAATTACGACGATGACTTCTGCAAGTCCCGTGAATACCTTGTCCCCCTGACCGGCAAGAAGTTCTACGCCCTGCGCTTTGCCCCCGGCGCTTACGGCTCTCTGGGCGGCATCAAGATCAACCACAAGCTGCAGGTCATCACCGACAACTACGAGATCATAGAGGGGCTGTACGGCGCAGGAAGCGACGTGTGTGAGCTGTACAACGGCACGTATTACTACTACTTCCCCGGCAACACCATGGGCTTCGCTGTCACCAGCGGCCGCATGGCCGGCGGCTATGCGGCGGACTTTATCCTGGACTCCGAGGCATAACTCATCCCCCTGCAAAAAAGCTCCGGCCGGGAGCTTGCACCTCCCGGCCGGACATAACCCCCCGTTTCCGCATGACGGCTCGCCACCAACTGCGGTATTCATAAAGAGTTATTGGGTCATTATAGCATTTCCCCGCGCATTTTTCCAGCAGGAATTTCCGCACACGCGCGGCACATAGTGGAACTGAGCGAGAAAACTACGAATACTCTAAAATCTTCTGCCTCTGTGAAGGCTAATACGATGAATATGTGAAGGAGAATAATGATGAGTAAACATAAGGGATTGAACGTTTCCTCCAGCAACTTCGGTACACGCGGCTGGATCTTCGTGATCTACGGCCTGATCAACTTCTTTATTGTCACCGCTGTCGGCGACAGCATCAAGAACCTGTCCCTGCCTGAGCTGTGCGAAATGTACGGCTGGAACTATACCAACCTGATCTCCCTGGTGTCCATCTTCGGCTGGTGCACCATCGTATTCATGATCATCTTCGGCCAGTCTCTGCATAAGCTGTCCCCCAAGAAGGGCGCGATCACCTTGGGTATCATCTACTGTATCTGCACGGTGATCTATCCCAATGTTAATAGCCTGTGGCAGTTTGTCGTGGTGTTTGCCCTGATGACCGTCATCGGTACGATCTGGCCGCAGCAGTTCAACGCCATCATCACCTCCAACTGGTTCCCCCGCAAGAAGGGCCTGGTCATCGGCTGGACCACCATCGGTCTGCCCGTCGGCTCCGGTATCGGCGTCCTGGTGTATAACTCCATCTCTGGCCATATGGGCATGCATGGCACCTACTACATCTACGCCGCCATTGTGGCTCTGTGCGTGATCGTCTGCGCCATCTTTGTCAAGGATTATCCCGAGCAGTGCGGTTGCTTCCCCGACAATGACAAGTCCATGACCCGCGAAGAGGCCGACCGTATGCTGGCCGAGGGCCGCGAGGCTGCCAAGAAGAGCATCTGGACCAACAAGCGCCTGCTCCGCACCAAGGAGGTTTGGCTCATCGGTATCTCCTGCGGCATCATGCTGCTGTTCGCCGGCGGCTTTATGAGTCAGATGATTCCCCGCCTGCTGGCCTTGGGCTATGACCGTATGAAGGCCGTTATGATGATGACCGTGGCCGCGCTGTGCGGTGGTGTGGGCAGCTATCTGGTGGGCTTTGTGGATACCAAGATCGGCCCGCGCAAGACCATCATCTTGGTCCACACCATCGCCATCATCGCCTGCATCCTGAACATCATCCCCAGCACCGTCTCCGTTATGATCTCCCTGATCTTCATCGGCATCGTGCTGGGCGGCGCTTCCAACTGCCTGCTGTCCCTGTGCTCCACCATGTGGGGTCGCTACGCCTTCACCAATGTCTACGGCGTGGTGTTGCCCATGAACCAGATCGTCGGTTCTTCCGGCACGATCCTGGTGGCACAGATGGCCGCCCGCTTCTCCTACACCGGTGCGTACATCATCGTCGGCGTGCTGGCGCTGGTGGGCATCCTGCTGATCCTCCCCGTCAAGGAGGACTCCATGCAGAAGATCGAGGCCGCCGAAGCCAACAAGACCACCGAGGCGTAAGGCGCTGCGCCATTGCCCTATGCCCCAGTCTTGAATAAGCTGCTTTCATACTCTCTTCGAACAACACGGCACACGCCGGGGGCTTCTGCTCCCGGCGTGTGTCGTATCGTCGCATAGGCGGCTGAAAACGGGGCATCCCGGAAGCGGACGCT
>OLSQ01001576.1_pt1 | contig 18489 bp, 18 predicted proteins | sample 1672561 | NCBI WGS metagenome assembly OLSQ01 (sample SAMEA3136699, study PRJEB25190) | human gut metagenome | biome: human gut; feature: human-associated habitat; material: faeces | place: Austria | collected 2013 | reverse complement strand
AAGTCTGTCCCCAATGAGTGCCCTTCAGCTGCCATCAAAAAAGGGGCGCGACCGCAATGGTCACGCCCCTCAGCATCGGCTATGTGTCGGCCGGCGCTTACGCCAATTTTGCACCGACGATCTTTGCTGCGGCCGGCTTGTCGAAGTTGCCGCCGGTGGCCTTGCCCAGAGCACCCATGACCTGGCCCATCTGCTTCTTAGAGGTCGCACCCAGCTCGGCGATAACCTGCTCGATCAGGGCCTCGAGCTCCTCGCCCGAAACCTGCGCGGGCAGCAGGCTCTCCAGAATCTTAACCTGCTCGGTCAGGTTGTCGGTACGCTCCTGGTCGGTACCGGCCTTAATGGACATCTCCAGCGTCTCGCTCGTCTGCTTAATCAGACGCTTGATCATGCTGTTGACGTCTTCCTCGGTCACATCACGACGCTCGTTGACCTCGATGTTCTTCACCTCGGCCTTAACCTGGCGAATGATGGACAGGCGAACCTTGTCCTTGGCCTTCATGGCCGCGATCATTTCCTTCTGCAGCTCTTCGTTGGTCATCTGTAAATCCTCCTCAATAGTGCGGGCGGCACTCGCACGAGCGCCGCCCCATGATTACTCAGTCGTCGACGAATCGTCGGTCGAACTCTTGGTGACGCCCTTCAGGCTGACGTTGTACGGCACGTCCTTGGGCATGGGGTTAACGGTGATGTCGGCGTCCTTCTTGTACTGCTCCAGCCACTCGCTGTACGCGGTGCTTGCCGCCTGCGTCTTCACCACGTTGGAGACGTACTTCTTGATGTCCTTGGGCACCTGCTTAATGTCATCGACCTGATTATCGACATGGAAGTAGTCGGTGCACTTGATGATGTGGTAACCATACGTCGACTCGACGACGTCGCTCACGTCGCCCTTGTTAAGGCCTTCGAGCGCCGCCTGATAGCTGTCGACGAAGGTGGTGAGCTTGTCCCAGCCCACATCGCCCTTCTTATCCTTGGAGCCGGTATCGTCGGAGTACTGCTTTACGGCGTCCTCAAAGCTCAGCTCGCCGGAGTTAATCTTGTCCAGGCACTCCTGCGCCCTGGCCTTGGCGGCGGCCTTGTCCTCGTCGGAAGCGTCAGAATCGACCTTGATCAGGATATTCGACGAACGACGGGCGTCATTGTAGTTGGACAGGTTCTCATTGATGTAATCGACAATCTCGCTGTCCTTGGGCTTGCTGGTGGGTGCCACGGCATCCTTGAGCTTCTGCTGCGCCAGGCTCTCCTTGAGCGAATCCTTGTAGGTGTCCTCGGTGTAGCCGTAGGTCTTAAGCGTCTTCTTAAAGGTCTTGGCGCCGCCCGCGCTCTTGCACGCGTCCTTCCAAGCCTTCTCGACCTCCTTGTCCGACACCGTCACGCCGTTTTCCTTCTGCGCCTGCTGAAGCAGAATCTGCTGCGTGTAGGAGTCGATGAGCTGCTTGCGGTACTTCTTGGGCGTGAGGTCGTTGTCGACCAGATACTGTGCCCAGTCCTTGTCCTTGGTGTAGCCGTAGGACGTGCGCATGCTCATAATCTGCTTGGTCACGGTGTCCTCGGTGAGGTTGGTGCCGTTGATAGTGGCAGCCACGCCACCAGTGAGCTTATAGCCCGAGCTGGCGCTTTCGGTCTGCGACATCAGGCCGGAGCACGCCATGGCCGAGACGGAGAGCAGCATCGCCAGCACGCCGATGACCACCAGGACAATCTTGACGGTCTTGGACACATAGGTCTTGCGCTGCTTCTTGCGAGAGCTGGAGGCGGCGCGGGACCGTTGCTCGGGCGTCGGCGCGACCTCGGGGTTCTTTTTCTTATTTGCCATGTTTGGCCTTTCGCATCACGAATCGAACAAACGCCATTGTGTCACAACGCAGCCCCCGCGACACACCTGGTGCATGGGAGACGGGTTAATCTGCACCATTTTGGTGCAAAGGGGACAGGTCTGGCAGTTGACAGTTAGGGACGTTCCTTTTCTGCCGGCGGTTAGGGACAGTCCCCCAGTGCCGGCCTTAAAAGTGGCGGCGGATGGCGTCGACCATGCCCTGGGGCGTGGTCTGGCCGAGTACATCGGCTGCAGCGTCGGCATCCATAAAGATATTCATAAGCGCTTGCAGGGCCTCGACCTGGCCGCCCGGCTCGGCGATGCCCAGATTGATGACGATCTGCGCCGGCACCGGGGCGCCCATGCCCGCCATCGCGTTGAACGTCACAGGTGCGGCGGGCTTTACCACCGCGATATAGGGCTTGGCCACAAATCCCGGATCGGTATGCGGAATGGCGATGTTTGCCGCCGGCATGGCGAGACCCGTAGGATAGGCGTCCTCGCGTGTGCGGACGGCGTTGAGCCAACCCTCGGCAATGTAGCCGCGCGGAGCGAGCTCACCCTCGAGGCGCGCAAACACCTCATCCGGTGTCGCACACTCCCAATCAAAAAACACCAGCTCAGGCGAGAAAAGCGCCTCGGCGTTATCCGCCATACCGTCCTCCAAAGTTGCATGGGGTTCACATTGCCCCATATGATAGCGAAACCAGACAGACAAGGTTAGTCGAGGATCTCGATCATCTCGAGTGCACGCGCGGGCGTCAGGCAAACCTCGGGCATTGCCTCCAGCATGCGTCGGTCACTCGTGACTACGTAGTCAACATCTGCCGTCTCGCCCGAAGCAATGATGAGGTTGTCTTCAAGATCCGGCATGCGCTTGCCAAGCATGCGCGCCATCTCGCACTCTGCCAACGAAAGCGGAGAGGCGGTTGCCACCTGCATCATGTGCTCGATGCAGGCCCATGACGCCGAGGCAAATGACACGTTAATCCCATTCGCATTCCGCCGGGCTAGACGCCGAGGCAAAATATAGAACACGTCCTTTGCCGTCGTCGGCGCGTACAGAAGGTCAATTTTTCCTGCCTCGGCAAGCTCCACCAGGTACTTCGCTTCGTCGAATGCCCCCTCTTGTAGGTAATAATCGAGCCAAACGTTCGTATCTACCAGCAGACTCTTTGCCTCAATCATCGGCAATTCGCCTCCATGTCGGCAATCATCGCGTCATACATATCATCGCGTACGGCATCCCAGTCTTCCGCAGACGATTCAGCTGGCGCAAAATCCGAAGCGCTTAGCCCCAACGAGGAAAAAGCTAGGCCACACCCCTGCTCGGCAAGGCTCTTCGCGCGGGGCAGCTCACGCTTATCCGCCAGCATAAATCCCGGCAGCGCTTGATGCTCGACAAGATAGACCCAAAGCGCACGAATAGCATCGCTCGCCCCCAATCCATTGCGAGTCAGGACCGCATCGCCACCAGCCTTGAGCATAGGATCGATTCGTGTGTTGAGCTGCACCATTGCCGTTCCCATAGCGGCTCCTTCCTACTCGCTAGCAGTATAGCAAACCAGATTGGCCGAGCAAAAGGGCCCCGTCCACATACGGACAAGGCCCTGTCAGATTGGTGGTCTCGAGAAAGTTGGTGTAGCGCCCGATCCGAAGCGAGTCGGCCTGGCGTCCAAGAACCTAGAATACGGTTGATGCCCTATGCCGCCGACCGGCATATGAAAGACAGCGGGCCAAAAGCCCCATGGCTTCTAGCCCGCAGAAACATCGATGTTTCCAAATGATCGCAGCTTGTGTTTCAAGCGCTTTTCTACGCTACCGGCGGATGCAAATCCCAATCGGGAAAGCAGTTTGCAAAGCCTGAGAGATTTTGAGTCAAAACGTTGTTCTCAGCCTGCTTCAGTCGCTCGTCCTCTTCAAACAGACTATCGAGCTCGCTCAATGCATCGAAGTCCTGCATCGCAGCATCGTTATGGTCGAAATCAGTCACTTCATCAGTCATCTATTTCACTCCGTTCATGGTTATCGAGTCAATCCTATCGGCTAGGCAACCTTATCGAGCTTAAGCAGGTCGCTGCGCTCGGCCGCCGCTTCCTTCGCGCTCTTCCACTGATTAAGCGCCAGATCGATCTCGGAACAGCCTTCCTGGATGCGTTTGGAGTATTTGGCCTCAATCTCTTCTGCCTCCGCAGCGCGCTGCTTGCTCGAGAGGCCCGTCTTTACTAGACAATAGCCAGCCCCCGCAAGAAGCAGAATGCCAATAACCTGGTTTACAAACGCAAAGAAAGCTACTCCCAAAACAGCGAGGACAACGGCCGCTATCTTGTGGCTCTTGTTGCCCTTCGCAACCTTGACATCAAGCTCAGCGAGCTCCTTTTTCTTCTCTTCACCGACATAGCGAACATAATCGCCGCGCAGCGCATTGCCCTCATCGCCGGTGACCGCTCTGCTTGTCCATCCGTCGAAGTCAAGGGTGATCGCCTGCGGAAATTCGGGGACATCGCTCTTGCGATACCGGTTGAAACCACCGTTGATATAGGAACCCAAAAACTGAATCGCGGTCTTCTTTTTATGCACATCCACGGACGCGCTCTGGTCGCGCATCGAGCGTGTCATCTGGTCGATGATGCTCATCGTCTGCTGACGCTTCTCATCGCGCCGACGATTGACGAGCTCTCGGGCGCGGTCCACGTCTCCGCCAAATGCTTTGACCGCAAGAAGATACTCCTCCTGGCGGCGCAAATTTCGCTCCTTGGAGTCATCGGAGTTAACGAGCTCCATCAGATGCCTGTCAACCTGCTCGGCAAGCGTCCTCTCGTCAACATCAGAAGCCTTGAGGTCGGCGAAGTCATTGGAGATGCTCTCGATTGCCTCGACTTTTCCGAGATACTTATTGATGTAGTCAAACTCCTTGACCACCACCTTGAGTGCCGGATATCTCGAGCTCATATCCTCCTCGTAGCCGGTAAAGTACTCCGCCCATGACTCTGACTGCTCATTCTCGAACTCAGGGCTCTGATTTCTGATCTGCTCGATCCAGCCCGCCATATAGTCGTCGCACAGGTGCTTTTCGTCGGTTCCGAAGATGCCGTTGATATAAGCATCGATGTAGACCATCGCATCGGCATCGATGCGGGCGGCGTTTTGCGTCGAGAAGTAGCGTGCTAGCCATTCGTAGCACGTAGCCGTGCGGTTATTACGTCTGCAGATCAGAGCCATCGCAAGCGACGTGTGCTCGTTGTCACGTTTGACAGCCTCGCGTATTGCGCGCTCTGCAAGATCTCGGTTGTTGTTGATCCATGCCGCAAGGGCAACCAGGACAGGCGCCAGCCAGTAGTCCGGGGTAGAAATCATTAACTCCTCGGAGACCGTCGAAATCGTCGCCTTGCGCACGAGCGCTGCATCGGTTGCCTGGAGAATACCGACCATGGTGTTTCGAACCACCGAGTAGTTGCCGAACTTCTTGTCCATCTCCTGCCGGACGCTCACGAGCTCCGTAGTCGCCTGCTCAAGTGCGGCGGTACGACGCTGTTCGAGCATCATCTCGAGAAAGTCCTTTCGGAGCTTTTTAAGGTCCTTCCGCACTTCCTCCATTTGGGATTCGACCTTATCGACCTTCGTGGTCATCTGGTCAACTTTTGTTCCAATAGCGGCGATCCTGCGCTCGATAAGGGCAGTATCTAATCCCGAATCACTCATCTGTACCACCTTTCAGTTTGAACTGTTTAGATCATCCAATAGCTTTAAGCGAGTAAGCACCCGCCATCCGCTTTATTGAGAGGCCATGCTTCGGTATTGCTCGGACACCTGCTGATAGGCCACGAGAAACTTCTGTTTGTATTGGCTTGCCTTCATCGAATTGACGATGCGCCCGACGGGCTCCACATAGTGTTCGAGAAAGTACGAGGTCCTTCTTCGTAACGCAAACGAACCAGTTTTATAGGGGGACCCGGGGTTCTCTCTAATGCCCTTGAGTAGTGCGAGACACGTCTTGGGTATGTTGCAGTTGGCGGCGATATCTTGATAGAAGCTCTCCCGCTCTGCGGTCATAAAGTCTTCCGAAGCATACCGCGCTATGCAGAACGGGCACACAGCATCGATAAAGCTCTCAAGCCGAGACCGATCCTCCATGCTCTGCATATTGGCGACCACGAGCGATACCATCTGAACCTCAAAGTCACGCATGTTGTAGAGCGTTGACTCAAACAAGTCGATCAAGTCACGCACTTCGTCATATTCGAGAGGGATATCTTCGGCCCTTTTAAAGAAAACCGTCATCGAACCCGAAAGACCTTCGCAAAACTCATCGCAGTACGCAACCATAAACTGTGCTGCCGCGTTGTCTTGCATCATATTGAGCACGTCCGCGGCAAATTTGCGGGCCTCCGGAAAGTTACCACCCTTAAAAAACTTGATGGCATTGTCCTTGGCAAACGCGATTTTGCCCGTGGCCCCCAGACGCGCCCGCGAATAGTACATCTCGCGACCGCACTGGTTGCAATGAACCTTTCGAGTTGCGGGGTCAAACTCGACATCGGTGCTGCCGCAGCCCTCACAAGTTATACCGTTGATTTCCAATAGCTTCCCCCACTTCAACCATCAAAGTGCCCTGGCAAAAAGCAGCGCGAGCCCTTATTTGACAGCGGTCAGCGCCGCATTGCGCTTTTTCCAGATATTGCGCGCATCATGGACAAGGCCAACCGTAACATCTGCCGGCTCATCGGCACTCATGGAATTCGAGACCGCCTCAAGCGCGGCGGAGAACTGTCGCTCGATCTCTTGAACATGGGGTTGCGACATGTTGGAACTAAAGGAGATGTCATCCTTAAGCGCTTTGAGTTCGGCTTTGACCTGAGCGTCCTGCGCCACGGCGAGGAGCTGTCCCACATACGATCCGAACTGCGCCGTTTGAACCGTCTTTGCAGCCACGGCAGCAACCTTTTGGTCAACCTGGCGGCCATTGAAGCCTAGACCCATCTGCACAAGGACAAGCACAGCAAGAAGGACAACGTTTACGACGACTGGAATCGTGCTGCCGCCCCACCCATATGCCGCAAACACAAAGTACGTGTTGGCCAGAAGGGCAACGACAAAGTAGGCACAGCTGGATGCGACCGGCAAATAATGGATTTCGGTCGTGCTTTTGACCGTGGACTGCTTATCGGACATGGCAGCCGAAATCGAAGCCGCCGCAAAAGCCAAAACCCCAAAACCAAGCGACATAGCAAAGACGATAGGGTTCATCAGCGCGTTTTTGCAGACAAACATGATTACAAGCCACGCCACCAAGACGATTGCCTCGCCCAAAATGACACGTTTAACAGAACCGTTCATCTTTGTTTCTCCTTATTGGATCTTAGTTCCACAATCGGGGCAGAATTTGGTCCCTTCGGGCAACTCGGCTCCGCAGCTCGGGCACCTTGGCGAGATCAACCGGTTCCCGCATTCCAGGCAGAACTTGGCACCGACCGGGTTAAGATGCCCACACGCCAAACACGCAACACCCTGCTCGAGCTTTTGTCCGCATTCCAGGCAGAACTTAGCACCCATCGGATTAACGTTTCCGCAACTGGGACACACGGGACCGTTTTGCATACCTGCGGACGCGGAAGCCGTTCCAACCATGGGAGCAACAGCGCCCATGGTCTGGTTGGCCAAGTTGGAGAAGCCAGCTCCAAATGCACCGCCCATGCCAACGCCCATGCCGAGTCCCATGCCGGCTCCCATGAGGCCCGATGCGGCACTCCCCTCATTGCCCGCAGCACTCTCCATTACGTCCATGCCGCGCTCCTGCTGATAGTTGTAGCCTTCGCGCGCACGCTTCCTGGCAAGTGCCTCGGACTCGATGTCCATCTGGGCAGCGTTACCCTGCGCCTCGAGAATGCTCCGCTTACGCTGGATCTTCATCTCGTTGATGGCAGCAAGATCCTCTTCGAAGGGCTTGATGCTGTTGAACGAGAAGTTATCGAGCGTGAGACCAAACTCATCGAAATAGTTAACGAGCTTGCCCTGCATCTGAGACGAGAAGTCGCTCAGATGCGTCGCAATTTTAAGAACGGAAACCTCCTGGTCAACAATCGCCTTAGCAAGCAGGTCAGGAACATACTCAAGGATTTTTGCCCGCATAAAGGAAGTAAGCTCTTCTCGCGTATAGCGATCTCGCGTGCCCACGACCTTAACGAGGAACTTCCTCACCTGAATGGGAACCAGGCTCGAGTCATTCTGCTCGATATGCGCGCCAAACAAACCGAAGGCGCGAACATGAACGTTGACGTCTTCCTCAGGGTCTTGGACGATGATGGGCTCGGTCGTGCCCCAGCGCAGCTCGTTCATGTAGTTAGTATTGATAAAGTACACAACGGAATGAAACGCCGAGCTACCGCCGGTAAGCGAATGGGCGGCATTGCGGAACGGGGCGAATCGGCTGTCTCCCGTGTCGAGCTTGATCTTGCACGGACCGACAAACACGCTTACCTGAGAATCGCCGGCACCCGTAGCGTCAGTAGAACTGCCCGCCCCCATATTGTTGGTAAAAACGGCAATCTGCGATTGCGCAACCTGAAGATAGGACCCGTTGGGAAAATCCTCGTAGGGATAGCGGAATGAGACAAGCGAGGCATCTTCGTCGTTGCCAGGCTCCCATTTGATATTGTCGACAGAAAAGGCACCGAGAATTCCGCTGTGCTTTTCTTCCTTTTCGTTATCGCTATGGAACAGTGACATGCTGATTCCTTTCGTTAATCCCAAACCACGCGTTCCGCGTGTCTAATAAATTGTGAACTGCCGAGTCGACAGGCGCATCGAAAGCCTGTGCGCCTCAATCTGTCCCCAACTTAGCTTGGCTAATTATAGCCCTCAAGTCATCTCATTTAGCCACCCCCGATGAGCGGCAATAATGTCGCACCTTTGGTCAACTGACGAAGAACCGGGAGGGTTCGAACCCCAGATGCCCTTTTGGGGCATACCCGCTGAGCGGGCGAGCGCGTTCGGCCTCTCGGTCAGCTCTTCGTAACGTCCGTTTTAGCCGCAACTAAACTCGTCGGATGGAACAAGGGGAAAGGCATAAGAGCTGCGCGCGCTGTAATGCCAAAACGGCTCGGTTAAAGTTACCAGCTCTCGTGATAGGCCATAATCGACCGACATGGGTACCCTTCGGAGCCGCATTCCGCAGACGCTACGACCTTTCCGTCTTTATAAAACTCGACGTACCAAACGTAAGTTGCCGCCCCCTCCCAATAGTTTGGCTTATCAGCGACCTTGAACGTAATAGAGGCGTCATCTGGCACAATCAACTCGCGCTTGGCGTTTGCAATGAACGCATCCATGTCGGCGATCACGCCATCGCCGCGCGCAGCGGCCTCCCCATCGTCGCTGCTATCGGATGCCGCTTCAGATGGTGCTTGAGATGCGCCAGATCGATCGTCCGCAGTGCCAGAGCCGTCCTTCAAAGAGCCCTCCGAAGGCTCCACCCCTTTGAATGCCTTCCACATATCGCTGCTTGCGGACGGCATTTCAATGTCGGCCTCCGGATACTTCCCGGCGAGCTCGTCAAGAATTCTGCACGCTTCCTCACGCCCCTGAACCATCGCCTCCTGCGGTTTGCCACCATCCTCAACGGTCCTCACCAAGTAGACGCCATTCTGCCTATCGAATTCCTTATTTTGAATTTGCACCGCGTCTACGACCTCAGGACCCTTTGCAGTAAGCGAAATATAGAAGTCTGCCTGGTTACAATCCTGACTACAAGTAAATTTAACGATGCCGTCCTTACAGACAGTAATGACTTGGCTCCCACCCTGAGCAATAAAACCGTCATACTGATTCGTCATATTGCTGGAGCCTTCTACCATCTCTGACGAAGGCATAACCGAAACGGCCTCTCCATCAACAAAGCAGTAGGCACCCACAATCGCCGAAATATCGTTCTGCGCATCGACAAACCCAACAAGCAGCTCGTCAATTCCATCGCCATTCAAATCATCGAAAGCATAGTAGTAGCTTAAAAAGCCGGGGGCAGTCTGGTTGTTATAAACGAATATCTGCCCCAGTCCAGAATCACCACCGCGTCCCTGGGCCCAGTCGTCGTAGCTGGCAGCACCAGCCCCCTTCTGCTCGCAATAGCTCGCAAAGTCCTCGTAACGCGCAACCACGCCCTCGTAAGCCTTGCGTGCTTTCTTGTTTGTTGCCGCGACTTTCTTTTTAGACGACTTCTTCTCGACTGCAGCCGGCTGCTCCTGCTGCTGCGCTTGAGGCAGCACAAAGGCTTCGTAAGCTTTGACCAGGGCGTAAGCGACACCAGCGGTAAAGATGATTGCTGCAAGAATGGTGACAAACGTAGGCACAGCAAAACGGCCGATCTGCCGACGCTGCATCATAAAGGCCGCAAAGGACATATGATCAGAGGGCACCGGAGAAGGGCCCTCTGCGCGAGATACAGCAGGATCGCTTGTCGCTTTTCTATCAGCAGACGCCTTTGGTGTACCTGAAGGAAGCGGCTGCTGAGCATTCGCCGGCGCATCATCCACATCCAACGGTTTTCCGCATGCAGAACAGAATCGCGCCCCGTCTTTGATCTTTGCCCCGCAGCTTGCACAGTACATAAATCCCCCTAGAACTTCAGCATATCGAAACGATAGCCCACAGCCTGCAAACAGAAAAGGCCCAGGAGCAATTTGCTCGACTGTAAACCTTTTCTTTCACCTTTCAAATTCGCCTGACCCCACGCGGAAGGCATGCGACGGGCTACCTGCTAGGCGCGAGCCATGTGCAGCTTGATTGCCTTGAAGATGATGTTGGCAACCGAGGCGATAGGCCAGAGCGCCACGATCGTCATCGGAACCGATTCGGGAATAACAGGAACCGCCCCGTGAATCACGCTGCCCAACCAGTAAAAAAGCATCAGAACCACGACAGGAAGGCCCACGAGAACCACAAGCTCGATTAGCATAATCGTGATACCGATAATGCCGCTACCATAGACAAGGGGAAGCCTTACACCGCTGCGGTACAGCGAGATAATCACCTTCCAGGGACCAATCAGAAGCAGCGCCAGCGGAATCATATTGTTAAGTCCCAGCGAGCCACCTCCCAGCACGTAATTGAAAAAGAGCACATAGAGCAATGAAATCACCGCTGCTCGCCCAAGCGACCCGATGGACTCGTGAAGCGAATCCTGCAGGCAAGCAGCGGCCTCTGCATCCTCCGCCGCTTGAAACTGAGCCTCGACAGACTGGCTCTCAATCGGCTGGGCCTCGACGTAAATCGCATCCCCCACCGCGCTGGCCGCAGCCGCGACCGTAGGCGTTCCGCACACGCCGCAGAACTTGGCGCCGTCGTTAATCTCTGCTCCACACTGTTTGCAATGCATAATCGGATCCTTTCTCGTTACCCCTTTTCTTGACGATCACAAGATACGATTTGTCGTTTATCCGATATAGAGATTTTGACCGGGTAATTATCCTAAACGTGCTACGCTATTAAACCTGCAGCTAGAGACAGGGGTAACAATGTTTGAGTTCTCCCAAACACGCACCGTTGAAGGTTCGATTCCGTTTAAGAAAGTCAACCTCATTGAGAACGAACCCAATAGGCCCGTTGGCGAGGCCCAGCTTGTCTTTGAACTCTACATGCCCACCGAGCTGGCCGGCAACAAAAGCAACGAAGGGCCCGCACACAGCGAGCGCCATGCCGATCTGATCAGGCTGGCATCATGCATCGAACCCACCGCCGTTAAAGAGCAGCCCTTCCGCGCAAGCCTCTTTAACGTACTTGATTACGCCGAACAGACCGGGCCGCTTTTTGGCAAGCACGCAATAGAATCCGTACGCGATTGGGCCAATGCCGCGATGGCAGCACTTATTGCCATGCGCACCCAGGAATACCTCAACGGGAGCTGCACCATCGCAAAGGTCTCCGCATTGGAAAGAATCGAGAAATCAGTGGTGACCTGCGCGGCAAACGGGTCATCCTTCAAGATCTACACCACTATCCTGAGGGCGGGCGGTGATTATACCGACTCATTCAAAAGCCTGCCCATCGTGCGCAAAATCGAATCCGATGCGGGATATTTCTACGCCTTTATGTTTATGATCGACGAGGAAGAATCCCTCGTTGCACTCAACGTGCTCTCTTTTGAACACGAGCTCACCGCCAATGACTTCAGTGTTTTGCAGGCGATGTTCTACATGGACGAAGACTCCAGCTCGGAGATTTCAGCGCGACTCAAGGTCAGCAATAGCGAGGAGAGCTTCTATGTAATCGACCCTCAAGCAGATATCCAGGAGCGCCGCGAAGAACTTGAAAATGATGACCGCGATGCACTCACCGCTTTGGTGCAGGCGCTCGTGATCTCGCATCTCTCGGGCGCGCACGTGGATGTGTTCCAGGGTAACGAGTCCACAGGGTTCCTCTCCTTTGACAGCTATCTCTCGTGGCTCTGGTTTGATTTTTCACGCAAGCTGAGCACCGTCAAAATTGGTTATTGCGAGCAGTGCGGACGCGCCTATTCACTTGCCGGGCATCGTGGCGTCAAACGGCACTACTGCAGCGATCGATGCAAGACCGATGCCAAAAATGAGCGCACGCGCAAGGAGACGGCAAAGATACGCGTGCTGTTTGGAACGGGCACCAGTGTACGCGACATCGCCAACGAGATAGAACGTCCCGCGGCCTACGTGCGCTCGCAGCTCAATAAATGGACCAAGCTCAAGCACGATCTGGATGAAGACATTGAGTCAAACGGCTTTGATAGCTCCGCGCTACTCAAACGCTGCACCGCTGAGAAGCTCGACCTCAACAACCTCCTCAACGCCAAGCGCAAAAAGCAAATTCAGGACTATGCCAAGCTCAAGCGCCTCGTTAAGTAGAAACGCTGTCATTTCCTTGCCATCCGATTGACGGGTGGAAAGTTGCTCATATACGTGTTAGTAATATATATGTTAGTAATACGTATATGAGCGAGGCACATCATGTTTGTTGGACGTCGGGAAGAGCTTGAATCCCTGGAAACCGCCTATCAAAAGAGTTCTTTTCAGTTTGCTGTAGTCTATGGAAGGCGTCGCGTAGGTAAAACCAGCCTGCTTCACGCCTTTACACAGGGCAAACCCCATGTGATCTTCTTTACTGGGCAGCAAACCGTTGCAAGCGAAAATCTCGCGCTGCTCAGCCGCGAGATACTTGGCGATAGCGCCGCAGGAGCAGCGTTCCCCTCTATCCAGGTTGCACTCGAATCCGTCTTCGAACACGCCAAGACAGAGCGAATCGTTCTGATTATTGACGAGTATCCCTACCTCGCCGAGAGCGATCCGGGCATCTCTTCGTGCCTGCAAACGCTTATCGATCGACATAAAGACACGAGCAAGCTGTTCCTCGTACTCTGCGGGTCGTCCATGAGCTTTATGGAACACCAGGTACTAGGACACCAAAGCCCTCTTTATGGACGCCGCACCATGCAGCTGCGCATTGACCCCTTCACCATCTTCGACGCGGCGCTCATGCTTCCCGATGCACCCATCGAAAGGGTCATCGAGCTGTATTCCGTTGTTGGCGGGATGCCGCTCTATCTATCACAGCTCGATGGCACGCGTTCCACTCAATGGAACCTTGAGCATGCGCTGTTGCGTCAAGATGCGTTTTTGTATGCCGAACCCCAGAACTATCTGCTGCAAGAGGTCCGCAGCCCGGCTATCTACAATGCCGTCATAACCGCCATTGCCAACGGCTATGTACGCTCCAAAGAGATTGCCGATGTTACCCACCTCGCAACGCCACAGGTCGCGCGACTGCTCGACGCATTGATCGAGCTGCGAATCGTTGAGCGCGTCACGCCTGTTGTAAAGGCAACAAAACGCCAGGTAGTCTATCGGATCTGCGATAACCTGTTTAGGTTTTGGTATCGTTTTGTTCCACAGTACGCAGGAACAATTGAGGAGGGGCTCGGAGCCGCTGTGGCCGCGCGTATCGCCAAGCATGATTTGTCCACCTTTGTAGGTCCTGCATTTGAAGAAGTGTGCCGCCAGTGGTTGATGCGGCAGGTTGTTGAGAGCGAGCTGGATGTGCTGCCCAAGGCAATCGGCTCTTGGTGGGGCACGAACCCGAACACGCGCCGGCAAGAAGAGATTGACGTTGTGTTAGAGGGCGCCGATGGGGAGCTCATCGTTGGCGAGTGCAAATGGAGAAACGAGCCCGCTGACGTCGATGTGCTTGAGACGCTCATGCGTCGCGGAACATTGTTGGGCAGGCCGATCCAACGATATTACCTGTTTAGCAAGGGTGGATTTACGGAGGCATGTCGAGAGCAAGCCGCCCAAGTGAACGACACAAGGCTTATTGACCTTGAGCAGCTGCTCTAAGAAAAGGGGCCTGGACGCAATTTCCAGGCCCCTTTTTCAACTTTTATTCAATCCCCAACTTTTTTAGTGTGCTATTGGTGCGGTCGGACATTTGGCTGCAACCAACAACGGGCACATCTGAAAATGACCCCTGACTTGAGCTTGAGAAGTCAACAAAATAATACGTGCAGTATTGATGATTGAAATCTGTGTAGGAATTTAACGCGTTGAAATCCTTCTCGGATATCTCCTTGCCGTTAGATGCGTAATAGTCTCCAAGATTACCGCCAGAAACAGAGACGGACCAAGCTTCGCGATTTAACACCAACGAAAGCGAATCATCCTTTTTGCCGAATAAAGACCAGTTATCGCCATAGGTTATCTGTTTACCTGAGAGCTTTGCTTTGAGCGCATCGCACATTTCGTACGTACGCTTGCCAAGTAAGACGTTTTGCTCATCATCCTTAACAAGAGGCAGATACATCGATCCTCCGTTAGAGTTGTCGAGCCATTTTTGGCTATATATCCTTTTGATACCGCCGTCTTCCGCCGACCAAACCTCTACGGTGTAGGACTTCTGAAGCTCTTCAATATTTCCGTCCCAGGCGCTTTTCATATCGTCCGCGCTCATATCGTTAACAACCGTCACGAGCTCAGAAACGCCGTCGTTGTCGAAATCAACCAAATCAGCCAAGCAAAAACCTCTAAGGGCTGACATATAGTCCTCAATCTCAACCATTTGAGGTTCACCATAACGCGCAAGATATTCCTGGCATTTTTGCTTATAGGCAGCGGATGCAGCAGCATTGTCCGCAGCGGCGTTTCCGTCCTTTTTGTCGCCCTCGTCCGCCTTTGCGTCTGCGCTGTCAGCCTTAGGCACCTCGAGCGAAACATCCTTCACGGCCTCATCGGACTTGGAATTGTCGACCACCTCGACAGGAACGCTCCACTCAACCTTGGTCTTGGAGTCCTTAACGGTAAGAGTATATTTTCCCGGTTTAACATCGGGAAACTGGCTTACCGTGAAGCCCTCGTCACCCTTAACCTCAGCATTGGTGCTGTAGCCGTTGTCGCCGTTCAGGGTCACCGAGTACTTCTTGAGCTTCTCGCCCTTTGCGTCGGTCGGGGTGATCTTGGATTCTTGGACCACCACGATGGCTTTGTCCTGGCCGTAATGGGCAACGTCGCCGGACTTGCTAAAGAACAGCAGATAGCTAAAGATGGCAATGACTGCCACACCAACGACGATACCAACGATATAGAGCGCCTTGGGCTCCTTTTTCCGTGCGGATGCATTCACCGCAGAAACAGGGGCTGGCGCCGCGACGGGCTTGGCGACCGGATTGCTCGGTTTTGACCGGTCGGCGCGCACGGCAGGAATCGAAGGCGTTGCACCGGACGACACGTCGTCTATGGGCTGGTCGTCTTCTTCGTCCGCTACGGGCTCGCTCTCCACCGGCGACTTTTCCTCCCCCGCCTCGGCACCGGCGGAAGGCCCCTTCTCCGTTTCGCCACTAGCGAAAATCTCTTCCGCAGCTTCATTGATAACGGAAGGCTCTTCTACCACTTCGTTGCTGGCAGAGTTCAGCACCGCCCTCGCATCTTCGAGTGCATAGCCACACTCGGTGCAGTATCGCAAATCGCCATCAAGCTCAAATCCACAGTTGGGACAGAACATGTTAGTCCTCCTTATCGACTTTCGCCGTTGTACCGTCCTTGACCTCATCAGGGGTTACTTCGGACCCCACTTGAGACTCATCATCCCAGGACGCAACCAAAATCTCGCAATTGCCGTCCGCAAAAGTACCGAGCTCATAGTCTTCGGTGCGATACACCAGTCCCTTGGATGTCACATACAAGCATGTTGAACCCTTGATTGAATAGTCTGAAGAATTGCTCCGCATGAGCATAGAGTTGTAGTCGGACGGATACTTTTTGCCCATTTCCGTAAGATACGGCCAAACTGCCGAACTCATAGAACTGGCAAGATCCTCGGTATCAATGCCGAACATGTCCTGAGGACTAACAGTGTCACCCGTATGCAAATCAAAAATAACACCAGTCACAACCGTGTCGCCATGCGGACCCCATCCCGTCGAATAGCGCTCGTCACGGATACAGAAATAGTTCTCATCCATGTACGTAACCGTCACGTTTCTCGATATGCAGGGGAATTCGCCATCGGGATATAACTCTGCATCTGATTGCTCATTATCTGATGCCCGATTCGTTCGCTCCGCATCAATTTGAAGGGGCTCGAGAATCGCCTTGTTAATTTTGTCTGCGACGTCGTCTTTGGCGGAGCTCTTAAGTTGCGGATAGGACCATTCCATGTTAGCCCGCTCGCCCTGGTTGAGCATAGGGTCGACCGGAGCAGACACCGTCAATGACTTTTCCTCCAACGTATAGACAGCTTCTTCGGCCGCTCTCTCGTCCTTCTTGGGCCTTTCGGTCGCTTGCTCCTGTTGCACGGATTGCTGCTGGAGATTGGGCTCGATGACGTTCTTGTAGAGCATGAAAGCAGCGTAAGCGATGCCTGCCGCGGCGATGAAAGCGGCGATCATGATAGCAAACTGCGGCACCAGGCGGTTACCGACCTGACAGCGTCGCATAAAGAAGTTGTACATCTGGGAGTGACCGCTACTCGCGGTCTTCGAGACCGGCTCGGGGCTCGGTTCCGCTGTGGACTCGGCATTCGCGGATCCTATCGCAGAGTCCGTTTTGGTATCTGTGGGTTCCAATATGACTTCAGCGGACGATGATTCTCGCTCCGACGGCTCGGCCTTGGGCCCCTCCTCGGCCGCAGTCTTGCCCGAGAGCCCGCCCAAGGGCAGACCGCATTCGGTACAGAACCGCGCATCGTCGCTGATTTTGCTACCACATTTGGGGCAAAACATGAGCCTTCTTCTCCGATTCCTTTTAGTCTCACTGAGTCGTGAGTTACTCACGTGCCGTTTGTTTCGTAGTTTAACTATTTCTTAAACAAATCGATGGGTCACTTGAACAGACGCATACCCGCTCAAGCGACTCTATACCGGCTAGCTATCCTTGCTCATGATATGGGTGTCAGTGTAAGAAAATCGTTGAACAGGGTTGCTCCCTCGAAGTCCGAACCGATACTGAACTTGAAACCATCTTTATTTACCGAGATGGAGAAATCGCCGCTGATATCCATATCATGCGCGCAGCCAACCACCCCCATTTTTCGGTCCCACCTGTCACGTTATCAGGAGCCCGAAATCGAAGAGATGGTAAAAGCCGCTTGGGTCACATGTGGTTCCATATGCCCCAAGCGGCTATTTCGATTGCTTATGTCCCAAAGAAAACTCAGCGACTCTTTTACACACGACTAACGCGCCGCGTCAATTGCGACCTTGCCGCTCTCCAGCACGTGGACGCGGCCGTCGGCGAGCATCTGCACGACCTCGGGATACAGCACGTGCTCAATCGCGTGGATGTGCTCCTCGAGCGTGTCGACGTCCCAGCCTTCCTCGACAGCCAGCGCACGCTGGGCGATGATGGGGCCGTTGTCGTAAATCTCGTTGGCAAAGTGCACGGTCACGCCGGTCACCTTGACGCCACGCGCAAAGGCATCGTCAATCGCATGCGCGCCGGTAAAGCTCGGCAGCAGTGCCGGATGCAAGTTGACCACGCGGTTGGGAAACGCCGCCAGCAGCGGCGTGTGCACCATGCGCATGTAGCCGGCCATGACCACATATTCGCAGCCGCGCTCGAGCAGCTCGTGCGCGATGATCTCGTCGGCGGCGATGGGGTCGGCATAGACATCCTTGGACAGCGTGAGCGTCTGGATGCCCGCGCGCTCAGCGCGCTGCAAACCCTTAGCCGAAGGACGGCTCGACACCACAAGCTCAATCGAAGCGTTGAGCTTGCCGGCGGCGATCAGATCGATCAGCGCCTGCAGGTTGGTACCCGAACCGCTGATAAGCACGCCGATCTTAAGCGGCTCGGCCGTATCGGTACCGGTCGGACGGGTGTAGGGCACAAAGCCCAGGCTCGCGGCAGCAGCCATCTGCTCGTTAGCGCTCATCGGAGTACACGACCTTACCGGAGCCCTCGACGCACTCGCCCACGCGGAACGGCTTCTCGCCCAGCGCGACCAGTGCCTCAGTCACGGCGGCCTCGTCCTCGGGGGCAACAATCAGGCACAGGCCGACGCCCATGTTGAAGGTCTTGCATGCCTCGTTGGGCGCGAGCTCGGCCTGGCGCGACACGTAGGTGATGACGGGCGGAACGTCCCAACCCATCTCGGCGCCGTTGCGGGTGACCACGGCGTCGACGTCGTCGGCAAGCGCGCGGTTGAGGTTCTCGGTGATGCCG
>OLSQ01001565.1_pt1 | contig 18564 bp, 14 predicted proteins | sample 1672561 | NCBI WGS metagenome assembly OLSQ01 (sample SAMEA3136699, study PRJEB25190) | human gut metagenome | biome: human gut; feature: human-associated habitat; material: faeces | place: Austria | collected 2013 | reverse complement strand
ATTTTTAAATTTTCCTTTGCCGTAAGATGTCCGTAATAGGACGGCGATTCGATTAACGACCCGATATCTCTCAAAATGGAAAGCCGGCTTTTCTCCGTAAACCGCTGCCCGAACAGATCAATTTCACCTGCTGTCGGATGCACAAGGCCTAAAAGCATTTTCAGCGTTGTAGACTTTCCTGCCCCATTTGGCCCCAAAAATCCGTAAATCTTTCCTTCCTTTACTGACAGATCCAGATGATTGACCGGGCATAGGTCACCATATCGTTTCGTCAGATCCGTTGTTTTTACAATTTCTTTCATACTGATTAACCTCTTTTCTTTAAGATATCCAGATCGTAACACGCCTGCCTTTCCACAAACTTAAATCAACCTTAACGCAACCTTAATTTTTGCATTTCCGGCGTTCACCTGTTTCAACATAGGCAGATCTATGATACGATCTTTGTGGTGATTACTATGAAAGAATTATTGAACAAGAAAATCCTGATTGTGGACGATGAGCCTGAGCTTTTGCAGATGGTACAGAACGCCCTGTTTGATGCGGGCTTCTTTCAGGTTTATACTGCGGACACCTGTGCAAAGGCCATTTTGCTTGCAAAGTCTCAGCCGGTGGCACTCTTTTTACTGGATGTCAACCTGCCTGACGGGAACGGCTTTATGCTCTACCAGACCCTGCATGAAACTTCTGACGCTCCTGTCATTTTTCTAACTGCAAGAGGTGAGGCCGGGGATAAAGTGCGCGGCTTTGATTTGGGCGCAGACGATTATATTGTAAAACCGTTTCTGCTTTCCGAACTGACCCTGCGGGTAAAGGCGCTGCTTCGCCGGACATACGCAGCCATGCATAAAGAAACCGGATTTTCTGTGGGGGATCAATACGTTGATTTTGAAAAGGCTGCGGTCATCCGGAACGGAAAAGAGACTCCGCTGACGCCGAAGGAATTGATTCTCATAAGGAAATTATGGGAAAACAAAAACAAAATTGTTACCAACGATGCCCTTTGTCTTGCGGCGTGGGGCGAGGAATATTACGGACATGAGAACACACTGATGGTGCACATCCGCAGACTGCGTGAAAAAATCGAGAAAAATCCGTCAGCTCCTGTTCATCTTGTTACGGTAAAAGGACTGGGATATAAGTGGGTATCGGAAAATGAATAAAACTACCATAAAAATTTTTTTAAGCTTTTCGTTCGTAGCCGCTGTGATTGCCACGCTGCTTCTGATCATCAATGCGTTGGGGCTTGGAATCCTTGCTTCTGACACAGATTTTTTGCTACAGGAGCATTCTCCCAAATCCATTCTGGAAGACATTGCTCGGAATCTGAAAGAAACCGACACGGGATATACGCTTTCCAATGGAACAATTCCGGATGACTACTGGTGCATTCTCTTAGATGACAATGGAACGATCATCTGGTCTGAAAACCAGCCCAATGATATTCCCACGCACTATTCCATCCGGGACATTGCGAAGCTGACCCACTGGTTTTTGTGTGATTATCCGGTTTTTGTCCGTGCAGAAGACTATGGACTTCTCATTCTCGGCATTCCGAAAAATGCGGTTGGAAAGTATGAGCTGATCTATTCCATGAAATGGTTTGACTCCCTGCCCGAAAGACTTGTGATCATCCTTTTTATCAATCTTGCCATTGCACTTTTCTTAAGTCTGATCTTTGGCAGGAGGCTTTATGGCAACTTAAAGACCATAGCTTCGGCAATCAATGATCTGCGGAACGAAAGGGAAGTCAGCCTGCCCGAAAAAGGGATCTTTCGTGACGTCCGGCAAAACCTTAACCAGACTTCGAAATCCATGCTCTACAAAAATGCACTCCTTTCCGAAAGGGAGAAAGCCCGCGTAAACTGGATTGCCGGGATCTCCCATGACATCCGGACTCCGCTTGCCATTATCCTGGGTAATGCCGAAGAGCTGGAACATGCGCCAGAGCTTACGGAAAGCAGCCGAAAAAAGGCTGCGTCAGCCAGGAAGCAGAGCATCAAAATAAAAAAGCTGATTGAGGATCTGAATTTAATTTCTTCTCTGGAATATGACATGCAGCCCTCAAAGAAGCATCCCGTATCCATATGTCCGCTGCTCCGCGAAATGGTCTGTGACATCTACAACAATCTCAGTGAGTCATATTCGATTGACGTGGATCTCCGTGCGGAAAATGCGATTGTTTCCGGTGATGAAAGTCTGCTTGGCAGAGTCTTTTTTAACATCATCAATAACAGTATCGTTCATAATCCAGACGGCTGCACCATAAGCATTTCCGAATCTGTGCAGGATCAAAAGGTGTGGATTGAAATCCGGGACAACGGCTGTGGAATAGACGAAGCGGTAATTCAAAATTCGGATGAGCTCCCCTGTGCTGAGTCGGTCCCGGAGAGACACGGCCGCCTCCTGGGTCGAGACGCCGGAAAGCATGGAAAGGCCTGCCTTTGGGGCAGTTTTTAGCACCAACAGGTCCCGGGCCAGGGCGCATAGCTCGTCCAGCAGGGCGCTTACGTCTTTGCCGCTGGCATAGAGCTGATCAAACAGCTCCAGCGCTTGCCGGGTGTGTTTCCCGGCAATGGCGGCCATCAACTCCGCTGCCTTCTGCTCTCCGGCCAGGCCCAGGCATTGATATACGGCCTCTGGGGTTACTGGACCTGGGGTGGCGGATGCGCACTGATCCAAAAGGCTTACGCCGTCCCGGAGGGCGCCGTCGGCCATTCGGGCCAGAACCATGGCGGCCTGGGGCTCCAGGCTGATATGCTCTTGGGAGGCCACATATTGCAGCCGGGTGGCCACATCCTCCGGCGAAATGCGTCGGAAGGAAAAACGCTGGCAGCGGGAAAGAATGGTAGCGGGAACCTTGTGCAGCTCTGTGGTGGCCAGAATGAAAATCAGGTGCTCCGGCGGCTCCTCAATGATTTTCAGGAGGGCGTTGAAGGCGGAGATGGATAGCATATGAACTTCGTCAATGATATACACCCGGCGCTGAACCTCTGAGGGAGTGTAAATCGCATCGTCCCGCAGATCCCGCACATTGTCCACACCGTTATTGGAGGCGGCGTCGATTTCCAACACATCCATGCAGCTGCCGGCGTCAATGCTGCGGCAGGCGGCACAGGTGTTGCAGGGATTGCCGTCTTGAGGATTCAGACAGTTTACCGCCTTGGCCAAAATCTTAGCACAGCTGGTTTTTCCCGTACCCCGGGAGCCGGTGAACAGATAGGCATGACTGAGCCGCCCCGTACGGAGCTGGGTCTTCAAGGTCTGGGTGACGCCCAACTGCCCCACCACCTCGTCAAAGGTCTGAGGCCGGTATTTCCGGTATAGGGCCTGGTACACAGTATTTTCCTCCTGATTTTTCGGATAAAGGGTAAAAATAGCCGGCTCATAACAAGATCGCACACCCACATTTGAACAAGCACAACACCCGATACCGGCGCAGCCAGCTCGGAAACGGCAACCTCACGGCACACGGACGGATCCGCTTAATGCTGCTTGGTTCCCCACCTGACATGGTTCACGGGAGCCCGTTGCGTGAGACCGGTTCTTCAACGCCGCTTACGCAGGCCAGACGGTATTGTGACTTATCCGGGTATGGGAATTCATCCCCGCTGTAGCGGATTGCGGGTTACAGGGCACCGCTATCTCCCCGACTAGTGCGACCTTGTTATAAGCCGGCCGCCGATAACAAGGGTTATTCAATTGATGCTGGCGCTCAGCTCAGCCGCTCGTCAATATAATCGGCCAATTCGCCAAAGGTGGAGATCTTTGCGCCCTCCATGTCCAGCTCTACGCCCAACTCGGCCTCGAAATCCATGGTCATTTCTACGATGTCCAGGGAGTCCACACCCAAGCTTTCAAAGGTGGTATCCCGGGTGATTTCCTCTGCCGGAATCTCCAGCTGCCGGGAGGCATACTCCACAATTCTATCAAACATAGACATAGTATATTCCCTCCAGAAGGACCTATACGCCCTCTTGTTTTCGCTTTACGCACAACCGTGGAGTCTATTTTATTACATCCTGTGCAGTTTGTCAATCACCAGTCGCCGGATGGAGCGGTCTACGGCCCATTTTATTTTCCTTTGGAGAAAACTCACAGCGGCTGCTGTTTGATTTTACCAAAACGGCGGGGATAGGCTGGGGGAGTGGGCCGGACCTTACGGATCACAGCCACAGCGTGCTCTGCCCCTCCTATGGAGAAGGTTACCAGCTGCTCCAGACGTCCACCTAAAAGGGCAATGGCCTGCCTGGCCTCTCGTACCTCCTCCTGCGCCGCCGCCCCCTTCATGGATAAGAAAGCGCCACCCACCTTCACATAGGGAAGACACAGCTCGCACAATACGGGAAGCCTGGCTACGGCTCGGGAAACGGCGAAATCAAACTGCTCTCGCCGGGATGCCACGGCCTCCTCTGCCCGTGCGGTAATACAAGAAGCTGTTATGTTCAAGCTTGAAAGGGTCTCAGCGAGCCAGGCCATACGCTTGCCCAGAGAGTCCAGCAGGGTCAGCTCCATTTCTGGGCAGGCAATTTTCAGAGGCACACCGGGAAAGCCGCCGCCGCAGCCTACGTCAATGACCCGTTTTTGCCGGAAGTCTGCTAGGGTGAGAAGGGTCAGGCTGTCCAGGAAATGGAGCTTTGCCACTTGCTCCGGATCCGTGATGGCGGTGAGATTCATCACCTGATTCTTTTCCAGCAGGGCGTGACCAAAGGCACACATGGTTTCTGCTGCCCCGTTCGGCAGGGACAGGCCCAGGCCAGGCAAACCGGCCAGGAGGGCCGACTGCATGTTGTCCATCCTAGCCCTCCTCCGTGGCTTGTGCAGTCTCCTCCGGCTCTGTAGCGGTGGAGGGAAACACCTCGTCGTAATTGTAAGGGTCAAACACGGTGGGCTCCGTCTCGTTATGCTCTACATACTTTTCCTGATGCCAAGCGACCAGAAGGCCGGTTACCATGTTGTAGGTCTCAACGCCTTCTTCCTGGCCGTTGGACTGGAGATAGTCGTGATACACCGTCTGGGCAGTGTCCCTGACCGGCCCCTGGTTCTCTTGGAATACCGCATTGTTGGCATTCAGATCATGAAGCAGCTCTGCTGAGGCCTGGCTTCGGATTTGCTGCCAGGCTTCCTGATCCGTTTTGTACAGCTCGTTGGAGCAGTAGAGATAGGCCATCATATACCCGGAGTATTGAAACACCGGGTCGCCGCTGTATTCGCAAGCCAGGTAGCCGGCAAAATTTGCTTCATCCTCCACGGCAATGGCCAGAAGGTGGGCTACTTCGTGGCACATGTTGAAGGGAATGGTGGCGGAATACTCCTCCATATTGACTGCCGCCTCGCCCGTGAGGCCTATGGTGACGCCGGACGTCCCAAAGCGGCTAAAGAGACTGCCCCATCCCAGTGCCTTGACAGGTCCCCGGGAACCGGCAAAGATGGAGTAATCCCACACCAGGTTATCGTATCCTGCTTTTACCGATTGATTCAGGGTGTCCAGATTTTCCAACACCATGTCGCCGTTGGCATCCCGCTTCATCTGGCCCGCCAGACGATCCGCCTGCTCCCGGTAAAACTGGGTGGCGTCACGCAGGTCTGCCACGGTATAGTCGCCGGCCTTCAGCTTCATGCTTTCCTGGATAGGCCGGTTATAGTAGTTGAGTCCCCACAAGCAGGTAAACAGGAAATAGGCGATGGATACCGGTGCCAGCACCCAGCCCAGCCACCGGAAGAAGTTCCAGCGAAACAGGACCATCAGGCCGATGGACACGACGACCGCTACCAGAAATACCGCTAGAATGACCTGCCAGACACAGAAATCCACCCCAGCGCTCCAGCCGCCCAAAAGCTCTTGAACCGTTTTGGAGGCAAAGGGGTACGCCATATCCAGCAGCAGGCTATAGCGCTGAGCCAGCTGTTGCACCAGCCAGGTCAGAACGCCAAATACACCAGCCACAATGATGCCGCGCAGGTTTCTCATAGAAAGCGATCTCCTTTTGGGTTTAGTCTCAGGTAGAAATTTGGGCACACCGGCCCATTAAAATTCATTATACCACAGCTTCCCCGAAAAGTCTTCCCTGAAAATTTTAAAATTTCTCCCTTGGGTGAAAGCACAGGACATTCGGGAGGAAACTTCTGAATTTTATGGGACGGCCTGTTCCTTCATGCGATAATACTGCCACTTCCAGCGTATGTCCTCCAGAGCCTGCAGATCTGAGGGAAGGGTGGCGGTGTAAGAGCCGTCTGGGAGCTGGTAGCCGTATATGGAGGAGACAGGGAGCTGCGTTCTCAGGTCATTCAGAAGATCCACGTAGCCGTCATACCCTTGGAACCCGGCCAGCTGGCAGGTAAGCGCTCCCAGGTAGTGGCTGCTGATGGTTTCCGGCAGGTTCAGCACCTGGGCCTGGGCCAGAAGGTTGTGGTCTTGCCGGTAAGCGGCATTGCCCCAGATGAGGTAGGGTACGGTGTAGGGCTGCAGGGTGTCCGCCACAGTGTCTGTGGAGCCGTAGGTTGGATCCAGCTCCCGGTAGGCCAGGTAGCTGCCGCCCAGGTTTGGCTGATGGTCTCCGAAAAACACCAGAAGATAGGATTCATCCAGGCTGTCCAGGTACTGAGTCAGACGCTCCAGCATATTGGCGCTGTCCTGCAAGCCCTTAAAGTAGACGGACAAATAGGTGCTGGCCGCATCGCTGAGGGAGACGGTGGTTTCAGGCGGATCCGGCACAAAGCCGTACTTTCCGGCGGTGTAGGCCTGGTGGTTTTGGATGGTGACAGCGTAAGTGAAGAGGGGCGTATCCCCCTGCCGCTCCTCCAGGGACTGCTCCAGCACCCGGAGAAAGGCTTCATCGGAAATCCATTCCCCCAGGTAGTCCGAGGGGTCAAATGCATCCTGGAATACCTGATCGGAAATACCCAGATAGGTGTAGACACTTTCCCGGTTGTAGAACCAGTTTTGCCCCGGGTGCATAAAAAAGGTGCGGTAACCGGCTTCGTTCAGCATACGGGGGATGGAATCCGTGTTGCGGTGCACGGTGCGGAAGGCAGAGGTGGTGCCAGTTCCGATGCGGTTGGTCATCATGCCAGTAAGCACGTCGAACTCTGTGTTGGCGGTCCCGGCGCCGGTGTTGGATACGATCAGGTGGCCGGAGAGGGTGCTCTCCGCCAGCCGGTTGTAGGCGGCAATGGGGTTTTCCTCTTCGGTGTAGGTAAACGCAGACGCATTGGGCAGGTCGGTAAAGGCTTCACACATCACCATCAGGATATTGGGGGCAGTGTCCGGGGAGACCGGGTCCTTCCGAAAGCGGGTTTCATACGTGGCGGCCTCCTGGGAACTGTAGCCAGGGGGAGTGTCTATGGGGTAGAGATTGAAGTTGTGCAGGAAGCAATAGGGGAATCCAAAGGCATGGTAGACTGCCGGAACGTTGGCACGGTTGGGCCCCTTCATTTTTTCGTAGAGTTCCTGATCTGGGTATATATAGATCATGGTCACCACGAAGGCCGCAGCTACCCCCAGAGCAGCCAGTAGCCGGAGGGGCAAACGGGGCCTGGAGCTTTTGAGCCTTATCCCCATGAAGGCCAGAAGCAGGCACAGCCCCAAAAGAAGGGCCAGTTTGCCCCAATGCATGTCCAGCTGATAGTTCCCCGCTGCTTCCATGCCCTCCGTCAGGAGCAGGATATCTCCGGGAACAAAGGGATCTCCCCGGGCTTCCACTTTGACGAGATTTACGTAGCTTAAGAGCCCCCAAACCAGGGTGGTGAAGCTGACACTGTACCAGGCATTTCCCAAGAGAAAGTACACGAGCAGCGCCATGGCAGCCATGGGCCACAGGTTGAGGACAAAGAGCACCGGCTCTGCCCGGAACGACTCCAGGGTGGAAAGCAGGGAGCCCTGTTCCAGGGCGAGGGTGGTCATAGCCGCCAGGAGGATGCCCAGCAGTAGGACCAATGCGGTACCGGCAGGGGACATGATATGGGACTTTCTTTTTTTCATAGGGGACCTTCTTCCAACTTAAAATATAGGGGATTACCCCCGCACGTGCCAGTTGGAGGGGATAAACAATTCTGTGTATTTATCTACTGCGTATTTGTCTGTCATGCCGGCGATGTAGTCGCAAACGGTCCGCTCCATGCCCTCAAAGGTGAGCTGGGGTTGGAAGGTATCCGGCATGGCCTGGGGATGGCGGATGTAGTACGCATACAGCTGCTGTACAATGACCTTGGCTTTGGACTCCTCTCCTTTTGCCACGGGATTCCGATAGACCCGCTGGAACATAAAGGACCGCAGTTCTCTCATGGCCCCTGCCACCTCCGGGTCCATAGACAGCTCGCCGGTGCGGATTGTGTGGGAAATGGTGTTGGTGACCAAGGTGTTGATCCGATCCTTGTGGGTTTCGCCTAAAACATGGGCAATGGGGCGTGGAATGTCGTCATTGGTCAGGATGCCTGCCCGCATGGCATCGTCGATGTCGTGGTTGATATAGGCGATTTGATCCGACTTTCGGACAATTTGCCCCTCTAGGGTCTCAGGGACGTATTCTCCCGTGTGGCCCAGAATTCCCAGGCGGACTTCGTGACTCAAATTCAGCCCCTGGCCATCTTTTTCCAGAATGTCCACCACCCGCAGAGACTGCTCGTTGTGCCGGAATGGCTTGCCCAGGACCTGGCTGAGGGCATCTTCACCGGCATGGCCAAAGGGGGTGTGTCCCAGGTCGTGTCCCAGAGCAATGGCTTCGCTTAGATCCTCGTTCAGATTCAGGGCCCGGGTGATGGTTCGGGCAATGCGGGCCACCTCCAGGGTGTGGGTCATACGGGTCCGGTAGTGGTCTCCCTCGGGGCAGAGAAAGACCTGGGTTTTGTGCATCAGGCGGCGGAAGGCTTTGCTGTGGACGATGCGGTCCGTATCCCGCTGATAGCAGGTCCGCACATCCTGTTCCCGCTCCGGGTCCGGACGGGGGCGGCCCCGGCTCTCGTCGGCAAACGCCGCCAGGGGATTCAGATTCCGATGCTCCTGCCGTTCCAGTTCTTCCTTTACCGTCATGGCTGTTCGCTTCCTTTCGCATCTTTCACCGGGAAGGCCCGGTATTCCTGGCCCAGCACCATGGTCTCCACGGTTCCGGCGGTCATATCCGTGAGTTTTTCCTGAAATTCCGCACATTTTCCCGCCGCCACCAGCACTTCCAGTTCCACCTCGGCGGTGAACTGGGTGTCCCGGATGACGGCTTCCATATCCTCGCACAGGAGCTTCAGACGCTCATAATAGGGATAGGGGCAGGGAATGTATAGCGCCGTCCAGACCCGCTTCATGGATTTTCCGGCGGCGTCTACGGCGATTTTGGCTCCCTTGGTATAGGCCCGGACCAATCCCCCGGCCCCCAGCAGCGTGCCGCCGAAGTACCGGGTCACAACACATACGATGTTATAAAGTCCCTCTTTTTGCAGCACCTGGACCATGGGCATTCCGGCGGTGCCGCCCGGCTCCCCGTCGTCGGAGAAGCGGGTGGCCCCGTCCCGGATGATATAGGCCCAGCAGTTGTGGGTAGCGTCATAATGCTGCTTCCGCATTTCCTCGATATGAGCCAGGGCCTCCGCCTCCGTGTCCGCAGGCCAGACCCGGCCGAGAAATCTGGATTTTTTCTCTACAAATTCGTCCTCACCGAAACCGGTGGGCACCAGATATTCCTCCAAGCCTCACCACTCCTTCGTGATGAATTCCCGCAGGCGGCCATAGAGAATGGGGTCCAGCACCGCCTCCACCTGAATGCCCTCCCCGCCGTATTCCACGTTTTTCACCTGAGCCCCGTCATGCAAGGTCTGGACCAGGCCGCCCTGGGCGTAGGGAACGGTCAGCAGCACATGATGGCGGCTGTGGCCCAGGGCATTTTCGATGGCCGTCAGCAGTTCCTCCATGCCCGCTCCGCTTTTGGCGGAAATACGGACCCGGTTCTCCCCGATGGGGATGTCCGTAGCGGGGACCAGATCGGCCTTATTGTAGCACTCGATGACCGGGGTCCCCGGCTTGGCCAGTTTGGCGATCAGCTGATCCACCACAGCCATGTGCTCCGCCCGGTGGGGGTCTGCCGAATCAATGACGTGAATAAGCAGATCCGCATATTCCAATTCCTCCAGAGTGGCCCGGAAGGCATCCACCAGGTGGTGGGGCAGCTTGGAAATGAAGCCTACGGTGTCCGACAGGATGACTTGTAAGGTGTCGTTTACCTCCAGCTGCCGGGAGGTGGTGTCCAGGGTGTCAAAAAGACGGTTGTTGGCGGGAATCTCCGCGCCGGTGAGCTGGTTCAGCAGGGTGGACTTTCCTGCGTTGGTGTACCCCACCAGGGCCACCACCGGGACGGAATTTTTGATCCGTTGGCGGCGCTGCATGGCCCGGACCTGGCGGACCTGAGCCAGCTCCTCCTCCAGCTTGGCAATCCGGGCGCGAATGTGGCGGCGGTCCGTCTCCAGCTGGGTCTCGCCGGGGCCTCGGGTGCCAATGCCACCGCCCTGCCGGGACAAGCTGATTCCCATGCCGGACAGGCGAGGCAGAAGATACTTGTACTGAGCCAGCTCCACCTGCAGCCGGCCTTCTGCGGTCTTGGCCCGCTGGGCAAAAATGTCCAAAATCAAGGCGCTTCGGTCCAGGACCGTGACTCCCAGAAGCTCCTCCAGCACCCGAATTTGGGAGGGAGACAGAGGGTTGTCAAAAATGGCCATGCCCGCTTCCGTGGCCTGGATCAGCTGACGGATCTCCTCGGCCTTGCCGGCGCCAATCAAGGTGCGGGCGTCCGGAGTGTGGCGGTTTTGCAGGATCTTGGCGGTGCAGAGGCCACCTGCCGTCTCCAGCAGAGCCTCCAGCTCCTCCAAACTGGCCTCCGAGGCGGTCTCCTCCTTGGAAAAACAGTCGGCGTTCAGCCCCACCAGGACCGCCCGCTCGATGGTGTGTTCTTGCGGCATATCATCACCTGATTTCAAAAAATGTTGGTTCATATGGTAGATGATTCCATATGCCCCCATGTTCCATTCCGGAAGAATAGAAAAAAGTCCGCACCACTTTCGCGGTGCGGACTCAGGGGTCTTACTTCAGGCCAAATCTCTTGTTGAACCGATCAACGCGTCCACCGGTATCGACCAGCTTCTGCTTGCCGGTGTAGAAGGGATGGCACTTAGAGCAGATTTCAACCTTGATGTCCTTCTTTGTGGAACCGGTTGTGAAAACGTTGCCACAGGCACAGCGGATCGTAGTCTGTTCGTACTTGGGATGGATACCTTCCTTCATGTCGTTTCACCTCTTTCTGCTCTGGGGTCCAAGGGCGCATTGCACCCGTCAATTCAATCGCCCGACCATAATACCACATCCAGGCCTTAAATGCAAGAGTTTTTTTGACTTTTTCCGGAATTCTTATGCCCCCAGTACCGTCTTACGCACGTCTCCCACCATGTACAGGCTGCCAAAGGCCAACACCAATCCCTGGGGACCAGCTTGGCGGAGGGCCTCCTCTACACCTTGGGAAACGGAAGCGCAGGCTGTGACTGGCTTTCCGAAGGAAGTTAAAATCTTCTTCAACTCCTCCGCCGGCATGGCACGGGGGTTGTCCGGCGTTACGGCGACAAACCGGGTGACCAGGGGAGCCATGGTTTCGTACATGTGGGTGTAATCCTTGTCGGCCATGACGCCGGTGAGCGCTGTGATGTTCCGCCCGGCCAGGTAATCCCGGACATTTTGGGCCAGGGCTTCCAGGCACTGGGGATTGTGACCACCGTCTACAATTACATCGGGGTTTCTCCGCAGCAGCTCAAACCGCCCGGGCCATACCACATCCCGGAGACCGTCCCGAATATTCTCTTCAGAAATGCTCCAGCCACGGCGGATCAGGCAGTCCACCGCTGTCAGCACCACGGCGGCATTGCGCAGTTGATGGGCCCCCAGGAGGGGGATTTCCAGGGCTTTCCGGGAACCAAAGTCGAACACCTGCCCCGCAAAGCTGTGTGACCGGGAGACCAGGGCGCTGAAGTCCGCTTTGCAGAGCTCGACGCCCCGAGCCTTACAGGCTTCCTCGAACACGGCTTCCACCGACGGACTGCCCCGGTACAGGACAGCGGAGCAGCCAGGCTTGATGATCCCGGCCTTGGCCTGTGCAATCTCTTCCAGCGTGTTGCCCAAAAATTCCGTATGGTCCAGGCCCAGGTTGCAAATCACCGCCACCTCCGGCGGGTCAATTACGTTGGTGGAGTCCAGTTCCCCTCCCATGCCCACCTCCAGAACCACGATGTCGCACCGGTGCCGGGCAAAGTACTCCATGGCAATGGCCGTCACCAGCTCAAACTCTGTGGGATGGTCCGCCATGGCCTCGGCGTGGGGCTTGACGAACTCTGTGATTTCGGCCAGCTCTTCATCTGCAATGTCCGCCCCATTTATGTTCATCCGCTCGTTAAACCGGAAGAGGAAGGGGGAAGTGTACAGGCCGGTGCAGTAGCCTGCCTTGCGAAGGATGGAGGCGGTCATGGCCGCCGTAGAGCCCTTGCCGTTGGTTCCGGCGATGTGGACAAACTTCAACTTCTTTTCCGGATTTCCCATGCGGCGAAGTAGCTCCTGGGTCCGGGAGAGGCCGGGGATGGACCCCCTCCAGCAGACAGAGTGGATATAGGTTAAGGCTTCTGTGATATTCATGGCAATTTCTCCTTGTTAAAATGGTCCCCGCCTCTGCGGGCAGGGACCATGCACGTTGTTTACGAGCGGGACTTTGCAGCTTTTGGCCGCCAGAGGCCCAGCCGCTGGAAGATTCCCGTGCGGAACAGGACGAAAATGATCAGGGTATCCAGCACCAGCTCCAAACCGGCCTCGATGCAGCGGTAGGCAATCAGGGGGCCCATGGCCTTCTTGGAATAGCCCAGGAAGATGAGCCAGTAGCTCTGCCACAGGACGCTGCCCAGTACCTTGCCTGGCAGCAGAGTTACCGCTACGCGCCAGAAGTCCCAGGGCTTCTCCATGCGGTACAGCACCGGCCGCAGGAGACCTGCAAACAGGCCCAGGAGCATGGGGGACACCGTCAGCACCGGGTCCCAGCCGTAGCCGGAGAAGAGGCAGCCTACGGTGTCGCTCACCGCGCCCACCATCAAGCCGGCGATGGGGCCAAAGAAGTAGCCTGCCAAAGCAATGGGCACTGCCTCAATGGAGAACCGGCTGATGGCCGAGGGCATCACCGTGGTGAACCGTGCGAAGACCACGCTCAGGGCACACAGCAGGGCGCTGGTCGCCACAACCCGGGTGGCCATTCTTCCTCTGGTTGTGGGCTGGATTTCCTTGGTCGTTGCGTTTTTGGACATAAAAAAGTCCTCCTTTCGAAAATGGAGGAGGTTCCAGGGAATATGCGGTTTGTCCGGCTGTCATGCCCCCGTGGACGCAGGTTTACCAGCGTTTTTGGACCAAACGGCAGAGGCGGGTCACGGCCTGCCGCGGTCGGGCATCCGGCTCAGGCGGTTGCGGAAAGTTCATCGCGGGGCCACAGCCCCTTCGCCCGCTGGCAACCTCCCATCCGAACGGTACTTAACGCGAAATTTCCTACTCCCTGCGACGCTGGACAGATTTTATTGTATCAGGTTCTCCCCAAAATGCAAGAGGAAATTTTACTTTTTCACCCCTCTTTTGCGACTCTTCGGGGGAACCATGGAAGCACCAGCCTGCTACCGCATGTTATGCTCCTGCGCAATTACCAATTTTTGCAAAATTTATATTTACAACGGCTTCTATTTCGTGTAAAATAACTGCGACAGAGTAGGACCCTCTGCGTGAAGTGCTGCCAAAATGGGGAGTTGTCTGGCAGACGAAGGAGTTTCTCCGCGATAGAAGGTCCGCACCCGCTGTTGCATATGGGTGGAAAAACCTCCTTTATGTAGCAACGATGCTCAGTTGGGCATTGGGAAGGCTGTGAAGCTGGCCGTCCCTCCCACTGGCGCACATGCTGGCAAACTTTGCTCCCCCGGGCCTTGTCCTGTGGGGAGCTTTTTCATTTGCTGCGCGCCATGAGACAGCAGCAGTTGCTGCCGACCCGGCCCCATCAAAATTTAGGAGGTCCACCGATGAAACAAACCAAATCTACCGCATTGTATCAGACCCCATTCTCCAAAGCCTATTGGCGCGACGCCGCCATGGAGCTGAAGGACATCCGAATCCTGGTGTTTGCCGCCCTGATGATTGCCCTGCGGGTGGCGCTCAAGAGCCTGGGTATCCCCATTGCCGCCGATTTAAAAATCAACATTGCCTTCTTCATCAACGCGCTGGGAGCCATGGTCTTTGGTCCTGTGGTGGCTATACTGGCAGCAGCCGTATCCGACACCCTGGGCTGTCTGCTCTTCCCCACCGGGGTATATTTTTTCCCCTTTATTTTTATTGAGATTGCCGGCTCTCTGGTTTTTGCGCTGTTTCTGTACCGGACCCGGGTCACCGCTACCCGGGTGATTCTCTCCCGGTTTTGTGTGGACTTTTTTGTGAACATTGTGCTGAATGCTCCCATTATGGCGTGGTATTACCAGGTGGTGCTCAATAAGTCCTATGCCTTTTTCCAGCTGCCCCGGATTCTCAAGAATCTGGCGCTGTTCCCCCTGGAGTCTGTGCTTCTGATTCTGTTCCTGATGGTGATGATCCCTCTGGCCTACCGGATGCACCTCGTCTATGATGCCGGGGACCAGCTGCACCTGAAAAAGCGGCAGGCCATTCTTTTGGGCGTTCTGTTCCTCTTTGCCGCCGGCTGTGTGGCGGGATATTTTGTCTACGATTACAACAACAACGACCAGGCGTCCCGGTTGAGCACCGAGGAGAAGGTGGAGATCAACTCCGCCCTCACAGAGGACGCCCGGGCCCAGGGCCTCATTGAAAGCGACCAGATCATTGTCCTGAAAAAGGTCTTCAAACAGCTCCGGGGGGACACCACGGTGGAATTCCAGGTCTACGCGACCTCCCCGGACACCGACCTGGCCAAAGCCTCCGGATACCGCACTGCCGATGTCAAGGGGGACGGCACCCTGACCCTGACCGCCACCGGTTCCGCCGTTCTGGTGCAGGACCAGGCCGGGGAGATCACCGGCTTGACGGTGACGCCTGAAAAAGACTGACTGGCGTGCAGCGACGGCATGGCCTGGGCCAAACCTTGAAATAGCGGGAGAAATCACGGAACGCTGGGATTTCTCCCGCTGAATTGTTTGGCGGAATTGGATTCATCCTTGTGTTTGGCTGGAGGATGTAGTAAAATAACAAGGAAGTAACTGTGAATTTATTTTTACGGAGTGGGTTCCATGCGCATAACAAAAAAAGAAATCCGGCAGATGGTTCCGGAGGAGGACTACGAGAGGGGCCTTGCTTATTATGAGCAGGACCGGGTGATCAGCTACCGGGAGGAAGTGACAAAGGATCTTGCAAAGCTTACCTGTAAGGTCCGGGGGACGAAGCTGTATACAGTCAATGCCTCTTTTTCCGACCGGGGCTTATCGGCGCTGTGTACCTGCCCCCGCTTTGCAGACCGGCACTGCTGCAAGCATCTGGTGGCGGCGCTTTTGACCATGGTTTCCTACCAGCCGGAGACCAACCGCAGCGATGGGAGGGTGAGCCGGATCCTGAAGGCCTACCGGGACCGCTCCAGGTCCGGTGTGGACGCCACCCGTCAGGCCCGGCTGGTTCCCCAGATTTTTCCGTCGGAAATGAGTCGGGGCTACCCCACGCTCACCTTCCAGGTGGGCTTTGACAGGCTGTATGTGGTTAAGAATGTGAAGACTTTTTTAGAGTATGTCAGCAAAGAAGAAGAGGTGACCTATGGCAAGGGATTGACCCTGTGCCATGCCATGGCGCAGTTTGATGAGCAGTCTCAGGCGCTTATTGCCCTGCTGATGAATGAATTTCGCACCTTCCGCTCCTTTGAGCCAGGTTATGGAATATATGACAACTACAGCTATGGCGGTTATTTGGGAAACAAGGGCGGGATTCAACTTACAGGCGAGCCGTTCGACCGCTTTTTTCAGATGTATCTGCATCAGGACCTGGGAAGCACCCGGTGGAATCCATCAATCGTGCTGGAGGATGGGAACCCGCCTGTTGCCATGCAGCTCCAGAAGGAAAAGAATGTGGCCAACCTGACGGTGGAACTCCCGAGAGGGACCAGCTTTTTTGGAAATGCCCGAGCCCTGTATGCCTTTTACGACCGGAAACTGCTCCGATGCAGCCGGGATTTTCAGGAGCGGGTTTATCCCATGCTGTCTGTAGGTTCCGGTAAGATGCAAATTGCCTTTTCTGACCTGCCGGATTTTTGCAGCTGTGTGCTGCCGGAGGTGAGGGATCTGATTGCTGTAGAGGACCCAAGCGGACTTCTGGAGGCCTATTCCCCCGATGATTGTACCCCTTGCTATTACTTCGACGTGGACAATGGGCGGCTACAGGCAGAGCTGAAGTTCCGCTATGGAGAGCAGGAAGTACCTTACGGCCTCCCGGCCTCCCGGGATTTGACGGTGAAGCGCAATGTGCGGCAGGAGCAGGCTGCCCAGGATCCTCTGCGGCGGTACTTTCAGGAGGACAGCAATGGCGTATTTGTCATGGAGAAAGAGGAGGCCATGTATGACTTTCTCACGGATGTGCTGGATACCTTTCACAGCTATGGAGAGGTATACGTCTCCCAGCGCTTGGGGGACAAGCAGATCCGGCCCTCCAGCCCCACGGTGGGGATTTCCGTCTCCGACGGTTTGCTCAGTCTGGACCTGGACACCGGAGAGTTTCCCCCGGAGGAGCTGGAGGGCCTGTACCGTAGCCTGCTCCGGAAGCAGAAATATCACCGGCTGAAGGATGGCCGCTTCCTGAAGCTGGACGGCTCTCCCTATGAAACCCTGGCGGAAATGGCTCATATGACCCTTTTACCGGCGAAGGATCTGGTCCAGGGTCATGTGACGATGCCTGCGTACCGGGGGCTGTACCTGGATGCACTCTTGGGAAAAAACGAGGGGCTCCAGGTAAACCGGGACCGGCAGTTCCGCTCCATGGTCCGGAACTTCAAGTCTGTGGCGGAGAGCGACTATCAGGTTCCGGCCCATTTGGAGCCAGTGCTCCGCCCCTACCAAAAGGTGGGCTTTCAATGGCTCAAGACCCTGGAGAGCTGCCACTTTGGCGGCATTTTGGCAGACGAAATGGGACTCGGAAAGACGGTGCAGATCATTGCCTATCTGTCTACGGTGCCCTTTCGGGAAACGGGTATGCCCAGCCTGGTGGTATGCCCCACCTCACTGATTTTAAACTGGGGAGACGAGTTGGCCCGGTTCGCCCCCCAGCTCCGGTCCGCTCTTATCATGGGACCGGCGGCGGAGCGCAAAGAGCAGATGGAAACATGTGGGGATTGGGATCTTTGGGTGACCTCATATGATCTTTTAAAGCGGGATATCAAGCTGTATGAAGGCCGAACCTTCTACGCCTGTGTGTTGGATGAGGGGCAGAATATCAAAAATCAGGCAACCTTGGCCTCCAAGGCAGTCAAAACCATTGCCTGCAGCCAGCGCTTTGTGCTCACAGGTACGCCCATTGAGAACCGCCTCAGCGAGCTGTGGAACCTGTTTGATTTCCTCATGCCCGGTTACCTGTTTTCCCACGCCGCCTTTGTAGAGAAGCTGGAGCGGCCCATCGCTCAGAGCAAGGACCCCCAGGCTGGGCAGCAGCTCAGCCGCCTGGTCCAGCCTTTTTTGCTCCGGCGACTGAAGCAGGCGGTGCTAAAGGAGCTGCCCCCCAAAATGGAGCATGTCCGAAGGGTCCAGATTTCTGAGGAGGAGCGCAAGACCTATTACGCTGTGGCCAGTGCAGCCAAGACGGCCTGCACCGGGGAGGGCGGGAATAAGCTGCAAATCTTGGCGGCCCTGACCCAGCTGCGGCAGGTTTGCTGTGACCCCAATCTGTGTTTTTCCAACTACCAGGGGCCGTCCAGCAAACTGGAGGCCTGCTTGGAGCTGTGTGCCGGTATGGTGGAGAACGGCCACCAGATTCTCCTGTTCTCCCAGTTTACCTCTATGCTGAGCCGGATTCGGGAACGCCTAAACCAGCTGGGCATTTCCAGCTATACGCTCCAGGGGGACACCCCTAAGGAGAAGCGGGCTCAGCTGGTGAAGGCCTTTCAGGCCGGCGGCGCGCAGGTGTTTTTGATCTCCCTGAAGGCTGGAGGCACTGGCCTCAACCTGACGGCGGCGGATGTGGTGATTCACTATGACCCTTGGTGGAACCTGGCTGCTCAGAACCAGGCTACGGACCGGGCCCACCGTATGGGCCAGCAGGCCAGCGTGCATGTGTATAAGCTCATTGCCAAGGACACCATTGAAGAGAAAATCCTGGAGCTCCAGGAGAAAAAATCCGCCCTTATGGAGACCGTCACAGGGGGAGATGGCGAGAGCCTCCTCTCCATGTCCCGGGAGGAGCTGCTGTCGCTGCTGAATTAATGGAACCTGGTCAAAGCGCAAGGGCCTGTTGCAAAATGTGTTTTCGCACTGCTCCCCGTCCAGTAGACCACGAAATCATGAACAAAGAACTCACAGCACTGCGGTGCTGTGGCAACTGCGGATTTTGCA
>OLSQ01001550.1_pt1 | contig 18698 bp, 16 predicted proteins | sample 1672561 | NCBI WGS metagenome assembly OLSQ01 (sample SAMEA3136699, study PRJEB25190) | human gut metagenome | biome: human gut; feature: human-associated habitat; material: faeces | place: Austria | collected 2013 | reverse complement strand
ACAGGCTGCGGACTTTCATAATTATGCAGCACCCATTCTTTATTATAATATTCCTCAGTCCACCAGCTGGCATATACATTTGAGAGATTCGTCGGATCCGGATCTGCCATAGGCCTCAGGATGTAATTCAGGATCACATCCTTATTCAGTACATACTCTATGTCATTCAGATAATTGTCATCATACAGATATTCCGGGATAGGATACTTTGTCTCATCTACACCACCCATATAGGTGATCACATCAATACCAAGAAAAACCTCTTTTACCTCGTGGCCGCTGTCAAAGATGATCTTCATGATATTGGACTGATCCTTCGGATATGCACCGCTGTAGCTCAGCTTGATCGTATTGAGTCCCATCAGCTCTTTAAACCAGTCTGTCTGAAAATTTACGGTCATGGAAGATCCAAGGATCACGCTGTCATATTCCATATGCTCTGCCATCCCCGGATTCTGGGAAAGCTGATTGTCGATCAAATACGGAAAGCCCTTCAACGGCTTATGATAATGGAAAAAAGGATCTACTATAATGACCAACGTCATTGCCAGTATACAGCCCAGAATAAAGATGCCAAGCAGTCCTGCCACTGCTTTCCGAAAGGCTGATTGCTTCATCGTTCAAAATCTCTCTTTCTAAAAATTCAGGTAAATAAAGGAGCTGACACCGCCAAAGCCAAGCACACACCATAGTAAAAGGACTGCCAGTACCAGCGTGGACAGGGCTCCCGGCTTTATCTTTTCTGCCATTCTTACAGCGCTTTCCTTTTTCATGGAAAGGATAAGTGCCACTGTCAGGATCAATACCATCAGTATGTAATGCGCATACTGCCAGGAATCCAGATGCAATACCTTGATCACGTACCAGAATTCATCCAGATTAAAGCTTCCGGCAAGATTCCAGTTTATCCTGGTAAAAGTAAGACTTCCCATCCGTTTAAACAGTGCCAGCGCATCATCCACAGACGGTGCCCGGAAGAATACCCACGCCGCATTCACAAATAAGAAAGTAAGGATCGTGCAGTAGAGCTTTCTGATCCTGGATGGAAAATCCACCCTTCTCTCCATTCCTCCTGATGCCACAGCTCTGTCCTTCCTCCTGTCATGCAGCCATCTTGTGATCACATACAGTACGCCATGCATGCCACCCCAGATCACAAAGGTAAATCCTGCCCCATGCCAGATACCGCTCACAAGAAATACCACCAGTGTATTTACATAGGTACAGATTCTTCCCTTCCGGTTTCCTCCCAGCGGGATATACAGATATTTCGTAAAGAAACGGGTCAGTGTGATATGCCAGCGTTTCCAGAAATCCATGATGTTTTCTGCCCGGTAGGGCATATCAAAATTTAACGGCAGCGAAATAGAAAAGCACCTTGCAATTCCCATTGCCATATCGCAATAGCCGGAAAAATCAAAGTAAAGCTGCAAGGTATAGGACAGCATGACGATCAGTGCATCCGGTGTATTCAGTACCGATAGATTGCTGTATCCAAAATCTACTGCTTTTCCAAGCGTATCTGCAAGCAGCACCTTCTTTGACAGTCCAAGAATAAACAGTGTCAGCCCTCGATACAGATTCTCAATGGAAAATCCCTTTTTTCCGCTCTCCTGATACGCAGGCAGAAAATCCGTCGGAAGTGCTATTGGGCCTTCCATGATCTTAGGGAAGAAGGTGAGATACACACTGTAATCAAGAAGGCTCGTCCTTTTCAGGCTTTCCCGGTATCCCTCCATCAGAAATGCGATCTGGCTGAAGGTAAAGAAGCTGATCCCCAGTGGTACAAAGGTGCTTCCCGTATATTTAAAAATGCCAAGCACCAGCAGATCGAGAAATATCCCCCCTGCCAGAAATGCTTTCTTTTCCTTCCTTTTTTCTATCTGTCTGTAAAAGGCAAAGTTCACCAGAAGGCTTACCAGCAGAACCGGCAGATATGCCGGCTTCAGATAACCATAAAACAGCAGGGATGCTGCCACCAGAAACAGAGAAGGCAAAAAGCTTCTTTCCTTCTTTTCCGCAGCTTTAACACACAGCCAGTAACCGGCCAGGCTCACCGGAAAAAACAAAAATACAAAGATATAGGAATTAAACAGCATTACTTATCATCCTCTTCATAATATACCGCAAAGCTTTCTGCCGCCGCCTTTGAAACAGGATCCAGATAGATCAGATAACCATCTATCTCTTCCACAAGTGTCAAGCCGGCATTCTCCGGATTTCCTGTCATCTCCCTGCTTTTATCCAGAATAATATACTGACAGTACTCTTCCCTGCAGGCCTCTACCAGCTTTTCCGGATCCAGAACCTCATCCTCTTCCATGGCCTCGTGAACCTTATTATAGTAATCCCACTGGCTTGCGATCATTTCCCGTCCGTAGGGCATTCTGATATCCGAATCATACTGTCTCACAAAATGCACCAGCTTCTCTGGAAATACAGCTGTCACCTGCACATCCGGATCAGCATCAGATGGATGGATCAGGTCACAGATCCTCACCACTGTGTCCGGAATATGATATAAATTCTCCGCTTTGGAAATATAATCACTTTTGTACACATAACTGCCACAGAGTATGATCAGCACCATACTGACAAGAAGACCGATCCTTCTGTGCCTGCCTGTAAACCTTACAGCTCCGTAAGCGGTGATCATCCCCATCGGAATCGTCCAAAGCACGCGGTAATAGGTCTCCCCATCCAGCCCCATGGCCACAAACAGCTGCCGGCTCACCGGGAACAGAAATAAGATCAGGATCAGCACCGGTGCATATACAAACAGCTGCCGGATCGTTTTATCCTTTTCTGTGACCAGGAGATAAAGAAAGGACACCAGTGTCAATACAAACAGAAGCTTCAGTCCCGTATATAGCTTGAAGATCACAAGACTTTCCATAAAAATTCCAAACATGACAGACTCCTCTCACATATGGCTGGCAATCAGATAGGTCAGCATATATGCTGACCCGGGTACACAGGATAAACAGGCTTTTACCAGAATCCCAGGGCGTTTTTTACTGACTGCAAGAAGCAGGCCAAGTCCCGCCGTCAGAAGGCAGGTAAGCAATACCCCAAGGGAGCTGCTGATACCGGAGGCCAGATTTAAAAATGCCAGCAGGAAAAACAGCTTCTGCTGTGCTTCTCCCCGGAACATACACAGATACAGCCAGAAGATCGCCGGGATCATGAAGTTTCCACACAGGGATTTGCCCTGCCAGGTTCTTGTCAGGAAAAAGGTCTCACTGGTATAAATAGACACATTTCCAAAAATCTGGAACAGTGCCATCAGAATAAGAAACCGCAGTATCTCTGTTCTTTTCCCCGGAAACAGCTTCCTTCCAATCTGAAAATACAGCGCATAGGTCAGCAGGATCAGACCGATCGGTGCTGCGCTGTGTGCAATGATCGTTGCATGGATCCCGCTCATTTTCCCAAGGAATGCCTCATAGATCGGCATTAATGCCAGCGCATGCCGGATATCTAATGGTGCACTTCTGCCGGTATTGGGATTGATCCTGTAAAGGGTGTCCTGCTGCTGGGCGATCAGTCCCTGCACACCATAATACGCATCATCCCCGTCAAAGGATGCTCTGGTAAACGCCATATATAGCTGAAATCCAAGCAGCAGTGCAAACAGCACCAGATAGACCCATTCTTCCACAGTCCTCTTTTCAGGGAAGCTGCCCTCCAAAAGACTGCTGTAGTCTTCCTTCTTCTTCAGCAGCTGCACCACTCCTGCAAGGAATCCCACTGCTGCAAGAAGCCCAAAAATCAGGCACAGCCTTGAGAATCCATGATAAACAGTAAACAGTACCACCGGGATTCCCACCAGCTCAAACAGGGCAAACAGTACCAGATAGCCACTGATCCAGATCCCCGTCAGTGTCCTGTCCTCTTTTTTTAGCCACCGTCCCGGCAGCACACCAATCCCAAATGGCAGAATAACCATACAGAAGATCAGCATCAGTATCTGCAATACGATCATTTCCTAATCCTTTCTCCGGAACAGATAATAAGTAAAGTCCTGTCCGTTTTCCGTCCAGTCTTCTTCTGCTGCCAGCTCGTACCTCTCAAAGATCACATCCGGGTAGGAATCCCTTGCCAGCACAAACTGTATCCGCCCCTCTCTGATATAACGCTCCTGTTCACTGAGCACCGTATCCATAATGACCGTCTGTGTCTGAAACCACTGACAGTTAGGCACAATATCACATACCGTATACAGTCCGGCATCCAGACAACCGATATTTAAGAGCGTCGGAGCTTCCTCCTGCTCTACAACGGCTGCCAGCTTATACAAAAAATGATCTTCCTTCTTTACCTTATGAAAAGGGAAATTCATGGAAAGGTTACAGAGCAGCACTTCCATAATAACAAGAATGGCTGCACCGCAGACCAGAAAGGTTCCATGCCGCATATTTTTTGCCGCTTTTGCGCTCATCTGTGCACTTTCCCTCTGTCTTATGCACAAACCATAAATCCATTCCAGCACTTTTCCAAGCACTATAAATCCAAGCGGCGTGAACACGGATAACGGCAGCGCATAATAAGGCAGCTCACTGCCTCCCACATAAATACCAAGAAACAGGAAAAAGCACAGACAGATCATGCTAACTGCCGGCAGGATCCGTTTTTTCTTTCCCTGCAGAAGATACCATAAAACACCCGGTATCACAAATGCAAAATAGCAGAGATTTTTACGGATCACCCAGTAAAGCAGCTTCGCCAGTATATAGACCCGCTCTGAAAGTCCCGGTCCTTCCCCGTTCAGATTGCTGTATGCAAATACATTGATATACACATAGCCCCAGTACCAGTCATACAGCGCATGCTGCAGGGCAAAATAAAGGATCCACGGAACAAAGGGCAGGAACATGCCAAGCAGGAAAATTCCACAGGCCTTAACAGCACCTTTCAGATCCTTTTTCACAAGAAAAGCAATGGCAATGCACATCATCCATGCGAAGAAAAAGCCAAGCACGGTAAACTTGATATTGGCTACCATACCAGCCAGCAGCCCGCCAAAGAGTAGTGTCTTACTATCCATGACCTTTTCCGGATATTCCTCCTTAAAATAACGCAGGATCAGATAAAATTCGGCAAGCAGGAACGGCAGACAGATCTCCTCCGCGCTTCCTCCATAATAAAAGCTGTTTGATGCAAAAGCTGCCGCCAGTGGCAGCGGACTTAACAGAAGTGCCAGATCCTTTTTCAGATACAGTGACAGGATCCGGTAAATACTAAGCAGATCTGCTGCCGCCAGCACAAGCTCCAGCACAAAAACACCGGCAAAGGTCGTATGCGACAGCAGATAGGCCAGTCCATAAAAAAAGTATAAATACATACCCTTCTGATCAAAAATGTCCCTGTATGGCACCTTTCCGTGGAACAGTCCTTTTCCTACGGAAAAATAACTGTTGGCATCGTTCCAGTCATTGCAGGGATACAGCAGGGAGGATCTGCTGGCCACAAACAGTATGGCAAAAGCCGAAAGCAGCAGATATCCCGCCTCTATATAATGATTTCTTTTTTCCTTCTGATTCATACCTGTATTTTCCATAGGTTCTATTTTACACTACTTTCTCCGGAAGCACCAGTCTCTGTTTCTTCTTGCTTGACGCTGTCTGCAATCAATGTTACTATAATTAGGTTAGATTGTACATTTTATATATTATGTACCGATAAAGGAGTTTATTATGTCAGTAAGATTTCACAATTTCGGCGGTGCACTTGGCTGGAATCTGCAGAAGCGTTTCCCCAGGCTTTCCTCCGAAAGTTACTTAAAATTACAGTTTCTTACCAGGAATAAGCTGCAGGAGCAGTATATCCAGTATTTCCTGAACGCAGAGGAAACACCGCAGCCGCTTGTAGTCAACCTGGAAACGATCAACCGCTGCAACAGCACCTGTTCCTTCTGTACTGCCAACAAGAACGCTGAAAAGCGCCCCTATAAGCGCATGGATGAGGATCTGTTCTACAGCATCATCGATCAGCTCCACGACTGGGGCTACAAGGGTCATCTGACACTGTATGGAAACAATGAGCCCTTCCTGGATACCAGGATCGTGGAATTCCACAAATACTGCAGGGAGCAGCTGCCTGACAGCTATATTTTCCTCTCAAGCAACGGTCTCCTGCTCACCATCGATAAGGTCAAGGAGATCATCCCTTATGTAAACCAGCTGATCATCAACAACTACTGCCGCGACATGAAGCTTCATGATAATGTGCAGGAAATTTATGATTATGCGAAGTCCCATCCAGATGAGTTCAAGGACGTAGAGCTTCTGATCCAGATGCGTTATATGGATGCAGTCCTTACAAACCGTGCCGGCAGTGCTCCCAACAAGCAGAATACCCAGAAGATCATCAAGGAAACCTGCTTAATGCCCTATACCGATATGTTTATCTTCCCGGATGGCCGCATGGGCATCTGCTGCTGTGACAATTTCGAAGCTACTACACTTGCAGATCTTACTAAAACCCCGTTAAAGGAAGCATGGAGCAGTGAGGAATACAGGAAGCTCCGCCAGGCGATCAAAACCAGCCGGAGTGATTATCAGTTCTGTAAGTACTGTGATTTCATTGATGCCGGACTCCGTATGGACATGGTAGATGATACCTTAAAGCACAGGGCTGCAAATCACGGTGCAAGACAGTCCCTGTTCCGCAAGAAATAAAATAACCTTTCAAAAAAAGGCGCTGCCAGTTCATCATAACAGATGTCCTGTCAGCGCCACTTTTATTTACTCTGCCTTCTCAGCCTCAGTCGACCTCGGCCTGGTTCTTCTCATCCTCGTTATTGGAGGTCTCATGATATTCCTGCTCGGTATTTACACTCCAGATATTCTTCTTATCCTTTGTTCCGCTTATAATGTTCTTAACTGCCTCAAAGGAAGTAACCATGGAATGATCAATATTATTGTAGCGGTGCTGTCCATTTCTCCCCACACAGTACAGATTCTCAATACCGCTCAGATATTCAATCAGCTTGTCCATCTCATCATAGGTATCAAAGTAAGCCGGATAGGCCTTCTTCACCTTCTCCATATGGACATCCAGTACCACATCCGGACTGTCGATCAGACCAAGCTTCACCATTTCAGAAACACCGATCTTTGCAAACTCTTCCTCAGTCATATTCCAGTACTCATCGCCTTCATTGACAAAGTATTCAAGACCGATCCATACGGTATGCTCCAGATCCTTGATCATATACGGTGACCAGTTATTGTAAATCTGGAAACGTCCCAGCTTTACATTGCGATCCTGCACATAGACCCAGCAGTCCGGAACAATATTGTTAATGGTCTTAATATTAGTCTTATTTACAAGATTGATCTTAGGTACCAGTACGCCAAGCGTCATATAATCACGATAAGGAAGTCCCTTGGCGATCCTTGCAGGCTCTGCCGGCACATCATTCATGCCACCGACCAGATCCTTCACCGGCATGGAAGAAATGAAGTAATCACCTTCCATGGTGAACTCCTGTCCATCCTTTTCATAGGTCAGGGAGGTCAGCACATTATCCGCATTCTTGTGAAGCTTCGTAACCTTTGCATTTTTGATGATCGTACCGCCAAGCTTTTCAACCTCAGCTGCAGTTACGTCCCAGAGCTGTCCGGGACCAAGCTTTGGATATTTGAATTCCTCGATCAGGGAGGTATTGACCTTACGGTTCTTTACCTTGAAAAGCTTGCCAAAGAAATCCTTCAGGATTCCCATAATGGAAAGTCCCTTGGTACGCTGCGCGCCCCAGGAAGCGTCGATCTCACTGGGGTGACGTCCCCACAGCTTCTCGGTGTAGCCCTCGAAGAACATGGAGTACAGCTTCTTGCCGAAGCAATTGATATAGAAGTTCTCCAGGGAATCCTCCGGCTTCTTGGCTACGGCAGCCTTCAGATAGCTGAAGCCCGCCACCATGGTGGTGGCAAAGCCCATGTTCTTGATGGTAGTCGCATTGACCTTGACCGGATAGTCGTAAAACTTCTTTCCGTAATAGATACGGGATACACGGTTACGTGTCAGCATCACCCGGTCTTCCTTTTCCGGATCCGGTCCGCCTGCCGCCAGGGGCACCTGGCGTCCCAGCTTCTTATCATCGTAGGAGGGAGCGCCCTGCAGGGGCATAATCTCGTCCCACCACTTTGTTACCCGGTCGTCCTTGGAGAAGAAACGGTGTCCGCCGATATCCATCCGGTTGCCATTGTAACGCACTGTGCGGGAGATACCGCCGATCTCCTGACTCTCCTCCAGAATCAGTACCTCGTACTCATCCGATTTTTTTAATAACTCATACGCCGCCGTCACACCTGCCGGTCCGGCGCCTATAATTACTGCTTTTTTCATGCAAAGCTCCTTTTTCCCGATTGTTCTCTTGATCTTCTCTGTGCTTCCTGCTCCCTTTCCGGACAGGCGCACGTTTTCTTTATTGTACACGATTTTTCTCTGAATGTAAACAGGATACTCTTTTCCAATCACTGTGGTTTAAATATAAATTCTATTTCTGTAGCTGCTCCAATGCCAATCCGATCAGTCTATCCGCCTGATCTGCCATGAACAGCGGGATATTCAACACATCACCATCCAGTTTCAGATTGTCCAATGAGAAACGGATGCGGAGCCTGACCTTATCCGAGAACAGTTCCTTGAACTTTTTCATACTCCTGCTGGTTGTGTTGGCTTCGGATTTGACCTCCACGGGGAAGATGTCGTTCTCCCGCTGAATGAGGAAATCCACTTCGTAAGGCGGGTTGTTCTGGCTCCAATAACGGGGCATGACTTCAAACTGAGTAATTAAAGTCTGCAGCACAAAGTTTTCGGTTAATGCGCCTTTGAATTCCGTAAAAAGACGGTTACCTTCGCCAAAGGCAGTGGGGGCCAGCTGTGCCAGACGGCGAAGCAGTCCCACATCCACCAGATAAATCTTGAAAGCAGACAAGTCATCGTAAGCTGCAATCGGCAGGCCGGGAGCTGAGCTGCGATAAATTTTATGCACCAGACGGGCATCTACCAGCCATTGCAAGGCATCCTCGTACTCACGGGCTCGTGCTCCTTCCTTGACCACTTTATAGATGAACTTCTTGTTCTCTTTTGCCAGTTGAGAAGGAATGGATTTCCAAATCATTGAGATTTTCGGGAACTCGCTGAGATTAGGATGTTTTGCAAAATCACGCTCATAGGCTCCGATGATTCCGGACAATGCTTCCTGCATGGCAGAAACATCCCGTGCCTCCGTCCACATCAATACCGGCTCCGGCATACCACCGGTGACATAGTACATTTTCAGCTTCTCATACAGCGGATTAAAGAAGGCGTCAGGGATGGGTTCAAGAGTGTCCACCTGTTCCAGATACTGCGCCAGATTTTCATCACCGTTGGCAAGCAGGAATTCACTAAAGGTCATCGGGTCAATCTGCATAAAGTTGACCTTACCCACCGGAAAAGAGGAAGGTTTCGCCAAAGCAATACCCAACAGAGAACCGGCGCAGGCAACGTGATACTGCGGTGCGTTCTCGCAAAAATACTTCATAGAGTTAATGACCTTAGGGCAGTCCTGCACCTCATCAAAAATGATAAGGGTTTTTTCAGGCACGATTTTTTGACCGCTTGCCAGTATAAGGTTTTGTAGAATCCGGTCCACATCCTTGGTTGTTTCAAAAAATTGCTTATATTCTTCATTTTCGTCGAAGTTAAAGTAAGCTGTATTTTCATAACAGCGTCTGCCGAACTCTTTCAGAATCCAAGTCTTACCCACCTGACGTACGCCCTTCAAGATCAAGGGCTTGCGGTAGGAAAAATTCTTCCAAGTCAGCATTTTTTTGAGATAAATCGCTCTGCAGAATCGCTTCTCACATTTTTATTGGCGTTTTATGCTTAATAATCACGCTTTTATACGATATTTTGAAAATATATTCTGTCATGAAGACAGCCACAGCCTCAACGTGAACTCCACCACCCAAGCGCAAACGCTAAGGATGGTGCTTCCGGGACTTTAGGTCCCAGACGCATTTCCACCGTGCGGCAAAACGCAGAAGCTGAATATCCGAATGTTATTGCCAGCGATAACATTCGGATATTTCCGTTTCCATGGGTGTTTGTGCTATGCTCAATACGACCGAGTAAGTCAGTAGGATATATTGCGCAGTCACACAACCGACGGGAGGTATTTTAAATGAGCCAGTTAGTTTTGAAGCACCCTGATTTGAAGCATGAAGATCTGAAATTCAACACGGTAGAGGTCCACGCCGGTGAGCCGCGGGATATGTACGGCGCCCTGATCCCGCCCATTTACCAGACGTCCACATTCTATTTTGATTCCACGGACGATGCGGTGAAGGCCTGCGATGACTACGCCGAGAGCTTTGCATACAGCCGGATCACCAATCCCTCCGTGGATTATCTGGAGCAGAAGCTGGCGGCGCTGGAACACGGCAAGGGGGCCGTGGCCTATGCGTCCGGCATGGGCGCTGTCTCCGGCGCGATTTTCGCGCTGCTGAAAAGCGGCGACCACGCTATTTTCACCAAGGCCAAGTATTCCGGCACGGAGGACGTGACCAGCGACTGGCTGCCCCGCTTCGGGATCGCCCACGATACCTTTGACGCCGCCGATCTCAGCCAGCTGGAGGGCCTGATCAAGCCCAACACCAAGCTGATCTATGTGGAGTCTCCCGCCAACCCCACCATGGTGCTGGTGGATATTGCCGCCGTGGTGGAGATCGCCCATAAGCACGGCATCAAGGTCTTTATCGACAACACCTTTGCCACGCCCTACAACACCACCCCGCTGGATCTGGGCGTGGATGCAGTCATCCACAGCCTCACTAAGTACATCGGCGGCCACGGCGACCTGCTGGGCGGCGCGGTGATCTCCAACGATGAGCAGTTCCTGCGGGAGTGCCGTCTGGGTACCCTCATGCACTTCGGCTCCGTCATGGCGCCCTTCACCGCATTTCTGGTGTGCCGCGGGCTCAAGACGCTGGGCGTCCGCATGAAGCAGTACAATGAAAGCGCCCTGAAGATCGCCAAGTGGCTGGAGGCCAATCCGAAGATCGAAACGGTCCGCTATCCCTTCCTGGAATCCAATCCCCAGTACGCCATTGCCAAGAAGCAGATGAAGGGCGGAGGCGGCATGATCTCCTTTGACGTGGCTGGCGGTCTGGAGGCCGGTAAGAAGTTCATCAACAGCCTGAAGCTCTGCACGCTGGCCGTCTCTCTGGGCGATACGGAGACTCTGGTGGAGCAGGCTGCCGCCATGACCCACACCATGATCCCCAAGGAGATCCGGGAGGCCGCCGGCATTACCGATGGCATGATCCGGATGTCCGTCGGTCTGGAGGACCCGGATGACATCATCGCCGATCTGAAGCAGGCGCTGGGCGACTGACGGCGCAAAAGCCCCATACCGGCAGACGCAAAACCATCCAAAAAACACCGGAGAGGAAGCAATTTCCTCTCCGGTATTTTACTCTTCCTCCGGGGCCAGCAGCATTTTCTTAAAGGCTTTCATGGCAACGCTTTGAGGGCGGGATGTATCCTCGATCAGGTTGACGAACCGTTCCGGGATCGGCTCCGCAAGGCGGATCTGGAACACCGTCCCGGCGGCAAGGGCGGAAGCAGCCATGGACTCCGGATAGAAACCGACGCCCAGATTGCTCTGCACCATCGCGAGGACCTGATCCATGGTGCCGGCTTCCATTTCCACATGAAAAGCCAGATTGTGCTTTAAGAACAGCTGTTGATAAAAGGTATATGTACTGGTCCCTCTGCTCATGCACACAAAGGGGAGATTTTCCAGATCCCGCAGGCTCCGCGTTTCCGCGGTCAGATCATGGAAATCCGAACCGCAGATCAGGATCTCCCGGAAGGAGACCAGCGCTGTTTCCTGCAGGGACTTTCTCACCGGACAGGGCGTGGTGATCGCCGCGCAGTCCACCTGTCCCCGCAGCAGCCCTTCCATGGCGCGGGGGGTGGAATCGTTGGTGATCCGCAGGTGGATCCCCGGATACCGCCGGTGAAACGCGTCAAGGCGGTTCAGAAGGGTCAGATGGAGCGCGGCTTCGCTGGCGGCAATGGAAATGCTGCCGGTCCGCAGACTGCAATCTGACCGGAGTTCACTTTCGCCAAGGCGCAGCTGTTCAAAGGCCACAGCAGCACGATTGTAAAGCCGTTGGCCTTCCGGGGTCAGGGAGACGCCGTGGTTGGTGCGGACAAACAGCTTGCAGCCCAGATCCTGTTCCAGATTGTTCATGCAGCGGGTAATGTTGGGCTGGTTGTTGCCCAAAGCCTCGGCGGCCTTGGTAAAGCTTTTGTGTTGGGCAACATAGTAAAAAATGCGGTAATAATCGTAGGGAACAGCCACTTTTTTCGCCTCCGTGCCATATCATTCAGATATGTCCAACATATCAAATATACTTTTTACATCTTTCTGTTAGAACAGTATAATACGGGCGTTCTTAGAAGACAAGTCCTTTAACGGTCACGCCGGAAAATGGGACGCGGTCAGGGCAGACCGCAGCGCCTGTGTTCCGGTGTGGAAAGGAGACCGGCTATCAGCATGAAAAGCAAAAAGAAATTTATGATCCTATGGGTCCTGCTCATCGCGGTCCTGTTTGCGGGCAGTCTGTTGACGGCGCCGCCGGGAAAAGCGGAGACCATTCAGACCGCCATGCGGGACGCGGTTCTGCATGAGGAAAATCAGATCAGCCTGTTCGGTTGGAAGAACGTCAATCCGGGGCTGATCTCCGCCATGACGGTATCCGCTATCCTGCTGATAGCGGCGGCGTGTATCCGCGTGTTTGTCATCCCGAAATTCAAGCTGGTGCCGGGGCGGTTCCAGCTGCTGCTGGAGCAGGCCGTAAGCCTGTTTGACGGCATGGCCAAAACCAGCAGTCCTCAGCGAAACGGATTTCTGGGGGCCTACATCTTCGGCGCGGGCGCGTATATCTTCGTGGGGACGCTGTTTGAGCTGCTGGGCTTGCAGGCCGTCACCACCACGGGCCGCTCCGTGACCCTTCCCGCGCCGCTGTCGGACGTAAACGGTGCCATCGCCCTTGGCTGCTTATCCTATCTTGTGATCCTCTCCGGCGGGATCGCGGGCAACGGTCTGAAGGGCGTGGGCAGCACATTGAAGGAATTCTCGCTGCCTATTTCCATGAGCTTCCGTCTGTTCGGCGCGCTGCTCAGCGGCCTGCTGGTAACGGAGCTGGTCTATTACTATGTGCAGCTGAGTTACGTACTGCCGGTGCTGGTGGGCGTTCTGTTCACCCTGCTTCACGCGTTGATCCAGGCCTATGTTCTGACCATGCTCACAGCGTTGTTCTACGGCGAGGTGTCGGAGCGTCCCGAACCGGCGTCCGGGCGGTCATGACCGTCCCAATCATTTACGGATCGAATCATTTTGGAGGTAATCAATATGAAACTGCTTAAGAAAAAGGTCCCCGCGCTGTTCCTGATCCTGCTGGTGGTGCTGTCCCTGACGGTCCCCGCACTGGCCGCGTCTTCCACGGATACCGCTGCCGCACCCGCTGCGGCGGAAACCGCCCAGACCCAGAGCGACGCCACGGGGTCCAAGTCCATCGCTGCGGGTATTGCCATCGGCCTTGCCGCCGCAGGCGGCGCCGTGGCCATGGGTGTTGCCGTCAGCAAGTCTGCGGAGGGGATCGCCCGTCAGCCGGAGGCGGAGGGCAAGATCCGTACCACGCTGATGCTGGGACTGGTCTTTATCGAAACCGCTATCATTTATGCGCTGCTGGTCGTCATTCTGATCATCTTCGTCCTATAAGTAAGGCAGGTGGGAAACCGTGAATATCCCGTTGAATATTGATTGGCAGCAAATTTTGCTGCACCTGCTGAATTTTGTGATTCTGGCAGGCGGGCTGTATCTGCTGCTCTACAAGCCCGTCAAGACGTTTATGGAGAAGCGGCAGCAATACTATCAGGAGCAGGACGCGAAAGCGGCAAAGACGCTGGCAGACGCGGAGAAAACGGCGGCAGAGGTCCGTCAGCAGTTGAAAAATGCCGACGCCGACGCTGCGGCAAAGCTCGCCGCCGCCCAGAAGTCGGCGGACGCCGCCATGCAGCGGCAGCTGTCCGACGCACGGGCACAGGCGGAGCAAATTCTGGCGGACGCCCATGCCGCTGCCCAGCGGGAGCATGACAAGCTGCTGTCCGACGCGCAGAAGGAGCTGAAGGATCTGGCAGTGACAGCCACGGAAAAGCTGGTGCTGCAATCCGACGGCGATGCGTTCGATCAGTTTTTGGACGCGGCGGAGAGGGGGGAGTCCCATGCGTGAAACGGTACTGGAAGCGGTCCTGCGCAGCGCGGACGCCCCCAGTGAGGCGCAGCGGAACCGTTTTGCGGCCTTTTTGAAAAAGCAGTACGGGCAGGAGGTTCCCCTCCGTTGGGAGCAGGACCCCGCGCTGGAAAAGGGCTTTCGGATGGAAGTGGGCGCCGACCTGTACGACTGGAGTCTGGAGGGCCGTCTGCGGCAGTTCCGGGAGCGGCTGGAGCAGCTGAACCCCGCCGGGGTCTCCGTGATCCCGCTGATGCGGGAGGCTGTCCGCAACTGGCAGCCGGATGTCGCGCCGGAGGAGGTGGGCAGCGTTCTGACGGTGGGTGACGAGATCGCCACCGTCAGCGGATTGGAACACGCGGCCTACGGCGAAATTCTGCAATTTTCCTCCGGCGTGAAGGGCATGGTGCAGGATCTGCGGCCGGATCGTGTAGGCTGCATCCTGTTCGGCGGCAGTGAGGCCATTGAATCCGGCAGCATCGTCCGCCGCACAGGTAAGACCGCCGGTATCCCGGTAGGGGACGGCTTTCTGGGCCGGGTGGTGGACGCGCTGGGTATGCCCATTGACGGGCAGGGCGACATTCCGTCGGAGGGCTATCTGCCCATTGAGTCCCCGGCCCCCGGCATCATTGACCGCCAGCCGGTAAACGCTCCTATGGAGACGGGCCTGCTCGCCATCGACTCCATGTTTCCCATTGGCCGGGGACAGCGAGAGCTGATCATCGGCGACCGGCAGACCGGCAAGACCGCCATCGCCCTGGACACCGTCCTGAACCAGAAGGGGAAGGGCGTGGTGTGCATCTATGTTGCCATCGGGCAGAAATCCAGTTCCGTTGCCCAGCTGGTAGAGAATCTGAAGCACAAGGGCGCTATGGACTATACCATCGTGGTGAATGCGCCCGCCAGCGCGTCGGCGTCCTTGCAGTACATCGCTCCCTATGCCGGAACAGCACTGGGCGAGTATTTCATGCGGAAGGGCCGGGACGTTCTGATCGTCTATGACGATCTCTCCAAGCACGCCGTGGCCTACCGGACGCTGAGCCTGCTGCTGGAGCGGTCCCCCGGACGGGAGGCCTACCCCGGCGATGTGTTCTATCTGCACTCCCGTCTGCTGGAGCGGTCCGCCCACCTCTCGGAGGAATTGGGCGGCGGCAGCATGACGGCGCTGCCGATTGTGGAAACGCAGGCCGGCGACGTGTCCGCCTACATCCCCACCAACATCATTTCCATTACCGACGGCCAGATCTTTTTGGAGAGCAGTCTGTTCTTCTCCGGCCAGCGGCCCGCGGTCAACGTGGGATTGTCGGTGTCCCGTGTGGGCGGTGACGCTCAGACGAAGGCCATGAAAAAAGCGGCGGGCGCCCTGCGTCTGGATCTGGCCCAGTACCGGGAGATGGAGGTCTTTACCCAGTTTTCCAGCGATCTGGACGAGACCACCAAGCGGCAGCTGATTTACGGACAGGGCCTGATGCGCCTGCTGCGCCAGCCCCAGAACCACCCCTACCAGCAGCACCAGCAGGTGATTTTGCTGGTGGCGGCGCTGGATCATGTGATGCAGACGGTGCCCCTTGCGCGGATGGACGATTTTCGCGCAGGACTTCTTCAGGATATAGAGACCCAGGACCAGGCCCTGTGCCGCCGGATCGATGAGAGCGGTCAGCTGAGTGATGAGGATCGGGAGATGATCCTGAAGTTGTCCAGAGAATTTCTGACGCGGTTCCAGACGGAAACTGCGGAAAAGAGCGGTGAGTGAGATGGCCAATACCCGTGAGATCAAAAACCGGATCGAAAGCGTACAGCAGACCCGGAAGATCACCAACGCCATGTACCTCATCGCCTCCACCAAGCTGCGGAAGGCTCGGAACGATCTGGCCAACACCCGGCCGTATTTTGACGCCCTGCGTGGCGAGATCAAGCGGGTCTTTCGCACGGCAGGGGATGTGGACAGTCCTTATTTCTATCCGCCGGACAATAACACGCCGCTGGAGGGCACTTATGGGTGTCTGGTCATCACGGCGGACAAGGGCCTTGCAGGGGCCTACAACCAGAACGTCATCAAGGAGGCTGAAAAGCTCCTTGCCCAGCACCCGGACACCAAGCTGTATGTAGTGGGGGAGTATGGCCGCCGGTACTTTGACCAGCACAAGATCCCCATTGAGCACAGCTTTCTCTACACCGCCCAGAATCCCACGCTGGACCGGGCGCGGGAGATCAGCGCTCTGCTGCTGGACGGTTTCCTGACGGGAACGCTGAAGGAGATCTTCGTGGTCTACACCGATATGGAGAGCAGTCTGCTCTCCGAGGCCAAGTCCACCCGGCTGCTGCCTTTCCACCGGATGCAGTTTGCGCCGCCCGCCAAGGAAAAGGCCGTGCAGGAGCCCTTTGAATTCTATCCGTCCGTAGGGGCGGTGCTGAACAGCATGATCCCCAGCTATGTCTCCGGTTTCCTGTACAGCGCCCTGCTGGACAGTTTCTGCAGCGAGCAGAACGCCCGCATGACCGCTATGGACGCCGCTAACCAGAATGCGGAGGAGCTGTTGAGCGCCTTGCGGCTGCAATACAACCGCGTGCGGCAGGCGGCCATCACCCAGGAGATCACAGAAATTTCCGCAGGCGCGGCGGCACAGCGGGGAACCTTTGGAAGCGAGGGATAACAGTATGAAAATCGGAACGATCACGCAGGTATCCGGCCCTGTGGTGGATGTGGAGTTTGAAGCCGGACATCTGCCTAAGATCAAGGAAGCGCTGTCCGTGGAGCTGAACGGTCAGACCCGCGTGATGGAGGTAGCCCAGCACATGAGCGAGCGGGTCGTCCGCTGCATCATGCTGGCGGGCAGCGAGGGTCTGGCCCGGGGCATGAAGGTAACCGCCCCCGGCAAAACCATCGAGGTCCCGGTAGGGGAGCAGACGCTGGGCCGGATGTTCAACGTGCTGGGCCAGCTGATGGGCATTCCTTCCCTCAAGTACACCAGCAGCTATATGTCTCAGGCCAGCATTGACAACATCGGCATGTGCATCCCCATCAACGTTGCCAAGCCGCTGATCCGCGAAGCGCTTGAAAAGTACGACGGCGAATCCGTCAGCAAGTATCTGGAAGATAAGGCCAAGGAAGCCGACATCAACACCACCGGCGATGATGTCGACAGCAAGCCCCGCCTGGGCGTAAGCGTGCAGACCCTGGACTCCACCAACAACGCCGTTGCGCGCCAGATTCTGCCCAAGGGCTGCCTGGTCACCAAGGTAGAAGATAATTCCGCTGCTGCGGCTGCCGGCATCCAGGCTGGCGACATCATTGTGGATGTAGACGGCACGGTCATCACCAGCTCCGAAGGCTTGCAGGAGATCATCTTCAGCCATGCCGAAGGCGACACCGTGCAGGTGAAGGTGTACCGCGCTGAAAACGTGCTGGACGCCAAGTACATCAGCGATATCGGCGACGGCGAGTACATCGACATGAGCGTCACGCTCAAGGTGGTTGCTTCTCCCGCTGCGTAATCCAAGCATTCTCAAGCAAAAACCGTCCTCCATATGGAGGATGGTTTTTTTGACTTTTCATTTGCCCAATGCTATAATTTAGGCATATTTTTGTCTAAGGAGGCTCTTATGCCTTTTACCATTCGCCCTGCCGTAGCCACTGACCGGGAGCAGCTTCGCCCGCTGCAAAAGGAAATTGCCGAACTTCATCACGCCGGCCGGCCTGATCTTTTCAGAATCGAAGCCCGCTATTTTTCCCCAGAGGAATTTGCGCAGCGCCTGAGCGAGGACAAGTATGTCAACCTGATTGCGCAGGATGCATCGGGCCAAGTAATCGGCTATGCCTTCGGCTGGGTGCTCAGCTACCGTAACCACAGCACCTATGTGGATCACGATTGCCTGTATGTGGACGACGTCTGCGTGCTGCATGCCTGTCAGCGGCAGGGCGTGGGCCAGGCCTTGCTGGAAGCCTGCCGCGCGGAGGCGCAGAAGCGCGGCTGCACCTCGCTGGAATTGAGCGTATGGTGCTTTAATCAGGAAGCTGTTGCCTTTTATCAGCATTGCGGCTACGCCGCGCGCACCCTGCGCATGGAATGCCCGCTGAACCAAACGCGCTGATTATCTTCTTTTCCTATAAAAAATCCCCCCGTCTATGACGGAGGGACTTTTTAATTGAGCTTAATCAACCGTGTAGGGCAGCAGCGCGATGGCACGAGCGCGCTTGATGGCCTCGGACAACTGACGCTGATGCTTTGCGCAGGTGCCGGTCATACGGCGGGGCATGATCTTGCCGCGCTCGTTCACAAAACGGCGGAGACGGTTAACGTCCTTGTAATCGATATATTCGATCTTATCCGTGCAGAAGGTGCACACCTTACGGCGGGGCTTCCGTCCACGGGGACGAGGCGCTCTTCTTTCTCCACGATC
>OLSQ01001549.1_pt1 | contig 18713 bp, 15 predicted proteins | sample 1672561 | NCBI WGS metagenome assembly OLSQ01 (sample SAMEA3136699, study PRJEB25190) | human gut metagenome | biome: human gut; feature: human-associated habitat; material: faeces | place: Austria | collected 2013 | reverse complement strand
TTTGAGTGGTGCCGTCACTAGTACGAGAGGACCGTGATGGACAGACCTCCGGTTTGCCAGTTGTGCCGCCAGGCGCACCGCTGGGTATCCGAGTCTGGTTAGGATAAGCGCTGAAAGCATCTAAGTGCGAAGCCATCCGCAAGATGAGAACTCCATTGAGGGTCGTTGTAGACGACGACGTAGATAGGCTGCAGGTGTAAAGACAGCGATGTCAAAGCCGAGCAGTACTAATTGCCCGAGACTTTCTTCTTAAGTAGTCGTGCTTTCAGTTGTTGAAAGTTTAACAACAAGTTTTGCTAATCAATTTGTCTAACTTATACGCAGCGGACAATTCAAAACTCAAAACTCAAAATTCAAAATTGAGTTTTTCCGCGAAGCGAAAAAACTTTAGGCGGTTATTGCGGCGGTGTCCCACCTCTTCCCATTCCGAACAGAGAAGTTAAGCCCGCTTGCGCCGATGGTACTGCAATGCAATGTGGGAGAGTAGGTGGCTGCCTTCTTTACTTGAGGTCTTCAAGGTCTAACGACTTTGGAGACCTTTTTTTATATCATTAAAATCATTGTCAATCGAATATCATAAAATCATTGTCAACCATTGTCACTATTGTCGTTAAATACAAACATATCAAGCCCCTTGTCGTTAAATACAAAATTATCAAGCTCCTTGTTATTAAAACGACAATGTTCAACAATGTTCGACAATCGGACAAGCAACATTGTCCAATGCTCCCATGATTATCATTAATAATATTGTCAATCATTGTCACTATTGTCGTTAAATACAAAATTATCAAGCTCCTTGTTGTTAAAACGACAATGTTCGACAATGTTCGACAATAGGATAAGCAACATTGTCCAATGCTCCCATGATTATCATTAATAATATTGTCGATCATTGTCACTATTGTCGTTAAATACAAACGCTACGAAGGGGTTATGGAGGATATTGGGCTTACAGCCCGTTTATGTATCGTTAATTATTGCCTCACCCCTATTAATATGCTTCATTGTACGTACTTGTACATAGTTTGTATTAAATTGTATCTTTTTTTTGGCTCTAAAATTTGCGATAACAATATATTTTCTTAACTTTGCATCACTAAAAGTAACTATAATACTAAAAGTAACGAGAATACTAAAAATTACAAGTAATACTAATTTACTAATATTTAATAACCGAAAACATTATGATTAAAACTTTGCGTTTTACATTAGTAGCATTGATGATGCTTGTATGCGGTGGCGCATCAGCACAGACAACAATCAACTTCAAGAACATTTTCGAGCCTTGTCTTCAGCCTAACAAGCCCGTTCTTTATCTTATGAATAAGGAAGCAGGTGCTGGTGTACAGACTGTAGGCGACGTAACAATGACCATTATTCCGGGCAACTATAGCTCTTCTCCTGCTTACCAGATGTTTACTGGTGACGCAGCTAAGTCGAACGCTTGCATCCGTCTGTATGGTAGCAAGGTGGACAACGAGAATGCTGAGGGATCGGCAATCAAGTTGACTAACAGCAAGGAGAACATGAAGCACATCGTTTTCGTGGCTACTCCGGTAGAGCAGGGTGCTGGCGAATTGAACGCTTCTTGCGGTACTCTTAAGTTCGAGCGCAAGACCAAGAACTATGTTTGGACTGGCGATGCCAAGGAGGTTACTTTCACTGTTAGCCGTCCTGAGGGCAAGACAGGTGTGCTCCGCTTCAGCGAGATCGTTGTAAACACAACAATGCCTGCTGCTAAGAAGTAATAACTGACTCAGAACATAATTCTCTACATTATTAAATTGTTGGCGGTAGCCGGAAGTCGTTCAGGCTCCGCCAATATTCCTATGAAAAATTTTAAAACTAAAACAATAAAACTTATGATTAAAACTTTACGCTACGCTTTTGTTGCTGCACTTATGATGGTTGCTGGTGCAGTTAACGCTCAGACAACATTTGATTTCCCTAATTATTACAAGGACGCAATCGGTACAGCGAATTCTATTTATTTGAATAAAAATCCCGCTACAATTGGTGATATAAATATTACTTGGGATATGACTGATGGGCATTCAGGTCCATGTTATTATACTCAGGGGTATATCCGATTTAATAGTGGTCGTCTTAAGACTGATACTAAATATGTTTCTGAAGAGGGTAATACAATGAAGATTGTCTCAAATGGCAAGAAGATTACAAAAATCTATTTGTTTGGCCCTGGTAAATATGGAAAGATGGGTACTTTAGTTTCCTCAGAAGGCAATATTTCAAAAGGAAATACTGATTTAGATGCAATTTGGGAAGGTAGCGCTCAAGAAGTTTCTTTCCGTTGTAAAAAGAATGCAGAAGAAACCCAGCAATTGCGTTATGCCAAAATTGTTGTATGTGTAGAAGGTGAAACCTATACTGGCATCAACAACATCACAGTAGATAATGCCAAGAAGGGTGTTCGTTACAACCTCGCTGGTCAGCGTGTTAACGAGTCATACAAGGGTGTTGTTATTGAGAACGGCAAGAAGATAATCGTTAAATAATTTTCATCCGATTACATTGACACAATATTAGAATAAAAATAAAATGAGGCTATAGCACTTTCGCTATAGCCTCATTTTATTTTTATGAACTACTAACTTTAACGAACTACAAACTTTCTGCCGTTGGCAATATAGATGCCTGGACGGAGAGTGTAGGTTGAAGATTTGAGGTCGGACATTACAGCGACACATTCACCATTGAGTGTGTATACCTTAACCATTGTCTTGGCAGCAGCAGCGTTGATGCCGTTGATGGCTGTTGTGATTGGGATTGAGCTGTTAACACCATTGAAGTCGTAGCACTTGCCGTTTTGATATTCGAGGTCGGCTGTCTGTTCGCTACCACCATTGTTGAAGATGATGTGTGTAGGCATATCGGTCTTGTCGCCCTTATACTCCCACATCCAAATGCTCATGCCGTTGTAGGTTTTAGAGGTCTTGACACAATCCTCACCAGGCCAGTTGCCACCAGTGTAGTTGTTGTCGTCACCCAAGTTACTGTTCCATACCCATGTTTTAACTGTTGTCCATGATGTAGGAGCTGCAAAGTAAACATAGAACTTGCCAGTTGGATTGGGGACAGGTATTGGGTCTGGTTCTGGATTAGGATTAGGATTTGGATTAGGATTCGGGTTCGGTTCGGGAACAGGAATACCACTAAGTACCTTGTAGCCAGAGCCACCATCGTAAGAGAAGAATGTTGTAGCTGTGATGCCAGTAATGTCACCAGTCTGTGCACTACCACCATTGTTAAGAATCATGTTGAACGACTCTACACCGTCAGCAACGAACATATAATACTCTACACCTTCAACAGTTGCCTTAGCTGACATCTGCTTGCCTGGCCACTCGCCATTGAGAGCCTTGGCTGCCTCACCGCCAGCTGTCCATACATAGAGGTTAGGTGCTTTGTCTGCCTTGACATAAACGATGATAGAAGCGTTAGGATCTACCTTTCTGTATGTAGTAGTACCACTGTACTCGGTACCATCGTCGTTTGTTGCACCCCAGTTTACTTTCTTGGTGTCACCAAACTTCATGTCTGCGCCAATGGTGAATGTTGAGCCTTCGCTTGAGAGTTCTACCTTGTCCTCACCTTCAATCTGATACCAGCCGCTTGTTGCGCCATCGTTGAGAGTTGCAGTAACGGTAACGGTCTCTGTGCGGAAGTTGCCGCCATTAGGATTGAATACAACTGCTGCATCCTGCTCTATGTCTTCGCTACCATAATATATATCGGTGCCTGCCTCTTCCTGACCGTCGTAAGCCTGACCATCTTTGCTCTTGGCAGAAGTAGTGTAGATGAACGGACCATCTTCGCCTACAATGCCGCCAGTCCAATCCTTTACTAGTACACGTACCTGACCCTGTGTTGCAGGAGCGTCTACGGTGATAGTAGAACCAGTATATGTCTTACCAGTAACAATATCAGTATATGTGCCTTCAGGGCAATCTGTAAATGTGGCACCACCATTGAGGGCTACGAGAGCGTAGCTTTTCTTATATGCACGCTTGAAAGCAATACCGTTATTGGCTTTGCAACCATCTGTTGTCCACTGACCCTTACGCAGTGCAGGAACAGCCTGACGAATCTGGTTAAGACGAATGAGGTGCTGAGCAAGATCGTGGTTGAGAGTTGCATTGACATTGCCAGAAGCTGTGTACTTACCGAAGTCTGTTGCCTCAACATCGCCTGTGATGTAGCCACCGAAGTAGGCACGACCGGTGTTTGAGAGAGGACCATTAGGGCCTTTATCAATTACCTTACCACGACGGAAACCAATCTCAGAACCATAATAGATACAAGGAATACCACGGAAGGTAAACAAGAGAGAGAGGTTCTCAGCCCACTGAGCATCTGTACCACCAAAACGGTTTGTGTCATTAGGACCTGGACTGTAGTCATGGCTATCTACATATACTACATTGTAAGTAGCGTCATTATAGCACTCGTCGCCGCTTGCAATTCCGAAAGCCTGTTTGGCAGTGTTGTAGCTGTAGTGCATAGGGAAGTCAATGACGTTGAATCCGCTTGACTGAGAATAGTCCGGCTCGTGCCATGCACCATTGAGCATCTTGGCATTGTTGCTCTTTGGAGAAGTAGTCTCCTCCAAGCAAAGCAGTTGTGGGCCTACTGGCTCAGAACCCTCAGGAACCACCTGACTATCCCAGTAACTTTTGCTTCCATCCCATTTGTTGAGCAAGTCCTCGTCCGACTTCCAGGTATAGAAGTAGCAAGAGAGGTTTGCCTGACCTCTGTAGGTGACATCGTTCATACGAGTACAAACCTCACCATACATAAAGAAAGGTGCCTGGTTTAAGCGCTTGCTCTTATACTGCTCGCCAAGTGCTGTAAATTGAGGAATGAACTGCTTGTTGAATGTCAAGCGAGAGATATGGCCGGATGTATCGATACGGAAACCATCGACACCCATCTTGATGAACTCGCCATAGCACTTTACGAGATACTGTGCCACCTCGTCGTTCTCAGTGTTAAGGTCTACACAGTCGCCAGCAATCTGACCCATCCAACGGCTGGGGAAGTCCCAGTTCCAGTTGTTGGCTGTATGGTGCCAGTAGTTGTGTATGTCGTGGTTCTGTCCATCTGTATTCTTCATCAGAGCCAAACGGCGCTGGTACTGCTGAGCACCTACAATTGTGAGATAGTCGGAGCCAAGCATATCGCTGTTAGGAATCATACAAGCGTCGATTTCAGCCTGGTTACGAAGCTTGGTGTTGCGCTCAAACTCCTTGCAGAGATTCTCCTCACCAAAGTTACCTGTGTGGTTGAGCACGATGTCAAGTATAATCTTGATGCCCTTGGCATGTGCCTTGTCGATGAGTTCCTGGAACATTACGTCGCCACTCTTCGAGCCGTCACCGCTCTGATAGCGGCAGTCGACATGTGTGAAGTCCATGGCATGATAGCCATGATAGTCGTAACCCGATGCGTTCTGCACAACTGGAGTAATCCAGATAGCTGTGAAGCCAAGAGCCTTGATATAGTCGAGTTTGTCGATGACGCCTTGGAAGTCGCCTCGCCAACAAGGGTCGCCAGTGTCAATCTGACATTGTTTGTTATCCCAACACAATACATTGTTTTTAGGATCGCCATCGTAGAAACGGGTGGTAATCATAAAGTAGATACTTTCGTCGCGAAAATCCGTTCGCTGACTGTTGAAATCGTCTGCCATAACTGGCATGGCGATGAGCATAAGCAATAGCAATGCCCACATTTTGAGTTTGGTTTTAATCATAAAAGGTTTTTTGAAAACAGTTATTAAGTTATTGATTATGTTGCAAAAATAGATATATAAAATTATATGCAACAACTTAATAAATGAAAAATAATCAAAAAATCAGGACAATCGTTTGCATTGAATTATAAAAAAAGAAGCTATAGCGTGAATGCTGTAGCCTCTTTTCATATCATTATATATAATACTCCGCACTGTCTACCAGACCAGCCCTGAGTGCCAGTTTTGTAGCCTCGTGAGCGTTGTTGACACTAAGTTTGCGGAATATGTTCTTGCGGTGGGTATTGATAGTATGGAACGACGAGAAGCGTCGTTCGGCAATCTCCTTCGTTGTAAGTCCGAGAGCTATAAGCTTCAGAATCTCCGTTTCGGTCTTTGTAAGATTAGCCAACTCGGGTTGTTGCTCGTCGTTGGTCGGTGGATTGAGCAGCATCTCGGCTATTCGTTGGCAGATGTATCGTTGATGTTGAATGGCGTATTGCAATGCCGAGCGTATCTCGCCAATTGGTGAGTCCTTCATCACAATACTTAATTGTCGGCTTGTAGCCACGGCACGCGACATAAATTCGTAGCTCAAGGTGTCGCTGAACAGCACCCAGTGCGAGCTATCGAACCGTTGTGTCATAATGAGCAGCTCAGACAGGTCGTTAATGTCGAACATAGTATAGTCGAGCACTACTATGGCATCGGGCACGGCTGTCAAGGCTTCGATTAGCGAAGCCTTGTCTTCAACATATTTGCACTCGCCAGCACTTTCCATTGTGCTGGCGACGTGCATCAGTCCGATGCGTGTGATATCCTGTCTGTCTGCAAATAAAATCATAAGCCCAATGCTTTTAGAAACTTGCCATAAACATGAAGCGTATACCGTTCTTCTTGATGCCAGGTCCGTTGTAGTTCATACGACGAACGTAGTCAACGGCGAAGAACTTGAAGATGTTGTGTACGCCTACTACAACTTCCCAGTATGGCTTCTTCTTGTCCATTACAGACGCTCCTTCAGGCATCTGGAAGAGCATAGTAGAGTTCTGGTTCTGCTCAAGCAGCGGGTTGTTCTTGTCGGTGAGTGTACTCCACATCCCCTTTACCGATACCCACTCGCGCCATTTGAGCTTGCGTATGAGCGGCAGACGGTTGAACAGTTTGCCGTTGAGGTCCCACGATACCGATGCAAAGGCGAAGCGGTCACTGAGGAACTCCATGTTCTTAAGCATCGACATGGTATTCTCCATTTCGAAGTAGGTGAGGTTGGCAGGGGGCATGATGAGCAGCGGGAATGGCACCTTGCTCCATTGTGCGCCACCGATGAGGTGGGTGTTGACGTAGCCCCATGATCCGAGCCAGAAACGCTTGTATATGCTTGCCTCTGTCATATTGAGCTTGTACTCTCCACCGAGGAAGTTCTTGATGCCCATAGTGTGGCTCAGAGTGAACTCAGGAGCGTCGAGGTTGACAGGCCAACGCTGCTGCTTGGTGTTGATAAAGGTCTGTCCGGGGCAGTAGCGCACGCCAAGTTTGGCCTCTGTCGTACGAATCTTGTGGACGAATTCGTTGCCGTTGGCATCAGGATTGGTCACGGCACCAGGCATCTTCATGAATGTGAGGTCGCCTGTAGGCTCGTTGCTCTCAGCCTTGATAGATGCGTTGAATGACAATCCCCAGTCGGTCTCGTAGTCGAACGAGAGTTTCTGACGATTGTAGAAGTACATCTGTTCAACCTTCTGCGTACGCAACGACATGAACACATTATCCTTGTTGTGCATAAGGAACTTGTCGGAAGGCGACATGACATCGTAGCCTGTCTCGAAGATGATGTTGCGCTGCGGGAATTCGAATGGCGCATTCTTCTTCTTGTTCAGACTGTATGTTATCTCTGTGCCGTAGTAGTGATTCTGCGACTTTGTACCATAAGCGTAGTAGCCCTTCCAGAAGAGGTGCTTATTGAGATTGGCTGTGGTACGTCCGCTGATACGGAAGCGGTAGTTGTCGACGAAGTTGTTTGAGATAATGGTGTTGACCGGACCGAAGTCGAACATCGACTTGGTGCGTGTAGAACCAGTCTCGACGAAGTTCTCGAGGAATGCACGTAGTCCGAAGATAATCCACTTGAAGTTCTTCGACTGCTCCATACGGTGTATGAAGGCGTTCATCGACGACTCGCCCTTGGTCAGCTCTACGGCACGATACTGATTCCAGAACGCCTCGTCGCGTATCATGGCATCCACCTCATGCTTTACCTTGGCCTTGCCCTTGAACAGCTTGTTAGGCAAATCGTCGAAGGCATAGTCGTCGTAGCGCGTTGTCTTGGTGACGAGCAGGTCGCCTATCATCTTGTTGACGTGTATCTCGGTGGTGAGGTCGTCAACCGAAAGCGCCCATTCGCCGTTGGGCAATTTTGTATATTCCTGCGTAATCTTCATGTCTCTCACGAAGTTTACGTCAGTACGCTTAGGCAGGGTGAACGAGCATTTCTTTACATGCAATGATGAATCTGCCAATACGTACAGTTCGCCACGGAATCCGAAGTCCTGCTGGTTGTTGGGGATAAACTCCAGATGGTAGCACAGGTCGCGGTCGACATATACCGTGTCCTGTATGTAGAAACGGTAGAACGAGATGGCAGTCTCACCGATGGGCGACGTAAACTGATACTGAAGCAGACGCATGTGGTCGTCGTAGATATTAATATCAGTGAACACCTCTTTAAGCAGCGTGTTCAGAATCTCGCCTGTCTGCAGCAGGTTGTTGACACCCTCCTGACGCTGGCCCTTGATAATGTCCTTCTCCTCCTTAGGATTCTTGCGATAGATGTGCTGTGTAACGGTCTCCTCCACGCTGACGGGCAGGATGAGCTTGTTGTTGTAAGGCGATGTCTCAATCTGGTCCTTAACATACGACTTGTTTTTGTACTTGCCAGTGACAAGGTCTTCGGGCTTGATATCGTTCAATGCGAGCGTTATCTTCTGATATTTGTTGTACTGATAGTAGTCGTTGTTCTCAAGATGTGACAGCTTTTTGGCAGCTATTACGCGCTTCATGAGTTCTACGGCAGGGTTGTTCTTGCGTGAGTAGCGTTCGCGCTTCTGCTTGATTACTACCTCGCCAAGAGTCTTTGAGTCCTCCTTGAGTACAATCTTCATGTGTGAAGGAGTATTGGGTCCAACCTTGATGATTTGCGGAATGAAGCCTACGCTACTGAATGTGAGTTCCCATCCATTGTGTCGTGCAATGGTAAACTTGCCGTCCATGTCGCTTGCTGCTGCTACATGGTGCCCCTTGTATATTGCGCTTGCCAACGGAATAGGGTATCCGTCGCTGTCATAAATTTCACCGGTAATCTGTGCCTTAGCTGCAATTGCCAAGACAAAGAACATCAATGTAATACTTAAAAACCTTTTCACCCTTTACCTTTAATATTAAATGTGTATCCTAATTGTCTATACCAGAATGCAAAGTTAAGAATAATAAGTGAAATAGGACATGAAAACTTTTTGCATTTAAATATTTTTCTGAATATTTTTCCCATAGCAACTAAAAAATAGGAAAAACGGAATATTTAGAACAAATAGAGTAAGTCAAAATGCAAATTATGCATTTTGACTTACAAACTTAAGCATGTCTTCGAGTCGTGTTATAACGTCGTCACAAATGCTTTCATCAGCTGGCTTGTCCTCCCACTGGCGTCCTTTAATCCAGATGGTGTGACAACCGAGACGATGTGCCGGAACAATGTCCTTGCCATAGGTGTCGCCTACTACCAACACTTCGGATGCTGGCAGGTCGAGTGCGCACACTCCAAGGGCGAATATGGCGGGATTGGGTTTGCGCACGCCTACTACAGCCGACTCTACTATGTCCTTGAAGAATCCGTCGAGATGGGCATCGCATAGTACGGTGCGTATGTTGCCATAGAAGTTGGAGACGAGCACCATAGGCAGTCCAGCCTGGCGCAGACGTTCGAGCACCTTGCGGTTTTCGTGCAGCAGAGCATTGGTGGCATCGTTGATGCATGTGGCTATGCGCATGGCTGTGTCGCCGATTTCATCGGCTGACATTTCCAGATGTGATGCGAGCTGTGCCTGGCGCTGGTCGTCGTCCTTGCCAGTCGGCAACAATGGACAACCGCACAGAAATTGCAACTGCAACTGAAATTTCTCGCGCAGTATGTCGATGAAGTGGAATTCGGGAGTAACGATAGGGTTGACAGCCAATGCCCGTTCGCCGTATACATAAGCGTCGCGATAGGAGGGTTTGTCGATGGTAATGCCACACTGTTGGTAGCCGTCCCATATCACTTCCGACCAGTGGTCGCCGCGTGTGTCGAGCGTGCCACCGTAGTCGAATATAATGCCTCGTATTTTATTTGATTTCATATGTATATCCGTTATGTGTAAAATGTGTATGTCGTTAAGATTCGTTGCTGTTGGGTGTGTCCTTGGGCAATTTGTTGTTGCCAATCTTAATCAGCATGATGCCGATAGCTATCCATACCAGCTCGCGCAGTCGGGTGATAAGTCCCGTGTATACGCCGAGTGCACCTGTGAGATGCAGTCCGTCAACAGCCAGCGCCAGTCCGCCTTCACGCGATCCGAGCTGCATAGGCGTGAAGAATATAAGATTGCTGAACAGCGACGAGAATGCGAGAATGAGTATAGAGTCAACGATGCCAACCTCGGCGTTGAATGCCTTGAGGATGAGGTAAATCTCGAAACTCTGCAGGATGCGAGCCGACAGTTCGAACAGCAGCGACGAGTAGAAGGTGCGCTTGTGCTGCTGGTGGAGTAGGGCTATCTGCGAGTCAATCTGTTCGAGGGTCTCCTTCTTCGATTCGGCAAAGCGTTGAGCCCATCCCTTTACAAACGGTATGTGGGTGAGCAATCGTATGCCTTTCTGTGCCATGCCCGTCTTGTAACCACGTGAGAAGAAGTAGATGGCAAGAATACAGAATGCACCTATTACTGTAAGCAGTATGCCCATCGACAATCCTACGGGATTGAAGGCGATGAAGAGGAAGATGGAGAGAAACCAGAACCAGAAGTGCGAGAAGATGTGCATCATCACATATAATATAACCGATGATGTGGCTTTGCTCACGCCGGTGTAAGGCTTCAGTTCCATAATGCGGTAAGGCTCGCCGCCCATCAATCCGCACGGAGTGGTGTAGTTGAGGGCGAATCCGCTGACGGTAAGTTTGTAGACACGCCAAAACGAGAGACCCTCACAGCGTCCCTCGTCATTGATAATAAGATACCATGACAGTGTGTTGACCAAATACACCACCAGCCACAAAGCCAAGATGAGTGGGAAGTAGATGCCCACCTTGAGCAGATAGCGCCAAATGTCGGTATAGTCCATGTTCATCGTGCAGAGCATGATGACAATGGCTATTATACCGAACGCCATGAATATATTGCGAAACTTATTGTTCATACGTTTTTGTTATTTGTAGCTGTCGAGCTTGGCAAGTACCTCGCGGCAAAGACGCTCGTGACGATAGTGCATGTAGAAGTATACGGCGGTGAACACTACAATCTCTACTGCCGGATAAACCCATGGCTTGCCAATGAGAATGCTGACAAAGAGTGTGATGCTGCGCCAGTTGAAGGTGAGGAAGTTGGCGTACTTCATCAGTGGCAGACTGCCCTCGCGGAAGTCATTGCGCAAGCTTTCGGGCAACTGGTCGGGATATTTGGCACGTATGGCAGCCTTGAGTTTCTGAAACCACGGTGTCTCCTTCTCCTGAGTTGCTGTGTAGTTGACATAGAAGAACTGGAAGAGTTTCTGCAGCGGCTGCTTGCCCCATTTCATCTCGCGATACAGCTCTACCTGCTTTGAGGCGTCGTCCATCTCGCTACCCTCCTTGCCCTTGAGGAAGAAGAGGTGAATCTGACGATAGTAGTCGGCAAGACGACACTGGCGTGAGTGGCAGCCGAAACCGCTAACAACGCACAGTACCCAAATCCATACGCCCCATTCTGGCATGAGTCGGATGCATATGGCTACATAGATGGAGATGAACCAGAAGTCGCCTGCAGCACCGTCGAGAATACGTCCAAGTGCGCTCTTCTGATTGGTGAGACGTGCCAGCTGACCGTCGCAGCTGTCGTACATATTCGCCCAAATGAGCAGCAGAATACCTACGATGTTGATGCGAAGATCGTTGAAGCCGAAGCAGATACTGGCTCCTACGCCGAGGAATATTGAAAGAATAGTCACTACGTTGGGGGTGACGTGCAGCATGCGGAAGAAGCGTGCCCACTGATAGCCTATCGGGCGATAGAAATAAATGTCTATGTGCTCCTCTGTGTCTGACGATTTGAGGGTTGACTTAAATTCTGAATTTGACATTTTTATATGATAATGTTTAATTAAAATCCTTGATGTAACGTTTGGGGTGTTGCCTGTTCGGCTGTATTACATCTTGTTGAGTATGGCCATAGCTATATTGAATGCAGCCTCGTCGCGGCATGGGGCAAAGCTTGGCCAGTCGTTGAAGTCGATAATTTTTATCGAACCGTCGTCGCCTATCACGCAGTCGCCTCCGTACACAGGTACGCCGAGCATCAGTGCTGCCTTGTCTGCTTCCTGCTTCAACGCATCGGTGTCGAAGATAATGCCGCGCGCATCGCCATTGATAACTTCAAGACCGAACTTAGAGCGGTGGCCGCACTTAGAAGGATAGAACCAGTAGAAGAAGTCGGTGCCTTCAACGCCGTAGAACTTGATGAGGTCGCCCTTGAGGTGCTCGTTTACCACTACCGACTCTACACCACGCTGCCAAAAGTCGTTCAGAAGTTTCTCTGCCTCGTCCTTCGACTGTACGTAGCATGTATCCTCCTTCTGCTGGGCACATCCGTCACCACGCTTCAGCCACAAAGGATAGTCGATACCGTCGGTCATGGAGTTGCCCTTTTCGATGATACGGCTTTCGGGATAAGCCACACCGCCCTCGATGAACATCTCGGTCATTGTGCGACGTATGCAACGGTCGATGCCATCGCTGCTGTTCACTACGGGAATACCGTTCTTTTCAATGCGGTCGAGAGCGTTGAGTGCGCGCTTGCTGCGAGCCATGCTGAAGAATGCGTCGGCATGCTCATTGGCTATGGCTTCATTGCTGTCGATAATGCCATTGTCGGCGGCACGCTGCAGGGCTGCATCGATAGTCTCTGCCTTGGTGTAGAAGTCCTTCTCGTTGTACATCTCAACCTCAGCGCCAAGCAATTCCAGATTGTCCTTAACGGCATGCATGATGGCAGCATCGTTGTCGACACAGTTTGGCGAATACTCATTGCCACGGCATACGCCCACGAGTTTCTTGCCTTCGAGCGGACGAAGGAAAACTTCTGCTTTGGCTATGTCGTCGCGATGGTCGACATCGAGAATCTTGTTAATTGGATAGGCTTCGAGCTTCAAACCTTCTGCTACGAGCTGGCGCTGGAAGTTGCGCATACGGCTCATGCCCTTCTCCATACAATGGTCGAGCACGTCGAGAGCACGGTCGCCCAGACAGTATATGCCGCCCGAAATTAGATAGTCGCCCTGCTCCTGACTGTCATGAAAACCAGTGACACGAGGCATACGATGTGAGCCTTGCTTGTCGAGAATGCTTGCACCGTCGGCATCAACCTGCTGCTCTACGCCTACCCACAATGGCTTCTCGTCATCGACGAAGGGTGTCACAGCCATACATCCGTCGATGTCTGTGGTGGCAGCAAAGTGGCGTATGTATTTCTTGAATTCTGCTTCGCGGAAGATGGTGTCTACCGTAGTAAGGCAAAAACGTTCGCCACGCAGATATGGCGAAAGTGCATGCAAGCTGTGCATTGAACTTGGTGTGGTCTTCACAACAAGGCGCAGTGGCACGGGAAGATCAAGGCTCTCAATATGTTCGCGCACTGCTGTGCTCCATTCGTTGACGATAACCACTATTTCCGTCGCACCGCAGTCGACGAATATGCGCAGCAAGCGTTCAATCATGGGCTCGCCGCATACGGGTACCAGCGGTTTGGGCTGTTCGACACCTTCCTGCGCCAAACGGCTGCCTTCGCCCGCTGCTATTACTGCAAATCTCATTCTCTATATTTCTATGATTTCAAATGAAAACGCACGGCATGAGTCTGTGTCGTGCGTAAATTTTGTTTAAACGGTGCAAAGTTACGAGTTTATTTTGATAAAAGCATTAATTAAGCACCATATTTCTTGTTAGAAATCTTCTTGTATCGGCATAGTGACTCAAGGAAGTAGTAGTTTGCGTAGTTGATTGGGGTATTGATAGTGAGTAGAATCCCTCTTCCTGCTTCAGTTGTACATTGTGGTCGGCTGTGCAATGGATAAGCACGTTGCTGTCCTCGTTGTATTTTGTACGTATTGTAGGGGCGGAAGTGTCGATGATAGATGTCGGCACGTCGGTGAGGAGGTAGTTTTTCTGCCTTACATTCCGTGGCATACTTTTCATTTTTAGTGAGTCGGTAAACCTTGCCCATCAGTGTAAACCACTTGTAACGGTGTAGCTGCCATCTCAGTTCGAAGGCTAGTTTGTTGATTTCTTCCTTCTGTGCTTGGGCAAATACGCCCTGCACCAACATGCACGCAAAGACAATGAACAATAAGATTTATTTCTTCATTTTGTAATAATTGCTTTTAGTTTTTAGTTCGAATTTCGATATTCTTCTGAAAAAGTACTCTTTTTTATATTAAATAGACTACTTTTGTAGCTATGAAAATATTTAAGCTTATATATATTATATATTCATTCTTGCATATAGTTCTCTCTGCTACGCTTGCAATGGCAAGTGTGGAGCAAGCTACTGCACAGAGTCGCATACGGATTACCGAACCTATGCTCATGCACGAGGAGCGCATAACACCTTTACCGGCTGATGGCAGCACCGTCAGTGAGCGTAAGGTGTCGTTTCAGTGGCCTACCGCCGATAACGCTCCATTCCGCTATCGTTTGCGCTATTCGCAAGACTCACATCTTGCCACCGCATGTACTGAGCGTGAAACTTTCTGGCCTATGTACAATCCTGATACCGACCTTGCCCCGGGTATGTGGTATTGGCGGTATGGATATGTATCCGAAGATGGTAGCGTCAAGTGGTCGGACATAAATAGTTTTAAAGTAGCCCAATCGTCACCAACCCATTTCTGTCCACCGCCCTTCAGTAGTGTGGTGGAGGGTTTGCCAGATTCGCATCCGCGCATTCTTACCACTCGCGATACATGGAATTCGTTCGTTCTTAATACTAAGGGACGTCCCGAACGCAAGTGGTATATCGACAAGGCACAGAAAGTGATGCGTAAACCGATGAAGTCAACTGCCGATATTGCAACTTCGAAACTGTCCAAATTCACCAATGCCGTGCAGCGTAAGGCATATCTTACGCGCGAGAGTCGACGAATTATTGGCGGTGAGGAGTCGGGATGCAATGCTTTAGTTTATGCCTATTTGCTCACACGTGATGTAAGCTATGCTCATGAGGCAACACGACGCATTATTACAATGGTTGATTGGGACAAGGATGTCAATGTCAAGGGCGACTTCAACGACGCTTCGCTTCTGTCGCTATGTACTATGGCATACGACTCGTTCTATGACGTGCTCACCACGGAACAACGCACCGCTCTGCTGCAAGCCATCGACCGAAAGGCAGGAAAGATGTACGCTCTATACAACAATCATCTGGAAAACTACATTGCAGACAACCATGTTTGGCAGATGACGCTTCGCATTCTGACTATGGCTGCGCTTGCCACCTACGGCGAGTTGCCACGGGCTGCTATGTGGGTTGAGTATTGCTACAACGTATGGGTGGCGCGTATGCCTGCTCTAAACACCGACGGGGCATGGCACAATGGCGACTCATACTTTATGGTCAACTGTCGCACCCTCATTGAGGTGCCTTGGCTATACAGCCGTCTCACGGGCTACGACTTCTTCTGCGACCCATGGTATCATCGTAATATAATGTATACAATCTTCGAGCAACCGCCATTCAGCAAGTCTGGAGGCAATGGCAGTTCTCATCAGCGTGTACTCGAGCCTAGCACTACACGCATAGGTTATCTTGATGCGTTGGCCCGATTCACTGGCGACACTTATGCTGCCGACTTTGTGCGCCGCACGCTCGCTGTGCGCCCCGACTATCTGAAGAGGTCTTTTCTTGGCAAGTCGGGAGATTTGGCATGGTTTCGCTTGCAGTGTCAACGCCCATTACCCGAAGGTGTCGGACTTGATTCTCTACCATCGGAATACGTGTTCCCCGAGAGCGGACTGGCAGCCTTCCATACAGACTGGACTGATTGGCATCAGAATGCTATGTTGACATTCCGCTCAAGTTCATATGGTTCGACATCGCATGCACTTGCCAATCAGAATGCTTTCAATACATTCTACGGTGGCCAGCCGCTCTTTTATAGCAGTGGTCATCATACTTCATTTGTCGACCGCCACTCCATACTATGCCATCGTGCCACACGTGCCCATAATACCATCCTTGTTGACGGTATGGGCCAGCGTATTGGTATTGAGGGTTACGGGTGGATACCACGCTATTATACTGGTAGTAATGTGAATTACGTGCTCGGCGATGCTTCGAACGCTTATGGCGAGGTGGTGTCTCCATTATGGACCGATCGTCTGCGCAAGTCAGGAGTAGAGACTTCGCCACGTACTGGATGGGATGTGAATCATCTCGCCACTTACCGCCGCCATATTGTAGAACTTGGAACCTCAGGACTTGTCTTTGTATACGACGAACTGGAGGCCGACCGTCCCGTAGTGTGGAGTTATATGTTGCACACAGTGTTGCATCCGATGACTATTGGTCATGAGTCGCAAGCACTACACGTACGTGCCATAAACTATGCTCGTGGTGTTTCCGATGCTTGGCTTTACGCCTCTACAGCTCTTACTGCCGACACAACATCGCAATTCTTCGTACCTGCTGACAATTGGCTTAAGGGTGATGCAGATGGACGCTATGCTTCTAATCCCAATCATTGGCACTTCACCGCTTCCACAGCCAAGACCCGCTGCTGCCATTTTGCTACTATCATCGACACACATTCTGCCGATAGTAAAGTGCGCAAGCCTCGTCCGTCTAAAGACGGCACTATTCACGTGGCGGATTGGACTATACGACTTAACTTAAAAGCCGATGGGCGCAGCTTCTTTAGTGCAACTAACAGCAAGACAGGAACAGAAGTTACACTGACCGATATGGGAACATTCATTCGGGATGCAGGCCATACCGAGATACTTGTCGACCATCTGCCGCAGCTGGAGATTTGATAGGGAAGTTATCGTCGTAACTTGAGCATGAGTAAATGGCAACAAATGTTTATCTTTTTTTGAATACCAGCCAAGGTATGGTTCCTTGTCCCTTATGCTTCTTGCCCTTTTGGTTTGCATCACCAATATCATGCAATCTACCATCTGCGGAGCGGTAATAACAGTAGTCCGTTCCGCCGGTGATGTGGATGGCATCAATGAAGCTATATTCGCGTAAAGCATCGGCAAAAGCCCAAAGCGCCTCTTTGTTATGGCTCTCAATATAGTAGAGTTTGTTGCCGATGCGACCAATAGCCCTACGCTCCACCTTACCGTGTAGATAGAATCTGGATGGCAGCACACCGTTTGAAACAAGAATAAACTGGCGGAAGAAGCTGCCTCTATTCTCTATACAATAATCTTTCACCTTTTCGTCTCTTGCTACACCTATCATTACATTGTTGTTTGCCATGGCACAGTATCCCAATCGGCTTATGTTTGTAGCCAGTTCCTTACCATTAACAACAAGGCTGCCGAGGTATCGGTTTTCGTGTGGGTCGTAGCTTATAAAATCACAGCTGCGACTGTAGAGATAGACTTCGGTATCAGTAGAATCTGGCTGTGAGAATGAAATCTCGGCTTTCAGTCCGCGCAGCTCGTAAATGTTCATACCTACGCCAAGTATAGAGTCGCTTGTCATTATCACCTCTGGTGTAACATGACTTGCGGGGCTCTGTAGCTTCTTTATGTTCTCCGCTGATTTCACGGACACAGGTACTCCTATAATACTTATATTCCAATGCTAAAACTATAGTAGTAATTATTGCTACTAGTATAGAGCCTAGCATCCATAACCATCTCATATTTTTAGTAGTGGTTATGTTTATGGTATTGTTTTCATCGCTATCGTTGTCGTTCTCAATGATCATCACAGGCACTTCACCTTCCGTCTGACCAGGAACAACATCCGGTTTTTCGTCAATGACAATAACCGGCTTCTCGTTAAAGTTATCTTCTATATAACTCATAGCGCTATTATTTAAATACGTTGTTGTTTTTCTTCTCTCTGTCAGCTCCGGTAGTAGTGACATTCTTTTCCTGCTCGAGCGTCGCCTCCAATTATATTTGATCTTTCAATTCTTTCAGAGCATCTTTTGAGGCTCTGAGCTTGAATTCAACACTAAGCCGTGAACCGGACAGAAGCAATTCCTGCGTGCTAATATTTATAACGTAGATGTATTTCTTGTTTACAATAAGGCTTTTGCCAACTCTTATGAAAAAGTTGTTTTGTAATTGCAAGAAGGCGTCCTCAAAGAATTTGAGTTTGAACGTCATTTTGTGAGGTTTGCCATTGAATAGGTATACATCTGAGTAGTTCCCGTCTGCTTGAACGAAAACGATATCGTCTGTTGTACACTGACAAGTTCGATAGATGTCGAGATATTAAGCCATTCCATCTGTTTATGGTTTTATTACTTTTGTTTAGAGCAGTATGACCAAAGCACCAACAACCTTGGCAACTGCGCTCATGCAAAGGTATATGTTTTTTCCAACAATACATATAGATTTATGTATCTAAATAAACGCATTAGTGTCCCGTTAAAATCGGACCAGTTAAATATTAATCAAATAACCCCGGAAAGAGGGGACAACCGAGTTCTT
>OLSQ01001541.1_pt1 | contig 18764 bp, 17 predicted proteins | sample 1672561 | NCBI WGS metagenome assembly OLSQ01 (sample SAMEA3136699, study PRJEB25190) | human gut metagenome | biome: human gut; feature: human-associated habitat; material: faeces | place: Austria | collected 2013 | reverse complement strand
ATGTAGATACAATTATTCGTATAGGGTCTTGTGGAGCCTACAATGAGGATTTGAGCCTTTTAGATACTATACTAGTAGATAATGCATATACAGAAGGAAACTACGCATATGAGCTAAATGAGGAAGATTGTCACATAATGAATTCATCATCAGATATAAATAAAGTTATTGAAGATACAGCAACTGAATTAAACATTCCTTATATAAAAGGAAATACTTTATGTAGTGACTGTTTTGATGGTTATTTAGAGAGTATTCCAAATTTAATTAAAAGATTTCCTAAAGAGCTTAATATTATTGGTGCTGAAATGGAAGCTTTTGCTTTATTTTATATGGCTCATTATCTAGGTAGACAGGCTTCTTGCTTATTGACTGTAGTTGATTCTCATTACAAGAAACAAGAAATTAGTTCTGAAGAGAGAGAAAAGTCTTTAAATAATATGATAACTCTAGCTTTAGAAAGTGCTATAAAAATAGAAAATGCCAAAGGTTAGTCCTTTGACATTTTTTTAATTCTTATTTTGTTATTGATAAAACTTTATATTGCATTACTCCAGCTGGTGCTTGAACTTCTACAACTTGGTTCTTTTTTGCACCTAAAATAGCACTGCCTATTGGTGACTCATTTGAAATTTTATTTTGTGCTATATCTACCTCTGTAGATCCAACTATAGTATAGCTTACTTCTTCATCAAATTCTAAGTCTAACAATTTAACAGTATTTCCTACTTGAACTGTTTTTGTGTCTATTTCTGATTCATCTATAATTTTAGCATATCTGATTTTATTTTCTAATTCTGCAATTTTTGTTTCATTTTCTGCTTGAGCATTTTTTGCTTCGTCATATTCAGAATTTTCTGATAAATCTCCAAATCCTAAAGCCACTTTAATTCTTTCAGCTATCTCTACTCTTTTTACTGTTTTTAAATTTTCTAATTCTTGTTCTAGTTTGTCAAATCCTTCTTGTGTTAATAACACTTCTTTGTTTTCTTCCATTTGTCCTTCCTCCTTTGCTTTCACAATGAAAAAATTAATTGCAACAAACTATAAATAAATATAATTTGTTGCGACTTCTTTAATATACTAGATTTTTTGCCATTTGTCAAGAAAATTCATATAATTTTCACAAACTTCCATTTTTTCCGTACAACTTTGTTACTTTGATTTCGTCTTTTTTCATTTGTTGTTTTATTTGCGATAGTCCTTGTTTTTGATTTATTCTACTTTCGTACAATGCAGACAATTCGTTATCGTCTAGCAGATTATATTGCTCAAAGAAATCTTTAATTTCATTTGAGGCATCAATTCCTATTCTTCGTATTTGTATTCCATTAAAAGTATTGCTTTCATAAAAGCCTTTTTCGTCTATTGTTAGGATAACCGCTTCCCTATATATTATATACTTATTTATCTCATTTTCTTGTAAATCAAAGTTCACTATTACTTTGGCTTTTTTCAAGCTTTTCTTTTTATTGTTTGTAACCGTAATTATTATATTCTCGTTTTCTTCTATTTTATCAGCTACTCTCTGAAATTCCTTTATGTTTGGTGTTACTATGTTTATATTTTTAAAATATTTCATTAGATATATAATGTTCTCTATGTGTAATGGTTTGTTTTCTTTTACACAAATATATAAATCTTCTAATTCTGTTTTTGAGCCTTGTCTTTTTAGAATATTCTCTAAGGTTTCCTGTATTAAATATGGCATTATTCCTCTACCATCTAATATATGTATTTTTTTAGTCTCCGGCTCTATTATCTTCTTAAACTTTTCACTTTGTTTTAAATTATCTTCTGCTACCAGAGATTGTATGTTATATCTTTGCATTAAGATTTTTACTTTTTTTATGCATTTTTCCAATACCTGTTTTCAGCGATGAAAAACGGAAAAATTAGAGTTTTCTGATTACATAAACCCGTTTTTTAGCCCATGAATAGCCGATTTTGCACTTTAATTCATGCCCTCATTGAGCAGCTGAAGGAGGAATATCCATTAGCTACGATTCATGGTCATAATGAGTTTGCCAACAAGGCTTGTCCCTGCTTTGATGTGAAGAAGGAGTGGGGCTAACAGATAGGGAACGCGCTGCGTTCCCTATTTATACTTATTTTCCGATGCAACATGTAGATGTTGCTGATAGTTAAGCTTTTATCTTTTAAACGGTACAACTACCCTTTTTATAAGTGCACAGAAAATGGGCGACAAATGCAATGTGCTTATTCTCAATGCCTTAACGATAAAGTTGTACCGCTTCTTTTTAGCCTCAAATTGTAAATCTCTGAAAACAAGTGCAAAGCACTGAATCCGAGAATATTCCAACTCTTGTGTTACAGAACGCTTATCTTCGGGTGCAAAGGTACAATATAATCTTGGAATATTCCACTGAATATATCTTAAAAAATCTTATTTATTTCATTGTTTCTGTTGGTATTCAGAATATAATCACTACTTTTGCACATAATCTTTATATAATGATTATGAGCAAAAACAATGAATATATCAAAAACGCAGCTAACTATGTTGCTTCAGTTTTGGAGGACAATATTGTGGCGAAACCTGTGTGCAAAAGTGTGCAGGATATACTTCCTGTATCCGTTGTTGGTAATTTTGAACTATATAATGGGCGAATATTAGGAAAGGATATTCTTTTTGCTTTTATTGAAGATGGCAACGTGATAGCTCCTGCTCAGACTAAGAAGCAATTAGACATTATTCAGCGAAAGACAGGTATGGTTGCCATACTTGTATCTGAACATTTATATTCTTATAATATAAATAGGTTGGTTGCTCAGAAAGTAAATTTTATAGTCCCAAATAAGCAGATGTTTATTCCTTCTTTATTGTTAGATTTGAAGTCTATTAATACAATAGGCGGAGAAGATAAGAAGGATGCCATTACTCCTTTGACGCAATGTTTGTTACTGTATCATTTGGAAATAGAATCAATTTCGGGAAAGACAAGCTATGAACTTGCTGACATGTTGGCTGTATCATACGCTTCTGTAAATCGGGCGTTGCGTTGGCTTGTATCCAAAGACCTTATAAGGTTGGAGGGAGCTAAGACGAAGACCATACAAATAGATTTCAGCAATAGGGAACTTTGGGATAAAGCATTGCCATTGTTAGTGTCTCCGATAGAAAAAGTCTATTATACGGATGCTCTTCTTGAAGGACAGATGATGAGTGGAATGAATGCCTTGGCTTCCTATACGATGCTTAACGAAGAAAACAAGCAATGTCTTGCCATGCCGAAAAAAGATTTTAAGGCTTTAAACGTTGCGGTGGATAAGCAGTTTGGTCAAAACGAGATACAGGTATGGAAGTATAATCCACAAATACTGAGTTCAACAGGGGTAGTTGATAAGTTATCGCTTTATCTTTCTTTGAAAGACAATGAAGATGAGAGAATACAAATAGAGTTGGAACGATTAATAAGTGAAATGCCATGGTAAGAGGTATAGATACATTCAAGCAGTTCTTCAAAGGTTTTGAAGACAACTATGTGATAATCGGTGGTACGGCATGTGAAATCCATGAGGATTTGTATGCCCAAGTGCCTCGTGCGACAAAGGATATAGACATCATCTTGATAGTTGAGGCTTTGTCTGCTGAGTTTGTCGCTAAGTTTTGGGAGTTCGTAAAGAAAGGCAATTATGGGCAGCGCAACAAGGGAGTGAATGAAAGTGTGGAACCCAAACATGAGTATTTCCGCTTTATGAAGCCTGCCGATTCTGCTTTTCCATATCAAGTGGAATTGTTTTCCAGAAGCCTTGGCTTGATGAATTTCCCAGAGGAGGCTCGTATCACACCGATTCCTGTGGATGAAGACTTGTCGAGTTTGTCAGCCATCCTTATGGATAACGACTATTATCACTTTACGATAGAGCATAGCTTGCTTGAAGACGAAGTGCATATTGCTAACATTGAGAGCCTTATATGTCTGAAAAGCAAAGCTTTCTTGGATTTAAGTCAAAGGAAAGCTATAGGTGAAAGTGTGGACAGCAAGCATATAGCGAAGCATAAGAAAGACATCTTTCGTCTTGCTGCAATGCTTACTCCAGCAAGTAAATATGAGCTGCCCGACACATTGAAAGCAGATGTTGGTAACTTTTGTACTGCCATCATGCAGGATTTACCAAACGCTGACTTTATCAAGTCGGCAGGACTTGGTAATGTGACGAGTCAACAGATTGTCGAACAACTAAAGAAATCAATGTTGTAGTTATGGTAAAAATACAATATGTTTCTGATTTGCATCTGGAGTTTGTAGCGAATACTCGCTACTTGGAGAACAACCCAATCCAATCTATAGCAGACATCTTGGTGCTGGCAGGTGATACTGGCTATTTAGGGGATGAAAGTTTTCTCAAGCATCCTTTCTGGGATTGGGCTTCAGGGAATTTCAAGCAAGTGATAGTTACACCAGGCAATCATGAGTTTTACAAGGGGTATGACCTCGGACAGCTCTATGACGGTTGGTGCCTGGACATACGTCCTAATGTAAAATGTTATTATAATGCTGCTGTTCACCTCTCAGATGATATAGACCTCATCGTCTCAACGCTCTGGGGACATATTGAGCCTAAGGATGCTTTTGCGACAGAGCGCATGGTTAATGACTTCTATCGTATCAAGGATGGTGGTGTTGTGATAAATAGTGAGCGATTTAATCAAGAGCATGAGAAATGCCGTGCTTTCATAGAAAAAGCAGTTGGCGAAAGTCAAGCTAAACACATCGTGGTGGCAACCCATCATGTACCATCGTATGAATTGGTATCACCAGATTTCATAGGAAGTCCGATAAATGGAGCCTTCACTGCGGAACTTGGAAACTTCATTGCTTATAGTCGCATAGACTATTGGATTTATGGTCATTCCCATCGAAACATAGATAAGGTGATAGGTAATACCCATTGTGTTTCAAATCAACTTGGGTGTGTGTGTCATGGGGAGGCTAAGGTTTTTGATTTTATGAAATGTATTAATCTGTAAGAGACAATGGAGAATGTTTTATTTTTTGACATACCCAAACTTAAGCCCAATTATTCTTTGATAGTTATTGGCATTTGCCAACTTTTGATGACTATCTACTCATTAACTAAGGTTTATTTACCAGATTTAATGTTGGGGTTTACCATAATGGCTTGTGTTTTCGACTTTATAGGTTTTTGCTTAATTTATTTTATTATAGAAATCCGTAGATATTCTAGAAATGTAAAAAATAAGCTAAGATGTATTCTTTCTGATTCAGTAATATTAGGAGTTCTAAACATATCAAAAGGCATAGTTGTTGAAAGGAAACTCAGCCGTGTGGCTTCATGTATTGAAATTTCTGATATGAGATGGAATTATACTATATTCTTATCTGAAGGCAGAATTTATGAGTTTAAATGTGTTGTCGTTAAAGTTCTTCCTGACAAGATACATCTATTGTTAGATTTAGATACATTGAAATGTAACAAAAACATCCGTAAGCCAACGTTAAATGCTGTCAAAACAGGTACAAAGTTAGATGCTTCTGTACTCAAATTGCTGACAAATATAGCTTTAGGACTAATCTATCTTATATTGGTGCTCTTTGTTGGCTATATGAAAGGCATCTATGGCTTAATGCTTTTAATGGCATTTGTATGGGGAAGTATGGGAGTCGGTGTCTTATTTCTAAAAAATGGTCTAATTGGTGATAGATTATTGCGTTGTTTTGATTTTTATTTTAAGATTCCCTTGATGTTGGTCTTACCTTATGTTGTCTCGTTATTTGTTTCTTGTGGTGTTCCTTTTGCAATATTGATTGGGTTGAGAAGTTTTACTCAATCATCTATATCGTATGCAAATATGATTTTTTGTTCTCTGATTATTGGGTCTTTCACTGTCGTTTATGCAAATAATTTTTTTACTAGATTTATTCTTATTTGTATCTATGGTTTAGGAGAGCCAGAAAACGAAATATATCCTGCGACTTTTAGGGATAGGAGAATAATGTACTTACGAAAAATACTGATAGACAAGAGTTTGGTAAATATGCTGGTCTTGTTGACTTATGTCGTATTTTTAATTTCAGATACCATGCTGTTTTTTCAATGGCACACTCATGTCTTTACTACGGATATAAATGATGCTGTTAAAAATTCGTTTATTGTATATATAGCATTCAAGGGCTTTGTTGCAGCAAAGAGTAATACACATTTCTCTTTAAAGGATATCGCCCACTTAATCGAATATTCATGACTTAATGTATCTGCCCCCGTAGATTTTCGACAGAAACAATCTGTGGAGATTCAATGTGTGTTTCTTAATTAGAGAGTGCAAACTAAAATGGTAAATTGACACAGAGTTTAGTTTACACTCTCTAATTTATTTCAATTTGGCTATCAGAGGACGAATTTTTATGTCGTATTCTTCGTTGCCAAAATTTATAACAATAAGATTCCGTTTACACCGAGTTATCCCAGTATATAATAATTCATCAAAAGATAGGTTGAAAGTTGTTGATTTGTCATATTTCGGTTCAAGAACAAGAAAAACAACTTCACTTTCCCATCCTTTGAATGAATTAATAGTAGATATTTTTATAGTACCACTATTCATCCAAAAATGTAGTTTTTTGTTATCTCTAATATTTTTGTAATTTGAACTGTAAACTTCTTTTTTGAATTGAGTTAAAACTTCTTCGTAGTGCTTCCTAAAAGCAATTAATACGTCAAAGCTGATTCTACATTTTTCGCATTCTTCAATCAATCTTTCTTTGAAAGTATCAGGAAATGACACATATAAATCATAGATAGTAAATAAAACAGCAATGTGCTGTCTTAATTTGATGAGATCATAATCATAGAGCGTAGTCCTTTTGGGAAACAATTTCTTCTTGAAATGTTCTGTAATGTTGTTGAACCATGCAAGATTTGGATTGCCTCCATTGTTTTTACCAATATAATTGAGGTGAGTCATATACATAGTCTCTATCGTTTCAAGCATACTATTTGTTTTTTCTCGGCTTGCATATCGGTAGTAGGCATCAAATGTCCTGAGTAGTCCAGTAGTATATCCCAAAATTGTTATGTCGTTAGGTGATATGTTTCCTGCTTTATTAAGTATGTTCCCTCTTATAATAGTATATAAGGAAGCAATATTATTCTTGTCTTGAAGATACATATAATTAATATAGCCCTCTTTTTGCTGTTGCTGGCCAAAGAAATCATAGCTGCCGTTTTCAGAGAAATCGTCAGTATCATATTTGTCACCAAATACATTCTGTTGAAATGATTGGGCAAGATCTCTTACTTTAAAATCAGAACGGAAACAATACTTAAGCTCATTTACGCCTCGAACATTTGTTACAACATCCTTTTGTAGAGTAGGTTGACCATAAATATTTTGCTTAACATCACCAAATAAAACATAATCACCTTTAGGGTCTCTAAAGAAATTTTTAATTATTTCCATCCAAGACCTGTGGTAATCTTGTATCTCGTCAATGAGAACAGCATCATATTTAACAATTTGATTTTTGTGCTCGTAAAACAATTGAACATTCCCATAATACATTCTTTCCAGATAGTCGGATATGTGGGCTTTGTCCATACTTTCAGGAATTTCCATCTCAATATTTAGATTGTTGAGCTCAGCATTTATAAATTGATGGTAGTTTATAATGATAAAACTATCCAAGGGGAATGTTTCATCAACCCGATTAAGTTTGTCATGAATAAAGTTTTTGAGCGTAATGTTGAAAGTCAAAATTAAAATACGTGGGGTGTTATTACGTGACAAAGCCCGTTTGTATGCTTGTACTGCTCTAGCAGCTAAAACTGTAGTTTTACCAGATCCAAAAACACCACGTACTCTTTGCTCAAGATTTGTTGAGTATATAATGCTTTTTTGTTTGTCAGAATATCTATATGGTTCACCTTCTGCCTTTAAGTGTTCTGCTGGTGACAACAATCTTTTGAAATTTTCATATATAACATCTGTAAATAGCCAAGAAGGGCTTGAGGCTATAATACGTCGCTTTTTAAGAAGATTAATAAAATCCTCTTCGTTGAGTCCATCTTTCCCGATAAAGTCCATGTTATATTTAATGAATGTTTGATATTTCTTATCATCTTTATACGGTTTTATAAGCCTATCCTCAAGTTCATGTTGACTGGCACAATGGAAGTAAACAGCACATGCGACTATATTGAAATGGCGATAATCTTTTATCTTCATTTGTAGCAAGTCTGTGACATGAAGATCATAAAGATTATTCTTGTATTTCAAAACTTGGTCTATTGGTGACTTTACTACTGATCCATTTTGTATAAATATCCACTTTTTCTTTTCATTTAAGCGAAAATTGTTCAAGTTCCAATCTTTCACTTCTATAATCATAACCCCATACCCTTTTCGCATAATGAGCACATCAGGTCTGTCTCCATTTAAAAATGGATTGAAATAGACTTCAAAAGAATCATCTAAGCAATTCTTAAGAAACTCCAATAGTGTCCATTCTCCAACGGTCGCAGGAACTTTGAACATCGAAATCTTTTCAAGTGAAGGATAGAATATTGCCATAATTTTCTTTTTATAGTTACTCGATGTGAATCAACTTCTTTTCAAGAAGCAAATTTAACACATTATTATGTAAATTTATCACAATCGAATAGTTTAATGCCGTATTTTATATTAATTTAAACTAATTTTAGAAAAATGGTAAAAATGGGATTCTACATATGTTAAGATAGGACAAGTAATTTCATGCCAAACATTAAAACGTTTTATCATATGACATGCATATATATACGACAGTAAATCAATGAATCTATACGACAGTAAGTCATCATATATGCAATTCTCTGCTTACCGATAGGTTGATTCAGATACTCGACTTTGGAGAGGTATCTACCGATAGGCAAGTGCTTTCGAGAGTAACTCGAAAGGTTTTGAGTAACTCAAAACATAACTTGCTATCGTCAGATAAATCGATTTTTCAAATCATCTCAGAGTCTGAAACCACGTTGCCTTTTAGGAGTGCGGAAACGTGGTTGAGGCTCGTCAACAATTTCGAGTTTGAAGACATCTATCAACTTCCGAATGGCAGGATTCTGTTTGATGAGGGCTTGAAGTTTTGCTTCTGCAGGCTTGATTTTGAGCAAATAATCAGCAATGTCCAAGCCTTTCGCTTTATCTTCTTCGCAGGCTTGATGCTCTAAAAAGTCGAAAAGTGTTGCACGGATGCCGAGAACTTGCATCATTGGCAGCTTATCTTGCCAAACTGTTGTCGCTCCCAAATCAGGGAATAAGACCACATCTCTGTTTTTCAGAACAGATAACGACTTCGTGTTAAAGCAACCATTCTTACCACCACTTGCTATCCATAAGAATTGAGGAAGATAGTAGGAGGCTATCAAGGCTGTCTTCTCACTTTCAACCAATGCTATAGGCTTGGTCTTGGCTACATTGATAAGATGCTCACCAAAGAAGCATTGACAGAGATTGAAATCCTTGTGGGGGATAAGCGAGTGTACCCATGAAATATGGCTGTATGGTTCTTTTACTCGCTTACCTGTCTCGGGATAATAGAGCATTACCTTACCAGTTCTCACCTTACCTTGATTGTCAACTTGCCAAAATACCGTGGCACCAGTCCAGTGTTTGGAAGTTCCGACATGATATTTCTCCATCAAAGAAAGAGTAGCAGTTTCACCGAATTGAGAAGATAGAAACAAGAAAAGGTTGTTCGCCTCATAACATTTCTGAGAACTTCGCATGATGTTCTCGTCTATATAAGAAGTGGGTAATGGCTTCGGCATTTCTCTCTTCTTATATGAAATAGTATCATCCTTTGTGAATGTCTCATTCTTTTCGGGATTCTTCTCAAAAAAATCCTTGGGAGTGAAGTGATAACCACAACTTTGCTCATGGTTGCAGCGACCCACGTAAGGAGGAAACTCAATCTTCCCTTCTGTGTCAATATATCGGGCGAAGCTATGTTTCTTATGACATTCTGGACATGTATGTCGGGTAGCGATGCCTTTGTATGGCTCTAATATGAATCTATGTGTACTCATTTCATTTCTTTTTTTATGTGGCGGTTCTGTCGGTTTTGTCGCTTTGGGTATTAAAACCGCCAAAAGCGACAATTCCGACAATACCGTCACGAGTTAATCTTTGAATATTCTCCATGCTTCTCTTTGCGAAATAGAACTCCGATGTTATCATTCAGAAATCTTTCCAATGTCCTTGACTTCATGTCGTTCTCTTTGGCGACATCATGAGCTTGCGCCGTGGTGAATGTTGCAGGAAGATGGTTGACGATTGCTTGTTGTTGAGCAGTAAGCATATTCTCGTTGAGGATATTTTGCACTGATATGGCAGAGTTCTTGAAATACTCTGTCAATCGGATGGCTCGCTCTACACTCAGCAGGTCGATGGCTTCCTTATCACATTCTCCACACGTCCATCGTGCCAATTGAATAATCAGACAGAAACGGATGATGTATATCTCCAGCTTGCAATAGATGCTGACAATGGTATCATTTGTTTCATTGTCGCATTGCTCGGAGAAATGATGCTGCCATTCATAGAGCCTTGCCTTAGCTTCTTCTGTGAATGATAAAACATAAGGCTCGATTTCCTTTTGCTCATTTATTTGACACTCCATATCAATAAGGTGTTGAATGATGGCTTGCCAATCTCGCTCTATATTATCGGGCAACTCTCGGTCACTCCATCTTGCTTTCTGCTGAAGGTTAGGCATGACGAACAAAATGCGATCGATGAAGCCGTTGCTGGAGCGTTCGCCTTTCGCCAACTCACTAAGTATCTTCTTTTGGATGGTTCCGATTACTGAGATATAGGGGCGTTTAATGAAGATGGAACTCTTGGAACTTCTTCTGTCTGATATGGTTGTCTTGGCGCTAAAGACAGATAACCAGAATTGTTCCTCTGAACCATTGTTATAGCGGTTGAAGTTCTTGAACCATGCAGACAACTCGTCTGTCCATAGGCATAAACCCCTCTTGTTCTGCGCATGAATATAGCTCAAGCCTTCTGGTGTGACATCAGAGACCAAGAAACGTTTGCGTACAGGTTCTTGCGGAAATCCATCCTCTCCATTTTCAATGCGTTCCTTGCGAGACATGCACATCTTTTCCTCAAACTTACTGTATTGCTCCTCGAACAACTTGTTTTGCTCATAGTCGTAATCGAGGAATGGCTTCATAGCGAAGCTAAGTGGGTGGCTCTTGTTGGCTCCTGGTCTTCCGATAAGAGCCATGTATAAGATAGGACTTTCAAGCCAACCTTGTTTCATCTGTGCCAAGTGCGTGTTGCCGATACCAACAGCCAATGCAGTGAGTATGGCTGCTGATATATAGTCGGTAGGAAAACTGTGGCATTCGTGTACCTCCTTGATGATTCTCTGAATCTTGGCAGGAAAGATGCTTACAGGAAACTGGCTTCCTGATAGGCGAGTACTCATATCAATAGCCTTATCCATGATAATCATTGGATTGATGGAAGTTTCCTTATTGTTATTTAAAGTTGTCATTTGGCATAGAGTTAAAAATTATACATTGACTTGGGTTTGCGCTTCATTCCTCCTTGCATGGCTTTTAGCATTTCAGAATGGTTCTGCTCCTTGGTAGCTTTTCGACCATTCTCAATCCATGCAAGCAGCTCATCCTTATAGAAGTATAGCTTCTTACCTTTTTTATAGGATGGCAGTATGCCTTGGTTTACCAATCGATAAATGGTTGGCTTCGACTTCATTATAATAATAGCTGCCTCATCAATCTCAATCAATATATGGTTATTTGCTGATGATGTAGGTTGAAGTGCTGATACCATTTGCTTCAACTCGATAACTTGTTCTGTTAAATAAGATACCGCTTGTGGTAACTTATCAAAGGTGACACTTTCATTTATCATATCTGTTCATTTTTTATTATTCGGGTACAAAGTAAATGAGTTATGTAATGGAGATAAATATCACTGAGATATAACCTCAGAATAACCGCTCAATGCTTATCAGCAACAATAATGTGTCTTGATTCCGCCTTGAACCTCTAAGCTTGGTAGTAATTCTATGATGCAGGTACCTTCCATTCTTAACTTCCTTATAATAGTGGATATTTCCACATCAACCAATGCATCTGCAAAAACTTGTTTTATAAAGGTTGCTGTATCAATGCCTTTCTTCTTGAAAAGGTTTCCTATATTCCAAGCATAATGCATTAAGTCAATAGTACGAATAGCCTTGTCAACAATCAATGAATGATGTCTCATGTGTGTAGAGGCACAACACTGGAAAATAGCGATGTTGTCACAAAGTTGGTTCAAATGCTCCTCCCTCATGTAGGCAGCAAAAGTTCTTCTGGTATAATCGATAGCTGAGTTTAACAAGACCTTTTCCTTCTTGGCTTTGTCTTTCAATGCTTCCTGTCTCAACTGTTCATAGCTTGTAATACAAGAAGAGGCTTCGTCTGCATAGACGAAAGTTACATCTTCCAGATTTAGCTCTTCTCCCTCATCATATGTATTTGTTTCATTGATGACAATAGAAGACAGACGCTTTCTTTCTGTATTGTTTACTGTATTACAAAGGATATGCTTAAACCATGGGGCAAGCAATCGTACGATACTATCTAATGCATGGAGATAAACAACCATCAGTATGGTGGTTGAGATAACGAACGTCAAGTTGCAGCTAAAGGTGTCTACACCATATTGCATAGCTTCGTTGCGAACAAGTGCACCAATGATAGACATTGCACACAAAACCAATAAATGCTGTGTCAAAAATTCTTTTTTAAACTGTTTCATATTGCGTATTATTAATCATTTGTGGTGCAAAAATAGGAAAAACTGCAGAAACTGACACGTGAGTCACGCGTGACTCACGTAAAACTTTTAGGAGCCTTTAACTAAAAAGCCCGATATTGAACATTTTTTCAATATCGGGCACCATGAAATGAATGCAATGGTTTTATTTAAGAGAAATCTTATTTGCTGTCTCTCTTTTCTTTGCGTTCACGAGGTCGGCATATATCTGTGTTGTGCTTACATTCTTATGGGTAAGCATCTTCGAAACCGTGTAAATGTCTGTGCCTAAGGCGATTTGGATTGTTGCATACGAGTGCCGGAAGCAATGGAATGAAAATGGCTTGGTGATTCCTGCCTTCTTCAACCATGCTTTAAGGGGATGGTTAATCATGCTGCGCTTCAATCCCTTGAACACGATACCCGTGCTTGGTTCACCACATAGTTCGTATGCCTCGTTGCTGATAGGCAAGGTTGCCTCGGTCTGAGTTTTCTGGGTACGAATACGCAAGCAATAGCCTTGGTCGGGAGCTATCTCGAAGTCTTCCCAACGCAATTTTAAGATGTCGCTGATTCGCAATCCTGTGAGGCAAGCAAAGAGGGAGGCAGACTTCAGTACAGGTATATCGCAAGGAGTAGCTGCCAACTGCTTTACTTCATCGAGGGTAAGAAACTCCTTCTTTACATCTTGTGGCTCAATCTTGTCCAGATAGTCATTGATGTTCTCACGCAGCCACTTGTCACGATAGGCGATTTTTAAGAGACCACGGAAAGTAGAGTAGTAACCTGCTGCAGAGTTGAGAGATACCTTTTGTTTTGTTCGATTCAACTGATTTGCATTCAGAAGATACTCTCTGAACTTTTTGCAAAGTTCCACTGTCACATCCCCAAATGTACAATGACCTTGAACAAATTTGAAGAAATGCTTGTAGACACATGTCCACTTGTCATCTTTCTTATGCGTCATCTTCTCAAAGTATGCCAAAAAATCAGCTTTCTGTCGTGTTTTGTCCAAAAAACCAAATTCTTCATTGATGAGTGATTGGGTTCTGATACAACGGATGGCCTCTGCTTTGTTGAGCATATCTGTATTAAACTCACGTTCCATCTCATTCTTTGGATGAGCATAGATATAGATACCTAAATATTCCCTGCGACTCATTTGCATAGTCTCAGGGTTGCGTACTGGTGGATAGAAATCCAAATAAAGAGAAATACGGTCGTTTTTAATCGCTCTTTGGCGAAGAGAAACTCTTGTACATGTATTTACCATGATGTTTACTTTTTATAATGTGATACTTATGTTTCATATATGATCCCGTATTAAGAGATCTTTGAAATCGATTGCAAAATAATAGAGTTACGTAATGGGGTACAACTTAACCTTTTGATAACCGCTAAATAACCTTAGGCTTGCCGATAGCTTTCTCTAAATCTCGCTTGGAAATCTTGATATACTTGCCAATCTTCACCTTTTCAATAGCGTATTTCTTGATACGCTTATAAATCTGGTCCTGACTTAAACCATACAACTTCATGGCCTCCGGTATTGTATAATAAAGTTGGTCTTCTACGGATTCACCTTTTGCCAATTGTACATGACGCTTGGAATACAGAACATTGTTACCTTCCATTTTTCTTGGAATAGCATTGTGACTAACGAAACTATATACGGCTGTTTTCGTCATACAATATTTCTGTTGAATGTCCATAACAGTCATCCATTCACTGATGGTTGGATCTGGAGACAGGTGTGCAAAATAATCATCCACCTCTTTCTTGTTCCAATATACTCTTCCTTGTATGGATATTCTTGAAATCTTGACTTTCTTGACTATCTCATAGATGGCCGTCTCGTAAGTGTTGTGGACTTCTGCAATTTCCTTGGCAGAGTAATATTCTGGAACAGGTAGCTCTCGGTTTGCATGAACTGATTCTTTTGAAACACTCTTTTTTGTGGTGTATGGCAAACTATCAACAAGATAATCTATATCTCGCTTTCTGATTAAAGATAAACGAGAAGTAATCTTGGATGCTCGCAACTTACCACTATACACCATATTATATATGGTCTGTCTGCTTAGTCCCAAAAGTATAGCGACCTCTTGAATAGTGAGGTATTCTTTCACGAGGATTTCAGACATGGATTTCTCGGAAGCTTTTCGGTGGCTCATTGTCTCAGCCAACTTTACTTTCTCCTCACGTCTTGCTGCCTTATAGGCATAACTGTTGCATTGCTTGGAGCAATAACGAGTTGTGGATTTTGATGCATAGAAGCTCTTCCCACAATACTCGCAAATTTTTAGAATTCTTTCTTTGCTTGCTGTCATTTGTACGCTTTTTATACTTTTATACTTAATTTATTGTAGAAAAAGTCGTCTGTCATTACCCCGTTTTCTTTCAATAGTCTTATATCATCGTCCATCATTGTCCAAAACTCTCGGCAATCTTGCACTCATTTGCCAAAAATGGAGTCTCAAATTATTACTTTTGAAAAGTGGAGGTACATGAGCGGTACAAAAAGGTGCTAAAAAAGCCTTACCATTGATTATAACCAATAGTAAGGCTAAAAAGAAAGGTGCTCATTTTGAGCACCTTAACTATCATTTGTTGTCGATATTAATCGTTGTTTATCACGACTTACTTTCCGATGCACAATACGTAACCAACTGAATACCAGTTGTTTAATGTATATTTGAGCCATATGAAAGCCGGGCTAAAATGTAAGGATTTTTATCTCTTTAATTATCTGATATTCAGTGCTTTTTAGTCCTACTTTCCTACTTTTTTTAAGTATCTTTTTAAGCCCTTTTCTACGCCTTTCACTTTCCCACGCAAATAATGAATGTCATTGATTCTCAATCGGTTAAGTACTGACGTGCTATTTGTGAGCCGCTTTCCTTCTGAATGAAAAGAATGTTGATTATCAGCTACTTACGATTTTCGTATTTTCACTTGGTTTCACTTGATTTCATTCATTTTGTATGTCATATATCTTTACAAACGCCCATTTTTAGGGGCTAAAGATTTAACATATTTAACATTTGTAAACACTTAAAATCTGCATTTTCGTGCTAAAACGTGGTTTTTTATCATTTTTGAGAGGTCGGCTTTTATCTGAATAAATCTGCCATCGTCAGCTGGCATTGGATATCATCAGAATAGCCGCCCGGCGCAAGTCCATAGGAGGTGATCATCGTGATGAGTACCGTTTTCTCGGTGCCTGTTTCCCTAATGAAGGTCTCCCTTCGGTTGCGGATGCGGTTGTCCTCTTCTTCTGTAATAACGTAAGGGACGCTGGATTGTTGCATCTGATAGGCGATAAAATCAATATATTCTGACATGTTTCTTTCTTTTTGCATAAATAACATTAAAAATCAAACTTCTTGTAAATGATTAGGGTGATTTTCATCTTTTTTTTGTATTTTTGCTATTCAATGTTGTAGAACGTCAATACAAAAGAAACGGAAAAGATATGGATGAGAATAATGTGCCTGACATGCGTCCGACATTCGAAGAAATTCGGAAAGTGGATGATAACGGGAAAGAATACTGGAGCTCACGTGATCTTTGTAATGCGATGGGCTATTCGGGATATTGGAAATTCCAGAATGTAATAGACAAAGCAATCAAGGTTGCCAGTGAAAAAGGTATGGATATAGATGACCATTTCAACCACGTGGTTGAAATGGTTAAGCTGGGTAGTGAATCGTTTCGTAAGGTCGAAGCTTTCCATCTATCACGTATGGCTTGTATGATCATTTCTGAGAATGCTGATTCAAGGAAGCTGTTAGTGAAGCAGGCAAGAGCCTATTTTTCTCAATCCGTATCTACAGCAGAACTTGTGCAGAACTCGCTGGAATCCAATGTCTTACGATTCCACTTTATGAAGAAATCTATCAGCATAAAGACCGGACATATTGGAAGCAGTTGGAGCAAGAGGCTGCGAAAATGGCGCAGGAGGCTCAATGCAAGTATGTGGACAATAAAAAATACGCACATTCTCCAAAAGAGTTCTACAGCCGTGCGTCATCTTCAATTGGTTATAAATGACTATTGTCAGAACTGCAGATAATACGTACCTTTGCAGCGCGAATTAAAACAATAAATAATATGACATTTAAATCATTTTTACCAATGGCTGCCTTATGCGTGCTAGCATCGTGCAGCAACTCTTCAAAGCAGGAGAAAGCAGACAGTTCTTCAGCTGATTCTGTTCAGACACCTGTCATGAGTTTTCAGAATTGTGACCTCACGCTTGGCGGTATTCACTTCACCAAGATGCTTAATGAAGCCGACAAGCAGGTGAGCGAGAAGGCTGGTGTCATCACTTTCGTTGCTCCTGAGAAAACCGATTTGTTCATCGACCCCAACGATGCAAAGCTGACCGCCAATACGGCAAAGGTGCTTTTTACGGAGGTTGACAACACCAAGCCCTTTACATTCTCTGCCAAAATGAAGCCGGGCTTTACTCCTGATGGACTCTATAATGCAGCAGATCTTGTTGTGATGGCCAACGACACACTCTATCAGAAATTCTGCTTCGAACAGGATGAACGAGGCAAGCACCGTGTGGTGACCGTGCGCACCGTGGGGACGAGCGATGATAACAACCATGAGGTTGTGAATCAGAATTTTATCTATTATAAGATAAGTTCTGACACAAGAACCATCGCTTCCTATTATTCGTTGGATGGCAAGGAATGGCAGATGGTTCGCCTTTACCGCAACAACTATCCCAAGAACCTGAAGGTGGGCATCAGTTCTCAGGCTCCTCAAAAAGGAGTATGTGTGAGTGAATTCTCAGAGTTGCGCCTATCAACCGAGACGGTGGGTGACTTCCGAATGGGAGAGTAGAAACCGAGTCAGAGTAATCCCATCACATGTGCCAGTTTGCATGCTTCGATGGCACGATCTACCTTCAGTTTCTGGAGAATGTTCTGGCGATGGCGGTTCACGGTGTTGATGCTGATGCAGAGATTGTCTGAAATCTCTTTCGACAGCAGTCCCTGGTCGATAAGACGGAGCACTTCCATCTCCCGTTTAGAAAGTATATTTTCGTAATCCTTATGCGTCAATATCCGCACCTCTCCGGTTCGGGTATTGGCGAATTTTGCTTTCCTGTCCTCATCAGTTGCCAGCGTATAGATGCAGGCGCAGAGCAGCAGGCAACCGTTCTTATCGGTGGCAAGCGGAATCATTCGATGCTTCACCCAGCGGTATTCTCCGCAGGCATCTTTTACCCGCAGGTAGTTGCAGAGCACATAATCACGATAGTGCTGGGGGGTAGAGTTGCCGGCGATGTAGCGAAGGAAGGCAATCTCTTCTGCATGGCGCCTGCTGAGATCATCGGGATGGCAACGGTCGAAAATGAAATTCTCGTAAAGCGAAGGCAGCTGGCTGACCCGTTCCTCCGGCGAAATGCCCAGCACGTCGGTCACTCCGCCGAAGTAGCAGTAACTGCAGTTTCTGCGGTTGTCTCCCATCGAGACCACTGCATTCTCTGCCAGGGCGTATGTCCGAGCTATCATCTTACATTCTGTAAGCATCTGTTCTTCATCGCTTTCCGTATCAAACGCCTGCGAGAGATACAGTTGCTCTATTGGTTCGAAATTCTTGTCCATATTTTCTTCATGCGCTATTCATTAGATGCTTGTGCGCCTATAATCCAGGAGGATAAGCCATGCTCAATCCCCATATTGGCACAATATATCTGCAAAAATACAAAAAATATTCAGAAAAACTAATTATATGGATTAATTTTGTTTGCAGGGCGAACTTGATTTAACCTTATTTTATAAGATAGAGGGATGTCTTGAGTGCCTGGGGATATTTTGAAAACAGAAATCCTTAATGACCTTAATGACCGTGACCTTAATGACCGGAAAACGCCCCTAAACATTTATTTGTTTTTCTGATGAAACTCCTTCCTTGTCTTAGCCATTGCTTCCGTAGCCCT
>OLSQ01001535.1_pt1 | contig 18862 bp, 15 predicted proteins | sample 1672561 | NCBI WGS metagenome assembly OLSQ01 (sample SAMEA3136699, study PRJEB25190) | human gut metagenome | biome: human gut; feature: human-associated habitat; material: faeces | place: Austria | collected 2013 | reverse complement strand
TCAAGAAAAATGTTTTTCAGAGATTTACTTTGTTCCCTCTTTTAAATAGTTAAAAAGTTTTAAAGATTCCAACGGATGACCTTCGAAATCAAAGAATGCCTGATTATCCCATGCGCTTCCGCCATAATACAGTCCGGCATCGAGCATCTGCTTTAAGCTGTCTTTGGTGAAGTCGTATAATGCGTTGGACTTTTCTTCCAGATCCATTCCTTCCCATGCTTTTGGTGTATGCTGGCGTTTTGGATCTGCCCAGAAATCCGAATAATGAAAATCGATACAGACTTTCATACCGTATTTTGTGGCACGTTTGCCAAGTTCGATGGCAGTAGGTACGTCATTCAAAATTGTAATTTTCCAAATATTTATTGCTTCTTACTAGGACAAAGGGGCGCTTTTTTCATAGATGGCGTGTGGGAGGAGTATCCAAAGAATTGCGTGGTATTATTCAAACCGTACCAAAAGCAAAGATATCATGAGGCAGAAGAGGCCTACATGGACTGCTGGATGCATTTTACGTCGGACAGGGTGATTGTGGAGGAACATTTTCCTTTTGGAAAACCGATTGTAATGCACCGACCGGAAGAATTTTATGACTTGTTTCATATTATATGTACACAGAATTATGGACTGTCGCATCACAGGGAAAGGATTATCAATCATCTGGTGGAGTCACTTGTGTATATGATTTCGGATGAGAGCCAGACGGAGGCTTTTTCGGAAGTTATGATCGGCTGGTTGCACTCCGGCAGTTCAAAAAAGTATGCATACGACACCGGGAAAGTATAGAAAAAATTTTCAGTTATAGCGAAATATTAATGTGCAGGCCTTTTCCGTTTACCTGGGAAACAATGTCATCGCGGACGGCATTGTTGAACTTGCCGCAGATGGAATAGGCTTTTTTGGAATATTCCTGATCCGGTGAGAAAATTTTGCGCACTTTGGAATTGTTGGCAGTCTTGAGAAGATCTTCGTTGACGGTCAGCTTTCCGGAACGTTCGACTGTGATGCCGATATCGGACAGTTCACTGGCATACTTATTCGTCAGGGCTTTCAGCTGCTTCACATAGCGCTTGGTGTCATGGCTGTTCGTTGTCTTGGAAGAATCGATGGCGTTGTTGTAAGTGGTCACGAATGCTTCGATAGAAGAACGGGTAGTATCACTGACATCTTCATCTTTTTCATCAGTCTCGGAACCGTAATCATTGCTCAGAAGACGCTTGGATGCGTGGGTCAACGCACGACTGTCCTCGAAAGAAAGTTCAATTTTGGTATAGTCATTACGACCACTGGTCTTGATGACGTTTCGATTGTTTGCGTAAAAATTGCGCATAAAGTAATTGGATGACAGGCTGAGACCTGATGATACCTTTGCCATAACATTCCTCCTATAAGCCAAACTTTATATAATTTATATCGGCATTTTCCTTTACTTCTTTATAGAAAAGAAGTAATATTTAAATAAGAAATTTTGAATACAGTAAGTAGCGATGATGATATAGGAGGGAATATGAAACAAACAACATTTGGAAAGACAGCAGAGGGGACGGAAGCATCTTTGTATACCATCGGTAATTCAAAAGGAATGCGCGCGTTGGTCACAAATTTTGGTGCAACGCTGGTGTCTGTATTTGTGAAAAATAAGAATGGGGAAGATACAGATGTTGTTCTTGGATATGACGATGTGGCAGATTATCAGAAGAACACCTGTTATTTTGGAGCGATTGTAGGCCGCAGCTGTAATCGTATTGCAAATGCCAGATTTACCCTTAACGGTGTGGAGTATCAGTTGGAGGCAAACGATAATGAGAACAGTCTTCACAGTGGTTCCAATGGAACTTCGGAACGTTTCTGGGAAGTGATCTCCTGCACAGATCAGGCGATTACATTACAGATTGAAGATGCGGATCTTCAACAGGGGTATCCGGGCAATGCAGTCATTCAGGTTACTTATGAAGTGACCGAAGACAATGGTCTGGAAATCACTTATCATGCAAAATCAGACAAAGATACCGTGTTTAATTTTACCAATCATGCATATATTAATTTAAATGGGCATGCGTCCGGTTCGGTGCTGGATCAGACCGTACAGATCAAGGCATCTCATTTCACACCGGTGAAGGATGGAAAAGCAATTCCAACTGGAGAACTGGCGGATGTGGAAGGCACACCGTTTGACTTCCGCGTGGCAAAGACTCTTGGACAGGACATTAATGCGGATAATGACCAGTTGCGGTATGGCAGCGGATACGATCACAATTTTGCATTGGACCGCACAGGTGACGAAGTGGAAAAAGTTGCTACCGCTTATGCACCGGAGTCTGGCATCCAGCTGGAGGTTTATACCGACTGTCCGGGTATCCAGCTTTACAGTGCAAACTTTATTCAGGGACAAAAAGGAAAAGGCGGCGTTGTATACAAGGATCGGGAAGCATTTTGTTTAGAGACACAGTATTTCCCAAATTCAATCAATGAACCGAATTTCAAGTCTCCGGTTACCAGGGCGGGAAAGGACTATGCATCCAAAACAATCTATAAGTTTTCGCTTGCATAAAAACACAAAAGAAAAGAAAAATCAGGGGGGCTAATCAGGTTACAGTGATTAGCCTTTTGCTTGCCATAAACTATTACATCACATAAGGAGGAACCTATGAAAATCATATTTTTGGATGCAAAAACAATCGGAGATGACATTGATCTTTCGGGATATGAAGCATTAGGAGAAGTGGTAAAGTACGGCTTTTCGACAGCAGAAGAAGCGGCAGAGAGGACAAAGGATGCGGATGTTCTCGTTATCAACAAGGTAGAAATCAATGAAAAATCGATTGGAGAGGCAGAGCATCTCAAGCTGGTCTGTGTGACGGCAACAGGAACAAACAATCTGGACAAAGAATATCTTGCAAAACGTGGCATTGCATGGCGGAATGTGGCAGGATATTCCACAGAATCGGTTGCACAGCATACATTTGCATTATTATTCTATTTATTGGAGAAACTACGTTATTATGATGACTATGTTAAGACCGAGAAGTATGTGGGTGATGTGACATTCACGCATTTTGCAAAAAGATTTCATCAGTTAAGTGGAATGACATACGGCATTATCGGACTTGGCAATATTGGAAGAAGAGTTGCGGATATAGCGAAACTGTTTGGTTGTCATGTGATCTATTATTCGACATCCGGGAAAAATTCCCAGCCGGGATATGAGCGCGTGGGTTTGGATGAACTGCTGGCACAGTCCGATATTGTATCCATTCATGCGCCGCTGGATGAAAACACCAGAGGGCTGATGAACAAAGATGCTTTTGCAAAGATGAAGCCATCCGCGATTCTTCTGAATCTTGGAAGAGGTCCGATCATAAATGAAGCGGATCTGGCAGATGCGCTGGAGCAAGGACAGATTGCAGCAGCAGGTCTTGATGTGCTTTCCGTGGAACCAATGAAGGAGAACAATCCGCTGCGCCAGATTAAGGACAGTGAGAAGCTTCTTATTACGCCACACATTGCATGGGCGAGTGTGGAGGCACGTACGCGACTGATGGAAATTATTCTGGGACAGATTAAGGATTTTTTCAACGAGGGACAATAGACAAAAAGACCGAAATGTATATTAAGGGTATACAGGATTTTGGAATTGCATATTTTCTTTCGACAAAAAATCCAATATACTTCCAATAGAGTAGAAAGAGAGAAAAAGGAGGAGCATAAGGATGGCAAGTTTAAAAGACGCGGCAGAAAGACAGGCATTTTCACTTGCGATTGATGCGGCATTGAAAAGTCTTAATAAAGATAGAGAGAAGGCTTTACTGAACATTGTGAATTTGGTTCAGAAATTCATGGGAGATAACTTCAGATCGGAGTCTTATGAAGGCGCGAAGAAGATGATTATGAACCCGGATCACAAGTGGATGCGTTATGTGAACCGTCTTCTTGACGAGACAGATCCGCATGTCGCAAAGATGACAGCATTAAACCTTGGCTATCAGGCTGCTTTTGCTGGAACAAAGAAAATTCGTAAGATGCGTGAGATTGAGCAGTGTAATATTCCATGGCTGATTCTCATGGACCCTACCAGTGCATGTAATCTGCATTGTACCGGATGCTGGGCAGCAGAATACGGACATAAATTAAACCTTTCATACGATGAATTGGATAGCATTATTACACAGGGTAAAGAACTTGGTGTATATTTTTATATGATGACTGGTGGAGAACCACTGGTGCGTAAAGCAGATATTATCAAATTATGTGAAAAGCATAACGATTGTGCGTTCCATTGCTATACAAACGGAACACTGGTAGATCAGGCTTTTTGTGATGACATGAAACGTGTTGGTAACTTATCCCTTTCCATTTCCCTGGAAGGATTCGAGGATGCCAATGATTTCCGTCGTGGCGAAGGCGTATATGACAAGGTAATTCATGCGATGGATCTTCTTCATGAGAATGGATTGATCTTCGGAAACAGTGTATGCTATACAAGTAAGAATATGGATGCCGTTACAAGTGATGAGTTCTTTGATCTTCTGATCGAGCATGGCAGCCGTTTCGCATGGTATTTCCACCTCATGCCGGTTGGAATGAATGCATCACCGGAACTGATGCCTACCAAGGAACAGAGAGAGTATATTTATCACAGAATCCGTGAAGTTCGTGCGAAGGAAGGCGGCAAAGAAATTTTCGTTATGGACTTCCAGAACGATGGCGAGTTCGTTGGTGGATGTATTGCCGGTGGACGTAACTACTGTCATATTAACCCGAAGGGCGATGTGGAGCCTTGTGTATTTATTCATTACTCAGGTGCGAACATTCGTGAAAAATCTCTGTTAGAGTGCTTAAAACAGCCTCTGTTTATGGCGTACAGAGACAATCAGCCATTTAATGATAACATGCTTCGTCCATGTCCAATGCTTGAAAATCCGGAGATTCTTCAGAGAATGGTACATGAGACCGGCGCACACTCTACGGATGTAGAAGAGGCAGAGCCGGTAGAACATCTCTGTGGAAAGTGTCTCGAGTATGCAAAAGAGTGGAAAGGTACTGCCAATAAACTCTGGGCAGAACATCCATATCAGCAGAAAGGATACACAAACTTCAAAAAGAAGTAACACAGAAAAAGTTCACACAAAATTAAGATTTTCACCCAGAATTCCCGGTTTACATGCCGGGAATTTTGTTGTATGGTAATGGCATGAAGATAGAATTTAAAGTAAAATTGGAATATGAAAAAAAGAATAATATTCGTGCAGCGATAGCCATTATACTGGCTATCGTTATGTATGTTACCATCGGATTTCACATCGGCGTACTTGTCGCCTATGGACTTCTCTACTATCTGATCAAAAGTCTCAAAATTGACCTTGACCAGCGCTGTCCATGGCTATGGACGGCAATTTTATTTGTGGGAGGAGCGATATTTACCACTTTTTCGATACAATATATGCTTCTGGATTCTGAATTGTTTCAGCGGATGTCAGACTTGAAGTGGGTACTGAATGTGCTGTGCTGTCTGGTTGTGTACCTGGTTGTACAGCTTTTTACCAATAATGCAGGACTTTCCTGTATTATTTCGCATGTATCGCTATTGTCCTTTGCATTTATCAATTACTTTGTATATCTGTTTCGTGGAAATGAATTTGCGTTTTCCGATATCCGTTCCATTGGAACGGGACTGAGCGTTGCAGGAAATTACAAGCTGCAGCTCAATGACCGGGGTGCGTATGCAATTTTTGGAGCAGCATTATTTATCGCTGTTGTGCGCAAATGTCACGTGAAGTTTGAACATAGAATGCAGATGAGCATTATTGATGCAATGCTGGTAGCATTGTGCGTAATTATTGTGGCGATGAATGCTTATGATGTAAATACGGAGACATGGGAACAGAAGGGAACTTATCGCAACGGATATATTCTCAATTATGTTTTGGGAATCCGTGACAGTTTTATTGCACAGCCGGATGGATACTCCGAGGAAGCAATTCAGAATCTGGAAAAAGAATATGAAAATAAGGATAAGGACTATTCGAAAACGGATGCAAAGGATCCAACGATTATTGTTATTATGAATGAGTCGTTTTCGGATCTGAGTGTGTTGGGAAATCTTCAGACGAATATTCCGCTTACTCCGTTTATCGATTCCCTGAAGGAAAATACGACGAAGGGATATGCATTATCTTCTGTTTTTGGTGCAAAGACTCCAAACTCAGAGTGGGAGTATCTGACGGGAAATTCGATGGCGTTTCTTCCAGTGGGGTCGGTTGTCTATCAGCAGTATATCAGTGATACACCAACATCCGTTGTATCGAATTTGAAAGGAGTGGGCTATACCTGTGTTGCCATGCACCCGTATTATGCAACAGGCTGGAGCCGTAATCAGGTTTACCCGAAGATCGGTTACGATGAGATGCATTTCATCGATGACTTTGACCAGACAAAGATTTTGCGGGAATATATCACAGATCAGGAACTTTATGATAAAATAATAGAGCGGTATGAAAGCCGCGGAGCAAATGAAAAATTATATTTGATGGGAATTACCATGCAGAATCATGGCGGCTATGGAGAGCCTTATGATAACTTTGATGAAGAGTGTTATAAAATAGGAAGATCCTATACCGATGCCAATCAGTATCTGTCACTGGTTCATGAAAGTGATAAGGCAGTTCAGAATCTTATCGAATATTTTTCAAAAGTGGATGATCCGGTAGAAATCGTGTTCTTTGGGGATCATCAGCCGAGCCTGAACAGTAATTTTTATCCGCTTCTTAATGGAAAAGGAATGTCAGGTCTTACGGAAGATGAACTGGAAGCATTGTATACCGTGCCATTTTTTATCTGGACCAATTATGATACACCGGAAGAAACAGTGGATATTACGAGCCTGAATTATCTGTCAACTATGACACTGGAACGTGCTGGAATCGAGTTGCCGGCATATAACAAATTTCTGGCTGACATGATGGAGACGGTACCGGCAATTAATTCCAGAGGATATTATTCGAAAGAAAAGGGATGCTATCAGCATATTGATGATGCGACCGGCGAGGAAGCCGAGTGGATCAAACGTTATCATATGCTGCAGTATAATTCTATGTTTGATAAAAAGGGACGAAGCAATTTGTTTTTCCCATACAACATAGGAAACTGATGTGCGTTATTAAAGGGGAAAATAATTGAGATTAAATGATTTACTGAAATTCGATGAAATTGTGATTCAGTGTCACGACAATCCGGATGCGGATGCTATCGCATGTGGATACGCAGTATTGTTGTATTTACAGGAACATGGCAAAAATCCTTCTTTGGTATATGGAGGAAGAAATTTCATTCGAAAAACCAATCTTGTCATGATGGTAGAAGATCTGGAAATACCGATTACACATGTAACAGCAATCGGAAATCCGGAGCTTTTGCTTATGGTGGACTGTCAGTATGGCGGTGGAAATGCAGAAAAATTTGAGGCACAGAACATTGCGGTGATCGATCACCACAGAATCAGCACCGAGTTGCCGGAACTTTCAGAGGTAAGAAGTAATCTTGGCGCATGTTCTACGCTGATCTGGCAGATGCTGAAAAATGAAAATTTTGATGTGACGGCAAATAAGAGACTTGGAACGGCATTAAGCTATGGACTTTATACAGATACCAGTGGATTTACCGAAATTGTGCATCCATTGGACAAAGACTTGCGTGATGAGGCAAATATAGATGAGATTCTTATGGCAAAATATCGCAATGCTAACATGTCTCTGGAAGACCTGGAAGTGGCAGGAGCGGCTTTGCTCAATAGTGATTACATGGATGAGTACCGGGCCTCAATCGTGAAAGCTGGCAAGTGTGATCCGAACATTTTAGGTGTTATCAGTGATATGGTACTTGAAGTGGATGCTGTGGATATCTGTATTGTGTTTAATTTTCAGGGTGATGGCGTAAAGTTCTCGGTGCGAAGCTGCATCAAAGAAGTGAATGCCAGTGAACTTGCTGCAGAATTGAGTAAAGATATTGGAAGCGGAGGTGGACACCGGGGAAAAGCCGGCGGTTTCCTTCCCATGCCATTGCTTACCAAAGAGTACACCAGATTTTGTCAGGAACGCAATTTTGAGCCACGCATGGAATTTGATGACGAAGGCAAATGGGAACATCCTTCTTTGTCAGGTGTCAAAGCAGTATTAACTTATCGGTTTGAACAGTATATGAACAATACGGACATCATATATGCAAAGGAATATCCGCTCGATGCGAAGAATGCAGATGTATATCACCGACGAAGTATTCCGTGGGGCTATGCACGTGTATCGGAATTATATAAAGAAGGAACGCCAATCACAGTCCGAACGCTCTGGGGAGATCTGGATACCGTTGTGGAAAAGGGAGTTGTACTGACACTAGGACCAAAAGGGAGCGTATATTTTCGTACAGAAAAGGCGTTTGAGGAACAGTATTATATATATCCGGACTGGAAATTCCAGTTGACGGATGTGGAGTATTCTCCGACGTTCCGAAACAAGGATGATGGGACAACGATAGAACCGTTTGATCATATTCATGTGTGTATTCCAAAAGGAAAACGAGATATTTATGCCCAAAAGCTTGATCATAAAGTAAAGATTTTTCAGGAGAAAAACGGAGAACGTGTCTATACACTGGCCAGAGAGGGAGATTATCTGGTCAATAGCACAGAGCAACAGAATCAGATATATGTAATGAGAAGAAAAATATTTGAAGAGACATATCGGAAGGCAGATGAGATTATGAAACAAAAAGCAGTAATTTTTGATTTGGATGGAACTTTATTGAACACGTTGGAGGATTTGAAAGATGCGACGAATGCGGCACTGAAATCGAAAGGAATGCCGGTTTGCACATTGGAACAGGTACGACAGTATGTTGGAAATGGTGTAAGAAAACTTATGATTCGTGCAGTGCCGGATGGAGAAAATAATCCGTTGTTTGAGGAGACTTTTGCAGCGTTTAAGGAATATTATGGAGAGCATTGTCTGGATCATACAGCACCATATCCGGATATTATGCAGACAATGAAAGCGTTGAAAGAGAATGATGTGAAGATTGCAATTGTATCGAACAAGCTGGATTCTGCCGTGAAAGAGTTAAATGAACGCTTTTTTGCAGAGTATACAACCTCTGCTATAGGTGAGATGGAAGGTGTTGCACGTAAACCGGCACCGGATATGGTAAACAAAGCACTGAAAGAGTTAGGTGTTACAAAAGAGGAAGCAGTATATGTAGGTGATTCCGATGTGGATATTGCCACAGCAAAGAATTCTGGACTTCCTTGTATTTCGGTTACCTGGGGATTCCGTGATGTTGCTTTTTTGAAGGAACATGGTGCGAAAACATTGATAGAAAGCCCGCTTGAACTATTGTATCTTGTGTAAGGTTCGTGGTAAAATAAATTATTAATGATTAACGCCTCAAAGGAAGGAGAAACACATAAAATGGAAGGAAGAATTTCAGGCCATACAGGGTTACTCGCACTCATCGGATCGCCGGTAGGACATTCCGGATCACCTGCAATGTACAATTACAGTTTTGAGAAACTTGGTTTGGATTATGCATATGTAGCTTTTGATATCAAAGAGGAACAGGTAAAGGATGCCTTAGAGGCTATGAAGCTGTTTCACATGAGAGGATGCAATGTAACGATGCCGGATAAGACAGAGGCAGCAAAGTATGTTGACAAACTTTCTCCGGCAGCACAAATCATTGGAGCTGTTAATACCATTGTAAATGATGATGGAAAGCTTACCGGATATATTACGGATGGAGAAGGCTTTGTTCACAATCTCAAGGATCATGGAATCGACATCAAAGGCAAGAAGATTACAGTAGCCGGAGGTGGTGGAGCAGCCACTGCAATTCAGGTACAGTGTGCATTGGACGGTGCCAGAGAGATTACAATTTTTAATATTAAAGACGCTTTTTTTGAGCGGACACTTGCAACTGCTGAGAAAATCCGCAAAGCAGTTCCGGGTATTGTTGTAAATGTATATGATATTGCAGATACACAGAAGATGACAGAAGAAATCCAGTCCAGTGATATTTTTGCGAATGCGACAATCGTTGGAATGAAGCCGATGGATGACCAGAGTGTGGTAAAAGATCTGTCTGCATTCCGTCCGGGACTTGTGGTATGTGATGCGGTATACAATCCGGAAGAGACACGTCTTTTAAAAGAGGCAAAGGAAGCCGGATGCATCTGCATTGGCGGAAAAGGAATGCTGCTGTGGCAGGGCGTTGCTGCATTTAAGTTATATACCGGCATGGACATGCCTGTTGATGAAGTAAAGGAGAAGTTCTTTTCATGAGTAAAAAAATTGATCGTAGCATTTTCTTGATTGGCTTTATGGGTGCAGGAAAAAGTACCATTGCACGAAGCCTGCAGAGAAGTCTGAATTTCCCGCTGGTTGAGATGGACGAACGTATTGTCCGTGAACAGGGAATGTCCATTAATGAGATTTTTGAAAAGTACGGAGAGGATCATTTCCGGCAGATTGAATCAGATCTGATTCTTACCATTGGGGATGAAGATGCGTCGATCGTCTCCTGCGGAGGCGGCGTGGTTGTTCGTCCGCAGAATGTCGAGAATATGAAGAAAAGCGGAAAGATCGTTTTTTTGAAAGCAACTCCGGAAACTATCTATGAGCGTGTAAAAAACAGCACAGATCGTCCGATTTTAAATGGTCACATGAATGTGGAATACATCGCACAGCTTATGGAAAAACGTCGTGCCTTATATGAGGGGGCTGCGGATATTACCATCGAGACCGATGGAAAGACAAAAGAAGAAATCTGCAGTGAAATTATTTGCAGATTGGAGGAAAATATATGAAATTCAGTTTTGACAACAAAATATTCGGAGCGTTAGGAAAGGCCGTCGATTGCGTGATTCTGAGCGTTTTGTGGTTAGTCTGCTGTATTCCCGTTATTACGATCGGGGCATCATCCACGGCATTGTATTATACAGTACATAAGTCGATTCGGGGAAATCGAGGATACACGACGAAGAATTTTTTCAGTGCCTTTAAAGATAATTTTAAACCGGCAACTTTGTCCTGGATGGTAGCACTTGCCGTTCAGATTGTTTTATCTTTGGATGCCTATATTACGTGGCAGGTATTACAGACTGGAAACAATATGGGAGCTTTTTTCTATTTCTTCCTCATTCTGATTGCTTTTTCGATTGGGTGGGTAGTTTATACTTTTGCATATATTGCACGATTTGAGAATACGGTCAAGATTACTTTGAAAAATGCAGTTCTTATGGAACTGCGACATTTACCATGGTCATTACTTATCATTATTTTGTTTTTGCTTGCAATTTTTCTGACATGGTTGATACCGATTCTGGTATTTCTGATGCCGGCAAGTATTGTTTTGATGTTTGATCTGATTTTAGAGCGTATTTTCCGTATGTATATGTCACCGGAAGATTTAGCAAATGAAAAGGAAAACGATATGATCGACAAGATGGATTAATTGATTAATGATAGTGTCAGCCCATTTGCTGAAAGCAAATTATGCATGGGCTGATGTTCAAGACGGAAGGTGAGCGTATGAAAAATAAAATGCTTACAGCATGGAAGCGAAGCATCTGTTTTTTAATGATTATTTTGGTTTGCATAATGATGTTGCCGGCACATGTCAATGCGGAAAAGAGTGTTACGATTACGGTTCTTTCTAATATCAGTGAGGATATTATGAAACCGTATCTGAATGCTTTTCGGAAAAAGTATCCGGCAATCAATGTAAAGTATTACGCATACAGTAATTATGAGAACGAAATTAAGAACCGTATGGACCAAGGGGATTACGGGGATGTTCTTTGTGTTCCGAGCTTTCTGACCGCAGATAAATACGATACATATCTTGAAAAATATGGAAGCTATCAGAAACTATCTGAAAAGTATAATTATCTTGAGGACAGCAAATATATTGATGATACAGTGTATGGCATTCCGTCCTCGGCCTATATGGCTGGAATCCTGTATAACAAGGACGTTTTCAATAAAGCAGGAATAACGGAGACCCCAAAGTCCATCGATGCATTTTTAGCAGATTTACAGACAATAAAAGAACGTACCGATGCGATTCCATTTTATACGAACTATTCTTCAATGTGGACACTTCAATTCTGGGAGACTTTTCCGTATCTGGAAATGACGGGTGATCCAGATTATAAGAATAATAAATTCATATACGAAAGAAATCCATTCAGTAAAGGAAGTACGCACTATCAGGTGTATCAGCTTTTATATGACATTGTAAAAGATGGATTGTGTGAGGATGATCCGAAGTCGGATGACTGGGAAAAATCCAAGACTATGCTCAATCGTGGAGAGATTGGATGTATGGCGATTGGTTCGTGGGCAGTATCACAGTTCAAAGCAGCAGGACCGGATGCGGATTCGGTGGCATTTATGCCATTTCCGAATGAAGTTGATGGAAAGCAGTATATGACAATTTCCACGGATTATTGTTATGCAATCAGCAAAAACAGTAAACAAAAAGATGCTGCAAGAAAATATATTGAATTTATGCTGGATGAGTCCGGTTATGCAATAGATCAGGAAAATCTTTCTCTGGTGAAGACAGATCCGTATCCGGATGCATATGGAGATATGAAGAATGTCATCCTTTCAAGCGATACAGCAGCCACTAATATTAATTACAGCCGGTGGAAAAGTCTTTCGCAGAATCTCAATATGGAAGACAATCAGGAGACAGCGCGTGTCATTGCCGCAGCAGCTGGGTATACGGATGAGTCACTGGATGATATTGTCAAGGACTGGAACGAACGTTGGGAATCTGGGCGCCCAAAGGATATGGAATCCGAAATGCAGGATGCTTCTTCGGATCGACTTAACAGCAGTGTTGTTACAGAAAATTATGAGGTCACACTTTCACAGACAGAGCAGAGATATCTGAAAGATGTTGGAACAATCAAAGTAGGATATCTTACGGAATTCGCACCGTATCAGTACAAAGATGAAAATGGAAAATTTACTGGGGTGTCTCAGCAGATTTGCGATATTATCAGCAGTACGTTAAATGTTGATATGAAGTATATCGCATATGGCAACCGCAAGGATTTGATAGCGGCTCTGGAGAAGGGTGAAATAGACATGGCAGCCGGCCTGGATTCGGAAAGTGAAAACGACAGTTTGCGTTTCTCAAAAAGTTATCTGGACTATATGCAGGTTCTGATAAAAAATGAGACAACAAATATTGATAAGTTGGAAGATAAAAAACAGGTGGTTGTTATTGGGCAGGAGGACGAAGACCAGAATAGTAAGAATCAGCTGAAGAAGATTTCGCTTCGGGCTGCAATCAAGGCAGTGGATGCAGGCGAGGCTGATTATGTAATTGGAGATTATTACAGTGCCGATTATTATATCAGAGATTTGGAAAGTGAGCATGTATCTGTTGTGCCAATGTCAGAAAGAGGCGCGATATCATTTGCTTTTTCTTCCGGTCAGGATACACGGTTGATTTCCGTTTGCAACAAGTGCCTATATAGCATTCCGGAAAGCCGGATACAGGTCCTTTTGATGGACGATTTGGATCCTCCTGCAAAGCCGGTTACGCTTATGACACTTGTCTGGGAAAATCCATGGCAGAGTGCGTTGATTGTTCTGGCTTTACTGGCATTGATCGGTTTGTCGGTATTCTTTGTACTTCGTCAGCGCTGGATCAGTGCAAGAAAACATGCGGTTGATGTAAAACGTTATGAGATTCTTGCCGCATTGATGAATGAATATGTATTTGAGTATGACAGTGTAAAGAAACAGATTCATCTGGATTCCAAGTTTAAGGATAAATTTGGAATTGATGGAGATGTGGCAATCGAGAAATATGAGAAAGACAATCCATGTCTGAATGCAATTTTACTTGAGATTGATAAAGTAAACAATGCAGACGATGCAACGGGATACAATTCCCATCCATTCAAACTTCGTATGGATGATGGTACAATGGAGTGGTATCGTGTGATCTTTTATGCATTGAAAGATGAATATGATGTGGAAAGCCATATCATTGGTAAGCTGGTAAGCGCAAAGCAGGAGATGGTGGAGCAGGAACAGTTTATCAACCGTGCACAGAGAGATCCGTTGACTGGTTTATATAACCGTGACGGTTTTATGGAACAGTATGCGACCATGGATGTAAAAGAATCACTTACCTATGCAATTCTTGACATTGATAATTTCAAACAGGTCAATGATAAGATCGGGCATGCAGGCGGTGATGCCGCATTAAAAATTCTTGCGGATACCTTATCTTCCGTTTTTCAAAAACAGGCAATCGTGGGTAGATATGGTGGCGATGAATTTATGGTCTGTGTCTATGATATGGACAAATATGAGGTTGCAGCATTGTTTGACAAACTGGTAAAGGCCATGGACTGTGATATGGATTATCAGGGAAAAATCAAGCATTTGTCGATCAGTCTGGGGGCTGCTTATGCAGGACAGAAGATGCCGCTTGATGTGTTGTTAAAGAGTGCAGATAAAGTATTATATCTGGTAAAAGAACAGGGCAAGAATAACTGTGGATATTTTAGAATAAATGCTTGCTTTTTTAGACGTATGTGGTATGATGAAGAAGTCATTGATATGACACGGATTCTATCACATACGTTTTCCTCGTTATAGGGGGAATCATATGAATACAAATCACAAAATACGTTTGACAGCAGTAATGCTGGTTCTATGCATGGTGTCCATGCTGTTTATTCCAGGAAACAGAGAGAATATATATGCCAAAGGAATTGATTTTCTTATTTTAGGTGTATATGAGAAAAGTCTCGAAGTGGGAGATGAATTTTACATTTCAGCCGTGGCATCAAATGGAAATAAAATTACATTTAGGTCCAGCAATTCAAAAGTTGCTTCCGTCAGTACATATGGACGGATTACTGCGAAAAAACCAGGGGAAACAAGGATTACGGTTAAGGCAGGAAAAGCACAGGCGCGTTGCCGGATCATAGTGAAGAAGACACGTATTGATGTGAAACAAAAAAATATTTCTATGGACAATAGCAGTACATTTCAGTTGAAAGCTGCGGCTTCTACCGGACATGCACTGACTTACAAATCCAGCAAAAAGAGTGTAGCGACAGTTGATGAAAAGGGCCTTGTTACGGCAAAGAAACCGGGGGAGGCACAAATTACCATCTCGGCAGATGGCACTTCGGAAGTGTGTAAAATCAAGGTGCGGGAGACGAAAGTAAAACTCGACCGAACGAAGGCAACACTCTATCGAAAAGGAGAGATCACACTCTCTGTCTCAACAAATTCCAAAACAGAACCAAAGTGGAAATCAAACAAAAGCAGCGTTGCAACGGTGGATAGCAAGGGAAACGTGACTGCAGTAAAACATGGTACTGCAACGATTACCGTCACCGTAGATGGTGTCAAAGCAACTTGCGAGATTATGGTAAAACAGCCAGGGGTAAGTTTTCCACAGTCAGAACTGACACTTAAACAAGGAGAAAAAATTTGTGTGAAAGCGAAAGTATCTTCCGGAAATGATCCAATGTATTCCAGTTCCAATACCACAGTCGCAACGGTGGATGAACATGGAGGTATATATGCCTGCGGAAAGGGAAAGGCATACATATATGCAACAGAGGATGGAATCAAAGCAAAGATGACCATTCACGTGAAGTAACTTAAAAACAAAAGTATTATATAAGGGAAAATGTTGTGATAGAAGATAAAAAGGGGAGAGCCCCTTCAGATTAACTGAAGGAAAGCTCTCCTTTTTTCAGACAGGATTCCACATACTTTTTGATCTGATAATCATCTTCCGGCATCTGACAACCGATGATGTACATGCCATCATTGTTTGAACAGCGAATAATGCGGCCATTGAGTTCCGCGTGGGACGGTAACGCAAAGTCATGAATGTGAACGGAAATTTCCTTTCCGTGACAATCAGCAAAAATTGGTGATGTCATAATCAGCGCAAAACCATTGGCACTGAGATTGTCAAGTTTACCGGTATAGGTTTCGCCGGAGTCCGCTAATGTGACTGTACAGGTGTTGGAAATATCAATGCGAGGATATTTCCGACGGTTAAGGATCTTCGAACGCGAGCGTAATAGGATGGTGTAGTTCGCATCAGATGCACAAAGCTGTGCTTTTTCCCAAAAATAAATAATGTTGCCGACGGTGATCTGAAGACTGCAATCAACCGATGCAGAGAACGTCGGAGCGTTGTCGAGAGATACCAGCACACTGTCCTGTGTATGGGAAATCAGTTCACCTGTGTAAACAGCATCTTCGGTTGTGTGAACAAGAATTTTCATGCCAGGATTTACATCAGCAATTCCCATGAATCCACCAATACCAAGTTCACACATCAATCCTTCAATGACATCTTCGATATTATCGATATTGGAAGAACTCTCTGTGTATTTGCTGAGAATACGTTTGCTGATATCGCTGGAATGATCGATACAGCCGGTAATCACATTTACAGTGTTGGAAACCTGTTCCATATTGTCGACCAATTGCAGGTTAGAAGTTTCTACCTCTTTCATGGCAGAATCAATAACCTGAATATGCTCTCCAAGCTGGGAGGAATCTTCGGTAATCTTTTGCACATTTTCACCGGTCTGCGTTACTTTTTCCAAAGTTACCTGAATCAGTTCAAGTGTCTTTTCAATGGAATTCGTCATTTTTGCTGAAATTTCATCAAGACGGGTAAGGGCGTCCTGAATCTGTGCAGAAGAAGTTTTGGTTTCTGTGCTTAAGGTTCGTATCTGCTCAGCAACAACGGCAAAACCTTTTCCGGAATCGCCGGCGCGGGCTGCTTCAATCGAAGCATTAAGCGCGAGCAGATTTGTCTGATTCGAAATATTATCAATTTTTCCGGTTTCTTCCAAAACCATACTAAATTCAGACTTGAAGTCATGAAGAATATGTTCTACTTCTGAGGAAAGGTCCGACATGGTTCCGGCGGTCTTTACAAGGCTGTCAAGATCATTGGAACTCGTTTTTGCGTGTTCGGAAGATTCTACAGTAAGACTGACCATTTCATCAATCATGGCAGCAACATTTTCCACCTGTGTACGGATGTCAGAGGTCATGTCCATGGAAGAAGAAGTGCGATCCTGTAAATGCTGGTTATTGTCAGAAAGTTCGTTCATACCAAGCATTACGACATCAGAACCGTGCTTATTCTCGGAGGCGAGTTCACGGACAACGGTGATGCCATCCATGATCGTGTTACTGGCCGTTTTTACCTTTTCAACGGTTGTAACAACGCGGTGCAGATCGGATTTGATACTGTCTGTTAATGCACCATCGGATTCATTCAGATGGCGAATGGACATTACATAGCAGATATAGCACAGTAACAGGCAGGAGACCTGAAGCTGATAATTCTTCATGTCGGATGCACTGTTACATCCGAGAACGACACCGCGATAAATGGCACAGAAAATTACACTTAAAGTATTGGCAATGCCACATCCTATCATAAATTTCTGATTTTTATACAAAACAAGAAGGCTTATAACAGGAAGGATATAGGTAAATGCAATCGGGGAGGCTGTTGTACAAAGCAAAAAGGTATAAAAAATACCATAGCCGATCACGAGAACAAGCCGGTAGATATCGGTTGCCCAGCCTTTGACCCGGAGAAGAACTTCGCCGAGGATAAACGGAAACCAGCACAAAATTAAAAAGATGATATAGCTTTGTACGGGATATAGGCCGTTTGATGTGTCGGTACCGTAATTGGCGGAAAGAAGAATCGAGAAAATCAGCCAGATAATCCGGGCTTTCCGGTTGGCTTTCTCTTTAAAAACAGATGCATCATAATTCATATATGTTACCCCTCCTATATATTTCGAATCCATAAAAATAGGAAATATTTACTAGTTTTCAGTTTAGTTTATTTTAGAGCATATTACAAGTTTAATTTGTAAAAATTGAAGAGCAAAATTGAAGAGATTATGCAAGTAGAAATTTTGTTTTGAGGTATAAAACAGCCAACTTTACAAATACTAGAGTAAAAATCAGAATTAATATGGAGGAACATTGAGATATGAAAGCAACAGGAATTGTTCGCCGAATCGATGACCTGGGACGCATTGTAGTGCCGAAAGAAATTCGTCGTACACTGCGTATTCGCGAGGGTGACCCGTTAGAGATATATACTGGCCGTGAAGGAGAAATTATGTTAAAAAAATATTCGCCGATTGGAGAAATCGGGGAATTTGCTACTGCATATGCACAGGCATTGGCACAGGTCAGCAATGCATTGATCTGTATTACGGACAGAGAATATGTGATCGCGGCAGCAGGCATTGGGCACAAAGGAATGGAGGGAGAGCATTTAAGCACAGAGACAGAGGATCTTATGGAGAAAAGAGGAACGTTCACCGTCACTAATATGCCAGAGGAACTTCCGGTTTTGCGTAATAAACTATTAGAGGAATTTAAAGTGGCTGTTTTGTCTACAATTATTTGCAATGGCGACTGTCAGGGGGCGGTTATGATTCTGGGAAAAAATACAGAAAATCCACAGATAGAAATCTGGAAAGTGCTGGCACAATCTGCAGCGGCTTTTATGGGAAAGCACATGGAACAATAAAAAGTTAAGAAAAAGATAATTTGCATATGCCATATAAAAGAGATAAAATACTCCATAGGTGGTCCAGAGGACTGACTGGAAATAAAGGAGATTATATGGCAAAGAGAACAGATAAACGTAAGAAAAAAACAAAGAAAAGGCATCGCTTTTTCTGGTTTCTGATCAAGCTTCAGATTGTTCTGATGGTAGTTGTCCTAGCAGGCTTTGGCTATTATTATTTTGGTGGTTATGCCACGGA
>OLSQ01001534.1_pt1 | contig 18862 bp, 17 predicted proteins | sample 1672561 | NCBI WGS metagenome assembly OLSQ01 (sample SAMEA3136699, study PRJEB25190) | human gut metagenome | biome: human gut; feature: human-associated habitat; material: faeces | place: Austria | collected 2013 | reverse complement strand
TTTGCCCATAAAAATATGCACCTCCAAAAGCGTCTAACTTTTGGGGTGCATATCACAATCGGCAGCTTTTTTCAGAAAAAATATAGTAGAATATTTTATGTTTGCAAACTCCACCGGACTGTTTCCTTAACGCTCAGACCTTCTCAGGTTCAAGTCCTTAGCAAAGAAAAAAGAGCCTCAATCGGCTCTTTTTTCTTTGGTCGAGGCGACAGGACTCGCCGTCTGCTGCGGCTGCGTCTTGCATACTAATGGCTCGACGACCGTCGCAAGCGACAGTACCCGTCTCACCGCTCCTCGCTAAAAACAGTCCACCGGACTGTTTTCTTAACGCTCAGACCTTCTTAGGTTCAAGTCCTTGGCAAAGAAAAAAAGAGCCTCAATCGGCTCTTTTTTCTTTGGTCGAGGCGACAGGACTTGAACCTGCGGCATCTTGGTCCCAAACGGACCTATGAAGGCAATTTCCGCTAAAAATAGCTTTTTCCGCCCCTTTCCGCTCGGAAAACTGTGCTCTTCGCCACTCTTATGTCCACTGTTTCCGAGTGCTCCGAAACGGTAGGTGGTCTGTTATGTGGTCAACAGCAATTTCCACGGAATAATATGAGCTACACGCCTCTCGCTATCACGCGAGAGACTTTTGCTTTTATACGGTTATTATAACTCTGAACAACCCCTGATTCAAGTCAAAATTTGCACCGCAGTAGACAAAGATAAGGAGATTACGGAAAGCAAGGAGAAAATAGAAAACCTGCAACAAAAAGTTAATAAATACTGAAATCGCAGTATTTTTCTGCCGAAAACTGTTGATGTTTGGAGTAGAGTGTGGTATAATGATTTTCAATGATACAATGTGCTAACTATAACTATCTATGAGGTGTAATGCAATGGCCGCAAGCTATAAAAAATTATTCAAGCTCTTAATCGACCGTGATATGAAAAAGAAAGAACTCGCCGAAAAAGCCGGCATCAGCATCGCTACCATCACCAAGATGGGTAAGGACGGCGCCGTTGTCAGCAGTGAGGTTCTTGTAAAGATATGCTCAGCCCTTGGTTGCACTATGGATGATATTGTAGAAATAGTGCCTAAGAAGTAAAAACAAGGAGGACAATATGCAAGAATTTAATTTTAAATGTTCTGATGATATGAGAAAAATTATTTTCGGAAAACTTCAAAGAATAATTTCTTCTTCAAACATAAATCTTTTGCTTGGTTCGGCTTTTTCTCTGCCATATCTTCAACCACTTTCAAATATAGAAAAAAGATTAAGCGAAGCGATACAAAAAGGTGATAAAGATAAAGAGTATGAAGTGAAAATTGATTTTTTCAAAAAATCAATTGCTCCTGTCGCTAATATAAATTTTGAAGATAACTCGTTTAATAATAAACGTGTTTTAATTAAAACGTTTGCAGACATTGTTGATTTACGCGAAACCTCTGTAGTGCATAAAATCATCAATATTTTTACCACTAACTATGATAATCTTATAGAGAAGGCTTTAGAAAAAAACCATATTGATTATTTTGATGGGTTTGAAGGGCGTATAAAACCAGAGTTTTCAACTTCCAATTATGGTAAATTAATTTGCAAACAAACTGAATTGTCAGGTAGGGTCTCTGAGACGATAAGTGTTAATTTATTTAAGCTTCATGGCTCGATTTATTGGAAACAGGAAAATGGAAAAATCGTCTTTGATGATTATAAAGAAAGATTTGAAGAAATTCTCTTATCAACAGATCGAGATGAATTTTTGAAAAATTATGAGAAGCTTGCCATTGTCAATCCGGAAAAAAGTAAGTTTAATTCGACTGTAATGAACAGTAATTATTATGATCAGATACGCATGTTTGCAAATGAACTCGAACGTCAGAATACAGTTCTGATTGCTTTTGGTTTTTCTTTTGAAGATGAACATATGACGCAAGTAATTGGCAGGGCTTTATCTTCCAATCCAACACTCACTTTGATTGTATTTCCATATTGCCAAAAAGATTTGCTTTGGTTTCAAGAATTATTTAAATTTAATAATAATGTGTTTTGTTATTTTAATAGAGATGAAAAAGCAAATAAAATCAATGAATTCACTTTGGACGATGTAAATTCTTTGTTAACGGAGATATATAATGCAGTTAAATGATATATTGAAAATCGGTGAAGTATGCGAAGTATCCGGACGTATTATTAAAGCTGGTATATATAGTAATAAGAATTCGGAATATCTTAATTTTAACGGTGCTGTAGTAAAAAATGTAAGTATCGGGAGTTTCGTTTTGATTCGCAAGGGCTTTTCTAATATTATTGGTAAAGTTGAAGGCGAATACATGAAAGAAGAGTTTTCCGAAAATTATCAGCCAGATAAAAAAAGTGCAATAAACCGTATAATCGGTATAGGTGTTCTCGGCTCCATAGAACAGGATAAATTTGTACACGGTGTTACTAACTTACCAATGATTGGAAACTATGTGTATGTTGTAACGGAGGATATCATTTCAAACATCTTTGCTAAAAATGCTGAGGATAAAATCACATTAGGTACATTAATCGGGTACGAAGAGTATCCCTTTGAAGTTAATGTTCAAGATTTGTTATGCAGTCATATAGGAATTTTTGGAAATACGGGCAGCGGAAAATCAAATACCTTGGCTAAGCTATACAGAGAAGTAGTTCAGAAATACAGTCAGCATCCTAAGTTTCAGAAAAATGCCCGTTTTGTATTAATTGATTTTAACGGGGAATATTCTAAAGTTTTTGATAAGGCAAATATCTATAAATTATCAACTCGTTTGAGAAAAAAGACAAATGACAATAAGTATCCTGTTTCTGTTCATGATGTCACCGATGGAGAATTCTGGTCTATCATTTTAGAAGCTACAGATAAAACCCAAAAGCCTTTCATTGATAGGTGCATACGTAAATTTAGGAAATTGCTTGAAGATCTCAATATGTATGACCGTGAATCTCTCTGTGGGATTATATATAATTCAAACGATAAAATAATAGACTGCAGGTCTTATTTAAGAGAGATATTTTATTTGCTGAAAATATCAGATAAATTTCCAGCTATTGAAGAGCAATTAATGTATAACTATAAATATAAGGCTATGTATACAAGGACTAATTCAACTGTTACATACGGAACATCAAAGGATGATATATACCGCCTTATATTTGGCACAGAAGAAAATGCAACATTTGATATTTCAAAACTTGATATGTTTGAAAAATTTAAGCTGGTACTGTACTGGAATTATTGTGAAGAAATTGGCAAGGCATTTATCACCAAAGAGCACATAGGGCCGTTAATGGCGCGAGCAAATAATAAAATAGACAGTTTATCTAAGATATTCGTTGTTGGAGACGCTAAAGAAAGAAACAAGACCAATATCGATGTAATATCTTTAGTCGGTCTGCGTGTAGATATGAGGAAAATCGTTCCTTTGATTATTTGCAAGAAGTTGTATAGTGAAAAGAAAGAAGCTAAAAAATCCTCATTAGATTCATCGTTACATATTATTGTGGATGAGGCTCACAATATCCTTTCTAATACTTCTATACGTGAAAGTGAAGAGTGGAAGGACTACCGGCTTGAGTGCTTTGAAGAAATAATTAAAGAAGGCCGGAAATTCGGAACATTCTTGACAATTTCAAGCCAGAGACCTTCGGATATTTCAGACACAATCATTTCCCAATTGCATAATTATTTCATTCATAGACTGGTCAATGAAGAGGATTTAAGAAAAATATACCGAACCATAGCTTTTTCAGATAAATCAACAAATGAAATGATTCCGATTCTTCCGGCAGGCGGATGTGTCTTTGCTGGATTGGCATCTAACTTTCCGATATTAGCACGTATATCTATATTACCTATTAACAATCAGCCACAAAGCGAGAATGTTAGAATTAAAGAAATTTGGCGATGATTCTTAAGCATATCTGATCTGTAAGGAGAAAATTATATGGATAACCATACCCCGGAACAACGAAGAAAAAATATGCAAGCTATAAAAAGCAAAGATACAGCCATCGAGTGTATTCTTCGCAAAGAGTTATGGGCCCGCGGATACCGTTATAGAAAAAACTATAAAAAACTTATAGGTAAGCCGGATATTGTTATGCCGAAATATAAACTTGTTATTTTTTGTGACAGTGAGTTCTGGCACGGCAAAAACTATAAAGAAAGCACCGACCGTATCGGAACAAATTCTGAATATTGGAAGCAAAAAATTAAACGTAACATGGAACGTGATGAAGAGGTAAATGAAAAACTTAAAGCTGATGGATGGACAGTTCTTCGCTTTTGGGAAAAAGAGATCAGAAAAGAAACTGAACGATGTATTAACGATATTGAACAAGTGGTTGAGGAGAAAAAACAGATATGAATTTTTTTAAGTTGATTTTTAGAAATGCTGATAAAGAACCAAATAAACTCGGTCCTGAAACAACTGCTCCAAAACACAAAGAAACATTAGGAACTGTTGCTCCTGCAAAGAGTTTTGAACGGCTAGCAGTGACAGACGATGGCTTTTTCACTACTTTAAAAGTTCCCTACCGTAATGACGGGACATTGAAGCCGAAAACAATAAGCGATGTTTTTGATTTTGCTTATAATATGACCTTTGGAGGAAAGGGTGAACATAGAGATCACCGGAGCGGAGGACATCACGAAAGAAGAAGCGGCGAGATTTTTGCAAATGCTTTTCAGGGAAAAATAGCAGAATGTGCGGCTTGTAACTTTTTCTATAGATTTGATAAAAGCTCAAAGCCGGATTTTGCTGTCTATAAATTAGGGAAATGGGATTCAGTTGATTTGTCAGTAGCGGGTAGAGAAGTATCTGTTAAATCTACCAAACATTTTGGTCAATTGCTTTTGTTGGAAACAAAAGACTGGGATGAAAACGGCGTATACATTCCAAATAAAGAGAATGGTGTTTATGACTTTATTTTGTTTATAAGGTTAAACCCGAATTGCGAAGATTTGCTTAAAGAAATGCGTATGCTATACAGTGACACAGCCAACTTTAGCGATTTGAAAAGAGCCGTTCTTAAACAACGATGGACTTACAACTATGTTGGATATATAACGCGGGATGACTTAAAATTTATAATAAAAAACAAATATGTTTTACCAAGAAACGCATTGTTAAACGGCAAAACAGCAATGGATGCTGAAAATTATTATGTTCAGGCTGGTGATTTGCGCAGCATGGATTCTTTAAAGGAGTTTTTTGATGACACACGAAGAAATTAATCAACTAATACTGTTTGGTGAATACGATCAGAAAACATTGGCTGAACTATGGGGATATAAATCCTATGATGCGATCAGACGGGCAGTTGTAACTCCGGCCGAATCAAACATAATTATATTATTCTTGACAGAAGGATATAACCACCTTGAAGGCGACCGTCTGAAAATGCTCGGAGAAGCAAAACACGTGAACGATAGCCGAATTGAAGGAAATATCAGCTACCCAAAAGATTCTATCTTTCTATTTTACAGAGAGGATAAAAGAAAAAAGTATACTTTTTATGGAGAAATCAAAATTAAAGAGGCTGATATTCAAACAGAAAAGGCCAGCACCTTCTTATTTGAAGTTACTTCGTTGAAAGAAATCGGCAGACAAAATTATTACGTTGTCAAAACGAGTGATTGCAATGCAGTAAAGGATTTTGAAAACGGCCATACCTCTTTTTGCTTAAAAGGATTAAACTCTTATGAAGATAGTAATGATATTATTAAGCCCGGAGATCCGATTTTTTTAGTATTCGGCGGAAACAATGTATATTGGACTTTGGGATTGGTTGCTGTGCTAAAAGCAAAGTCCGGACCGGTTCGGGATAATAACTCGGAAAAAAACTATATGATAAATGCTGATATGGTGGCAAAAATTGTCCCCACTATGACAAAAGAAGATTTTATTCCCTATAAAGATTCTTACAATTCTTTTATCGGACCAAGTACCAAGGGATCCAGAAATCAAGCTCTTTATATGATTTCTGAAGCGCAGGTTATTGGCGTTTTAAGAGGGGTGCTCGATACACATCCTGAACTTGAAGAAAGTATTTCCGCTTTATTTTCAAAAACAATTATTCAGAAAGTGAAGCTTCCAATGACAGTTTATTTGCCGAGCGTTAAAAGTTATGGAGAGCACTCGGAAACAATAATTCAAAGAACTGACGATTCGACTGGAGAAAATATCATATTTTACGGCGTTCCCGGATGTGGCAAGAGTTTTATCATTAAAGAGAAGTATTGTAATGATGATGAATTTATGGAACGAGTAGTTTTTCATCCTGATTATTCATATTCCGATTTTGTCGGTCAGATATTACCGAAAACAGATTCGGATACACATCAAATCAGATATGATTTTGTAGACGGTCCGTTTACAGCTATATTAAAAAAGGCATGGGAACACCCTGAAAATCATTATTACTTAATAATAGAAGAAATTAATAGAGGAAATGCCCCGGCAATTTTCGGAGATATATTCCAATTACTTGACCGGGGAAAAGACGGAGAAAGCGTCTACGGTGTTACTAACAGTAATGTTTTAAAAAGTGGCAAAGTTAAGATACCGGGAAACTTATCGCTTTTAGCTACAATGAATACTGCCGATCAAAGTGTATTTACTTTAGATACCGCTTTCAAGAGAAGATGGAAAATGAAACTGGTCCCGAATAGTTTTGATCAGTGCAGTTTCTCAGAAATGAAAATACTGGATACTAATATAAAATGGAAATCGTTTGTTACAACTATTAACGAGATTATTCTAAACGAAAACAGCGATCTGGCTGTTAACGAAGATAAACGTATCGGTGCATTTTTTGTTTCTGAAGATGATCTTAAGCTGATAAATGGAAAATATAATCCGGCATTTGCTGAAAAAGTCATTATGTACTTATGGAATGATGTTTTCAAGTACAATAAGGAAAAAATTTTTGATGAAAAATACAACTCTCTTGAAAAAATAATTGCAGGATTTGAAAAAGAGAAATTTAATGTATTTAAGATTGATTTTAATGAAAGCGATGATACACATGAAGAATGAATTCAGTCTTCATGATATTTGTTCCGTTTCTAATGGCTTTGAAGATGATCGCTTTGTAGGGATTAAACTGTCATCCGGAAAACCAGAAGTGCATTTTCCGATTGGATTTTCAATTTCTAGCTCAAATGATGAGCTTCGTGAAGATATAGTTACTTTGATCAAGGTGCTTAAACGTTTTTTTTACAGCGAAATAAACAACAATTTAAAACAAAGCGGAAATGTAAATGAAAACCGGTTTCCATTGCTGGCGTATCAAAGGATTTTACTTAGGTACTTAAATTACGGTCAGTATTTTGAAACAGAGACAGAATATACTGCTTTCCCGTCAGGAAAAATTGATTGGAGCAGGACAATTAAGAAAAATATCCCTTCCTTTTCAGAACAAGGTGCAGTGTATCTTGAAACAACATCAAAAAAAAGCAAATTGAAAAGTGAATCTCTAATAAGTAAAATATTTGACTACTGTGTATACTATGCTTTCCAAAATATAGGATGGCTGTATACAAATAAAAAGTTTCCTATACCCGAAATAAAGTTTAATAAACAATTGTTTTTATCTGCTGTTTCTGAAAAACTTAACACTGAAAACAACGATTCCCGAAAAGAACTTTTTTCAGATATGCTAGAAATAATCAGCGATCAAAGCAACAGGGGGGTTACAACTGCTGACAGGTTGTACGGAACATTTGAATTCGAATATGTATGGGAGAAAATAATTGATTGTGCTTTTGGAGAGCTCAATAAAAAAATATACTTCCCGCATACATATTGGAAAATCGAAAAGGACGGGACTCAGACAGTAAACCATGCATTGGAACCTGATACAATAATGAAAGCTTTTGGCAATGCTTATGTTATAGATGCAAAGTATTACAGATATGGTTCAAGTAATAATTCTAACAATTTGCCTGCTTCATCATCCATTCACAAGCAAATCACTTATGGAGAATATATAGCGAACAACCCCAATTTTCAATTTGGAAAGGTTTATAATGCTTTTTTGCTTCCTGCCGATTTGCAAAGCAATACCAACAAATCTGACGGCTTTTTTTCTTGCTTTGGCGTAGCTGTATCAGATTGGAAAGACGGCAGCAACCCATATGAAACCGTGGCCGGTATTTTTGCTGATACAAAAGGATTAATGAAATGTTATTCTGAAAAAAAGAGATTATCAAAAGAGTTAGCATTATTAATATCTTCACAGATTGTGTGAGATTTGAGAGGAGAAAGAAAATGTTTTATGAAAACCAACCGTTGAACCAACGCGAAAATTATAAAAGAATGCTTTCTATTATAGGCAATCTGACTCAGCTTTTTTCCGAAAGCGACTGTCCGTACCTTCCTTACAGAGCTCACGAAAATATTTTCTGTAAATATTTTGAGGCAGATAATCTGGCTCGCATGGACTGTTCTGCCGATGCAAAGAAGAATAGGATAGGTATCGGTCTGAAAACCTGGATGGGACAGGATGATCAAAAAGTAGCTGAATTCGGCAGACTGCGTGAAACATTTGCAGGCCTTACGGGATTAGACCTCGTCCGTAAAATTGCTGAATACAGAAATGAGAGAATCCGTGTAACAAAAAATCTTAACGGTATCGATACAATGATATACCATATCGTTAAGCGTGTTCCCGGCGCCATGCAGGTATTGGAGCATGCGTTCGAGTATATCGATATAGATAACCTTTCTCTGATACCGAACCGCGGTAACGTTAACAATACATACTTTACAGACGGACATCATACGTATCATTTCAGCGTTTCGAAAAATACCCTCTATATGATTTTTGAGGATATGGAACTGCTTGATACATTTGATGTCGAGATAATGGACGATCCGTACAACTTCCTAATGACTCTTATGTACGGTAAAGAACAGGTCCATGTCGCAGAAGAAACACTGCGTCCTGCACAGGCGCCTCGGCTTCCGCAAATCTGTCTGCGCTTGTATTCTACAAAGTCGGACGGCACTAAGTTTGTGGCAGAAAAAAGCGGTCTTAACCAATGGAACGCTTCGGGAAGACCGCGTAATCCGAATGAGTTATATATTCCGTATCCTGCCGAAGACAGAGCACGGACGGTTGGGTTTTTCCCTGGACGCGATACAGTATTTAATCTGACATTGCCGGATGGTTCTGTAATTCCTGCAAAGATTTGCCAGCAGGACGGTAAAGCTATTATGAGCAACCCGAATAAAATATTAGGCGAGTGGCTGCTGCGTAATGTTTTTGAATTGCCTGAAGGCACTGTGGTTACCTATGAAATGCTTCAAAGATTCGGCGTGGACAGTGTGGTATTTACAAAACACGGAGACTTGGAATATTCTGTGGATTTCTCAGAGATAGGTACATATGAAGAGTTTTACGGTGAGCAGACAGAAATGTTAGAGGGGGAATAATATGCCGGTAAATACTGCAAATAAAGAAAATATTGATCTATTTATCAAAGATAACATTGAATTAATTAACCGTAGAATATCCGAATTCCAAACAAAAAAATGTGAAGATTTAGGAATCAGCTTTGACGGAACAGAAATAAAACGTTGTCTTCATAAAAAATTGTCGGATGATTTATTATCTGATCCCACACTTGGAAAGCGGCTGTTAGATGAATTTGAAAGTCTTGGTTATGAAAAGACCCAAATAATTGAAATAGCAATAAAATTTGGGGTGTACCACAAAGATCTTGAATGTTTTTATAATCAAAATATATTTGATGAACTTTCAGCACTGAATCTAACTGGACTAACTAAAGATGTCTTAAATATCATATCCGAAAAAGCTAAATTTTCTAAAGAAAAGAAGCAATACGCTAATACAATATTGAAAAAAATTGTTAACAAGTCTCTTTATATGGCACTGAGAAACGGTTTTTCTTTGAATATAAACGATATGGAATCCGGTGTGATGACTGCTAATGCAGGAGATTCTGCACAGTTTCTGTTCCTGGCCAGAGCCATTTTGGCAGGATATAACTGTTCAAATGTCGACGTGCGTTCAAGTAGGTATGATGCTGTTATAGATCAGCAAGGCAAATTGTTTAGAGTGCAAATTAAAGGTATATCAGACAACTCGATATCCTTTAAGGATCGTGACCGTGGCGGTCGCGGTATTGATACGCAAAATGAAAGAAACAAAGGAAAACGAATCACTTCGAAAGATTGTGATATTTACGTTGCGGTTGATAAACAAGTAGGTATTTGTTACATCATTCCTATTTCAAAAGTTGAAGAATGGAATACAGACAGTATCAGTGTTACCAAAGCAGAAGAGTATAAGGAAAACTGGAAGATTCTTGATGAATTAGTGGACGAATAAAAAAGTAAGCACACCTATTTAAGGTGTGCTTACTTTTTTAAGACATTGCTTTAATCATATTTTCTGCAATTCGTTTAATAACCGGAACGGATACAGAATTTCCTGCTTGCTTATATTTGCTGGCATTTCCTATATCGCTCGGGAAGGAAAATTCATCAGGGAAGCCCTGGAAGCCTACGCATTCTTCCGGAGTAAGTTTACGAATACCGAAATCATCAAGAATAAGCGGGACATTGTGTCCCCCAGTTCCCATATTTGCGGTAAGAGTGGGACAAACATTGCTTTTATTTTCTCTGCAGTATACACGGCGCCATTGATATACCGTGTCTTTCTTTGTCATAGTTTTTACAAGTTCAGGATAATACTTGGAGTTTTCATAATAGAGCCCTAAGGGTTTTTTGTCTGTAACATCGATTATATCATGAATGTTTTTGGTTAACGGAATTGATTCAGGATATGTAAATTTGTTATATGCGTCTTCTGATAAAAATCCAACGATGTAAATTCTTTCTCTGTTTTGAGGTACGTTACCGTACTCCATTGTATTTAATACTTTATGATGAACATGATATCCTAAAAGTTCTAATTGTTCTTTGATAACTTTAAATGTATTACCGTGATCATGACCTTCAAGATTTTTAACATTCTCAAGCAGGATGGCTTTTGGCTTTTTTACCTCAAGTATTCTTGTTATTTCAAAGAAAAGATTTCCGCGTTCATCCTCAAAACCTTTTCGGTAACCTGCTACTGAAAATGCTTGGCACGGAAAACCGCCGTTTAATATATCAATATCAGGAATAGTATTTGGATCAACTTCTTTTATATCGCCCTCAACAAGATATTCTTCTCCAAAATTATGTCTATATGTTTTGCAAGCATCTCTGTCTATTTCATTGGCCCACACTATTTGTGCACCTGCTTGTTTAAAACCGTAGCAAATACCGCCGATTCCTGCGAACAGGCTGGCAACTTTAAATCCGTTTTTCATAATAATTGAATCTTCCTTTTCGGTATTTTTATGTTGACTGTGTAAAAATTGTGCGTATGTTTTTATTTGTTCTATCTCAACATTTGAATAATCAGAAAAATATTTGTTTGAAACTTCATGTTCGTCTGGGTCAATATAGCCCGCTTTTTTAAAACATTCGATTTGATTAATACCTAACACTTTTGCAATCAATTTTAAATTCAATGGCGAGGGATTAGCACGTTCGCCGTTTTCAATTTTATTAATCTCGCTGTGGCTTATACCGGTTAATTTTGCAAGATAACGAATTGAAATTTGCTGTTCTTTTCTTATTTGTTGTAGGTAATCTCCTATTTCACTCATAACTATCCTCCATGCCTTTGTTATGATAGCATAAACTGATAAAGATATCAAGTGTTTTGTTGAAAAATGCAGCCGTTTGGCTGCATTTTTTTAAAATAATTCTTTAAATCATAGAAATTAGAACATTTTTGTATATGTTTTGTGCTTAATATGTAAAAATGAACTTAGAAAAATTTAAGAATTTGGGATTTGACAGGAATAAATGTTTCGATTTGATTTTTGCTTATGGTTACACACTTTTTGCAACCCGTATGTAGAAAATCATGATAACGGGATATCTTATGTTGAAAGAAGTTTAAATATATAATTGAAAATGTGAGTTTAAAATTGGCAAGACTGAGATTAGCCAAGCAGAAGAATATGTCGATATCATTTAAAAAGAAATAAATATAAAGCCAAGTTTTAGGAGCTAAGTGATCGGAAACTTGGTGGAATCGTCATGCGGTAACGAAAACACAACAAAATTTCGGTAATATTTGTAATCAATTAGTTAGGACGGCTAAAAAAGACTTTTCACTTTAAAGACAAAATTAGAAAGGCATAACAACAAGTTTAATGGCGTGGATTAATTAAATAAAATTTTGAATTGACCTGAGCAATTAAAATTAAACCGTCTGTAAAGTGTTTCTTTTTCCCTGGACTTCTGCGCCTTTCTGTGGTACTGTTGTGTACTGCAAAGGAGGTGCTGTTATGGCAAGAATGACTGTAGAAGAAATTTACAGAGGCGAAAAGTATGATGTGATGGGTGCGGCGACGGCGGACTATCTTATGAACGGGCGTGCGGCAGAGTATGACGAGCGGACCTGGCTTGATATGCTGCTTGTAAAACACGCGCTGATTGCAGCAGAGAAAATGAAAAGTGAGGGCGACACGGTGTCGGGTATGACCGATAGCGTGCCGCCCTCTTCCTATGTGAGGTGGAATGAGCATGACAACACTTGAAGATCTGTATTACGGAAATATCGCTCCGCACGAGCGGTACATAAGGCACGGCTCACGGGAAGAAAAAGTTCTGAAACTGCTTTGCCGAAATGAAGAAAGCCTTACTAAAAATCTGAATAACCGACAGAAAGAAATATTTAATAAATTCACTGACTGCCAAAAGGAGCTGGCGGAATCACAACCCGTCAGGCTTTTGCCGAAGGGTTCAGCTTGGCGATGCAGATTATGGTTGAAGTTATGGGCCGCACTGAAACGGAAGAAGAAATGTAATTCTTCTCTGCCGCGGTGCAGTTAAAACCTACACCGCAAAAAACAAAGAAAACAGTATTCCCAAAAACGGCTGAAATATTCACATAACTGTTCAAAACCTTGACAAAACTTTCGCTATGTGTTATACTACAAATAGTTAAGGACAACTGAATAAGTAAAAATCCAATTTTGAGTTTCGGACTCGCACTTACATAATCTCCGATGCAATGTCGCATCGTGATTTGTAGTGCGGGTCTTTTTGTTTTGATCCGCCGAAAACTGTTTGGAGGGTTAAATATGAAAACACCAATCTACAAAAGCTATGAAGATCTGCCGCTATACTTAAATGCCGAAACAATTTCAAAAGCTCTCGGCATTGCTATCTCTTCGGCATACGAACTGATGCAGGAAAAAGATTTCCCGACATTCAAGGTAGGCAGCCGCAAGCTCGTTGAAAAAGAAAAGTTCCGCAAGTGGGTGGACGAACATTCGGGAGGCGGTAAATGAAATATGGTCGCTATCCGAAACGGGACGCACTAAAGGATTATTTCCCCGTGCCGAATGAAATATTTTGTTTGGGACTGAGCAGCGGTGAGATTGCTGTCTATGCGTATCTGCTCCGATGTGAAAACCGAAAAACCTTTCAGTGCCATCCAAGCTACAAAACGATTGGCAACGCTGTCGGCATGAGCAAAAACACCGTCAAGAAATATGTAGACAGCCTGATTGAAAAGCAGTTGATTACTGCCGAGCCGACTTCCGTCATCACCCAAAACGGAGAAAAACGCAACGGCAATTTGCGCTATACAATACGCCCGATTAGGGAAGCATTGGAGCAGTATTACGAGCAACAGCTGATACGGCTGCACGAAGAAGTTCGGCGTCAGGCGGCTTTGAAAAAACTCGCTGAATTTGACCGCAAACACGGGAAATCGGCGGTTTGACGGCAGTTTTACGGCTCGTCCGAAAATAAGCAGGAGAAAGAGTTGGGGTCGCAAGCGACCCGCAACTCGATTCACAGCGGACGGCAACGCCGACCGCACAAGGGTTTGCAGGGCTTTTACGGATGGCAACAAAAACTGCGATTTAGGGGTTGCTCGAATTTTAACCTCGCTGATTTAGGGGTTGCGAATTTTACCGCAAATTTAGCTGGATATTCCGCCATGTATGTGGTATTGTGTTGTACTGCGAAAGGATGTGATACTATGGCAAAACGAAGACCGTCGGGAGACGGTATGGTGCGCAAGCGCGATGACGGACGATGGGAAGGCCGCATCGTTGTCGGTCACAAAAAGAACGGCGATCCGATTCACCGCTATGTGCTTGCCCGAACACAAAAGGAGTTAACCGTAAAGCTCCACGACTGCATCGAGATGTACCGCGACGCCGACCTCACCGAGGATTCGAATATGACGCTCGGGGAATGGCTCGACCGATGGATCAATGAATATATGATCTTCACGATTCGCGAGAGCACGCTGGATTCTTACAAAGCGATGATTAAAAATCAAATCAAACCGTATCTTGGCGACAGACCTTTGTCGGCGCTGACCACGCAGGAACTTCAAAAATTCTATAACAGCGTCAAAAAGAAAGGTCGGGTGAAACCTGACAAGCTGCACGGTACAGAGCTTGCCGACAGTATGGTGCGCGGTATTCATATGATGCTGCACGAAGCACTCGATATGGCGGTGCGCCTACGGCTGATTGTTAAAAATCCAACGGTCGGCACAACGATTCCCAAAAACAATTATCCGCCGAAGCAGATACTCAATGACGAACAGCTTGACAGATTTATGAAACGCATTAGGCAGGATGAGCGGTGGTACGATTTCTTCTACACCGAGCTGACCACAGGACTGCGGCGGGGTGAAATCTGCGGACTGAAGTGGGAGGACTTCGATGCGGAAAACGGAAAGCTGAAAGTGAGGCGCTCGGTTGCTAAAAGGAAAGGCGGCGGATTGAATATCGGCGAAACCAAAACCGAGACGGGAACGCGCACGATTGTCCTGCCGCCGAGCACTGCGGAACTTCTGCGGAAGCGAAAAGAAACGGCAGTCAGCGAATGGATATTCCCGAATATCTATGAGCCCGAAAAACCGATGCACCCAGACTATGCTTACCACCGATTAAAAACACTGTTAAAACAGGCGGAGCTTCCGCTGATTCGGTTCCACGATCTGCGCCACACCTTCGCCACTCACGCGCTGGCAGGCGGTGTGGATGCGAAAACCCTGTCGGGAATCCTCGGACATACCAACGCCAGCTTTACGCTGGACACCTACACCCATGTGACCACCGATATGCAGAGAAACGCTTCCGCTATCGTGGGGAACTTTATGGATGAGATTATGCTTGAAGGAGATGATACCAATCGCTAAAAAAAGAAAAAATGGTGAGGGCACATTACGCCTGCGTAAAGACGGTCGGTGGGAAGGAAGAATTGTTGTCGGGTACAATGAGAAAAGCCTGCCTATTACAAAATGCGTAACCGCCAAGACGAAAACGGAATGCAGTGCAAAGCTGGAAAATCTCAAAGAGCAGTACGGACGCTCTTCCGATAAAATTAAACCGGATATGCCGTTCGGGGATTGGATCGACTTCTGGTATCAGACCTACTGCCGGCACACTCTCCGCATTACCACAAGAACTGACTATGAAAACCGCATTTACAATCATATCATTCCCGAAATCGGAAAAATTCCGCTGAACAGGCTGTCACAGTCGGATTTACAGCAATTCTACGCAAAAGAAAAGACAGACGGAAGAAAACTGCACGCAAAAACTTACGGAAAGGGACTTTCGAACAGAACGATAAGGGGGATACATGCCAACTGCCGCACAGCTTTACAGCGGGCGGTACAGGGCGGTTTGATACGAACCAATCCCGCCGTCGGCTGTAAGCTGCCACCGAAGAAAGCACGGGAGATGCAGGTGCTGACGCAAAATGAGATTCTGCGGTTTCTGCATCAGGCAAAGGAAGAGGGATATTATGAGCTTTTTCTGCTGGAGCTCGGCACGGGAATGCGGCGCGGTGAAATATTGGCGCTCAAATGGAGCGACCTCAACTTCGCAACAGGAGAGCTTCGCATTGAACGGCAGGTATATATCATCAAGGCAGAGGTGATTATATCAGCGCCAAAAACAAAAGCCTCGATACGCACTGTTATTCTGCCGCCGTCACTCATCAAAACTCTCGCAGTGTATAAAGAAACGGTGGATTCGGAATGGATGTTCCCGTCACCGACGGATAACGGCAGACCGAGAAATCCGTCATCGGTTAGAAAACGGTTGCAACTGATCTTGGAACGGGCAGGCTGTAAAAAGGTGCGCTTTCACGATTTGCGTCACACATTTGCGACCATGGCGCTGGAGCACGGTATGGATGTGAAAACTCTTTCGGCAACTATAGGCCATGTGTCATCAGCAACCACGCTGGATATTTACAGCCATATCACCGATACTATGCAAAGGCAGGCGGCGGTGCATATAGACCGCAAAATCGGTGGTACAGACGCCAGTATGCCGACAGAAAAGCGCGAGGAAAGGAAAGATACCACCCCGGTCGAATTCACGCCGTACAAGCCCAAAATACGAAAGCCTGGGACGGGTTGTGTCACCATGATTAACGACCACCTCTACGAGGGACGGTACACTCCGACCAACGCCTACGGCAAGCGGGAAAGCCATAATATCTACGCGAAAACAAGAGAAGAATGCGAAGAAAAGCTCGCGGAAATGATTGCAGCGGTTAAGGCACAAATTAAAGCTGAAAAGGAACGGATCAAGGCAGAGCAGTCAGCATAAGAAAACACCGCTACGGAAACAAAATCCGTGGCGGTGTAAATTCTGAAAAAATGAAATGTCTGTTGCCCGGCATCTCTTTAGAGGCCATTGGAATATACTGTTAATTGTCTATGCGTTTTTGTAAATTTGCCGATAACTTTGTAAAAACAAGATTATATGGATACCATCTGATATCTGGTCTACATGACATTGTCATTCTACAAATGGGTTGTGCGTCAACGAGCTCTTTATTTGCACTTGTATTAATTTTTATCAACTCGTTAACCATAAGATTTTCATTAAAGATCATATTATGGTTAGCAATAATATCATTGCAAATAGCAGAACGCATTTGCGATTCGTTCTCATAGCAGAAAATTCCACAAAGAATCTGTAATTTATTAATAGCCGTTTTTTTTATTAGATAATCACGATAGGTGCTTAAAAGAACACAGAGATTTAACCATTCCTCACTGTCCTCTTTAGAAGGAACATTATAATTCACTATCGTAAAAACAACTGTTGTTGAGCCGAATGATGAATAATTTATATTTCGGTCTTCGTAAATGTTACTGGTGTCAAACATTTTTTTAATAAATTCGCGGAATTTATTAATTGTAGAAGTTTCTCCATAAGATACTTCAAGTTTAATTTTTGCAAAAGCAACGAAGACCTCACGCTCATCTGGTTTGCATTTTTTCCAGCATTTTAATCCCTGCGCAACATCATAAAAATTCACAGAATCGTCAAGGTATTGATTTTCAGTTTTACGGGATTTCTCTATGATTTCATAATGATTTTCTCTGCGCTGAATTTCAAACTGCTTTCCATTTGCTTTGAAAGCAGGAAAGCGATCTGCTTTTTCGTCATTGGTTTTGATACTGCAACAGATTAGATTGTGATCTGCGGTTTTACCGCCCCTTGATTCCGGAAGAATGTGGTCAACATTCCATCCAAAATTACTGTTTCTGTCGTTGTAGGAAGCTTTGGCAATTTCTCGTCCGGCAAAGTCAAAAGCCTTTTGTCTTTTGCCAAATTGCTTTACCCACAATCGATTTGCGGTTTCTTTGTTAAGCTCCATAGTTTTGTTCATTAAATATACCTCTTTCTAAAGTAGTTAAGAAGTATAATCCGTATTTGACCTCCTTTTTTATTAAGCAAATACTCTGAACGACACATAGGGCAACCTATTGCTGAAACCTCAAAGGGCAATCCTTATAACAGCTTAACTAAGGATTTGTCGATCATCTTTTTACTAATGCAAAAAGTATTTAGATTTGCTTACTTATATTATAACCAAGAAAGTATATGCTGTCAATGCCACAACAGATTGAATGCTCAAAATTTGGGATGCAGTAGACAAAGAAAAGGCTTAAAGGTATGAAAAATCCTCTGAAACGCTCGGTTTCAGAGGATTTTTGGTCGGAGTGGCGAGGCTCAAACTCGCGGCCTCCGCATCCCAAATGCGGCGCGCTATCAACTGCGCTACACCCCGATAGTTATTAAATTGTGGTCGTGTAAGTGGTCAAATCTGTGGTCAAACACATTTTTGACCGCTATTTTTTGTTTTCCAAACCGCCCGAAATCCGCACGGTTAAAGGGCTTTCGGCGGTTTTCGCTTTTGTGCGGTGCGAACACTGTCTATGCTCCCAAATGCGGCGCGCTATCAACTGCGCTACACCCCGATAGTTATTTAATTGTGGTCGTGTAGGTGGTCAAATCTGTGGTCAAACACAGTTTTGACTGCCTTTTTTCATTTGCCAAACCGCCCAAAATCCGCACGGTTGAAGGGCTTTCGGCGGTTGTCGTTGTCATACAGTGCGAACACCATCTATGCTCCCAAACTTCGCGCGCTACCAACTGCGCTACACCCCGATAGTTATTAAATTGTGGTCGTGCAAATGGTCAAACACATTTTTGACTGCTTTTTTTCATTTTCCGAACCGCCCGAAATACGCACGGTTGAAGGGTTTTCGGCGGTTTTCGCTTTCGTGCGGTGCGAACACCGTCTATGCTCCCAAACCAAGCACTCTACCAAACTGAGTTACGCCTCGACGTTGCAAACACAACGTTGTTATTATATCATAAAAACGGCTTTTGTCAATATCAATACGGCAAAAAGCGCTTCTTTTTTAAAAGCAAACGGCACCTTTGAGGGGTGCCGTTTTGTGTTAGTCTATACTGA
>OLSQ01001528.1_pt1 | contig 18894 bp, 13 predicted proteins | sample 1672561 | NCBI WGS metagenome assembly OLSQ01 (sample SAMEA3136699, study PRJEB25190) | human gut metagenome | biome: human gut; feature: human-associated habitat; material: faeces | place: Austria | collected 2013 | reverse complement strand
CAAGGATATGTTGATGGCGTTTTTTGGGAGCGCAACTCTTTATCTGAACAAAATGTGCCTTCAAGTGGGGCAAAGAATACCAAATCTCTAAAAGAATGCAAGCGTAAAACAAAAAAGCAGCCATCTAACGGCGTCTTTTTTTATGCAGTGAAAAGATAAAAGAGAAAAGTGAAGAACTGTAGTATGCCGCCCTTTACGGCATGATTTTAATTCTTCATTTTTTGTGCCAGAGAGAGAAGCGCGTTCCGCTCATTTTCCACCGCACCGTCTATAACCGCGTCCAGCAGGGCTTGCAGCATCTTGCCGATGGCCGGGCCTTGCAGGCCCAGCGCCAGCATGTCCTGCCCGTTTACCGCCAGCTGCTTCAGGCTGAAGCAGGCGTCCTTTGCCAGCAGCTCCTCCATGATGGCCTCGCCCCGGTCGATCTCCTGCTGGCGGCCGCGGTAGTCCGGATGCTGAGCCAGATTGTCGGCCCGCTTTACGGCGCACAGCTGCCGCAGGCCGTCCACACCCAGCTGATTCATGGCCCGGCGGATAGCCCGCTCCGTCAGGGAAATGGGGCGGTCGTGATACCGCACCAGCAGACAGATGCGCTGGGCAGCGGCCTTGTCGAACCGCAGACGGCGGCAGATACTCTCAGCCATCTCCGCGCTGGGGCGGTGGTGGCCGTGGAAGTGTCCCACGCCTTGCTTGTCCAGTGTGAAGCACTGAGGCTTGCCCAGATCGTGCAGCAGCATAGTCCACCGCAGCACTGGGTCAGGCGGGGCGGCGGCCACCGCGTGGGCCGTATGGCCCCACACGTCGTAGCAGTGATGGCGGTTGTGCTGGTCGAAGCCCACACAGGGCAGTATCTCCGGCAGCACCACGCCCAGCACCTGCGGCTCCTCCTCCAGCACCCGTCCCGCGTCCTGTCCGCACAGCAGCTTGGTCAGTTCCTCCCGGACACGCTCCGCCGCCACGTACCGTAGGTCGCCGCACTGTGTCCGCAGTGCCCGGTGGGTCTCCGGTTCAATGGCAAAGCCCAGCGTGGCGGAAAACCGCAGCGTCCGCAGAATGCGCAGGGCGTCCTCGCGGAAGCGGCGTTCCGGATCGCCCACGCACCGCAGCACCCGGCGGCGGATGTCCTCCCGTCCGCCGAAGGGGTCGCGCAGCGCTCCCGCCGCGTCCATGGCCATGGCGTTCACCGTCAGGTCGCGGCGGGCCAGATCCTCCCGCAGACTGCGGGTAAAGGTCACGGCGGCGGGGTGGCGGTGGTCAGGATAGTCCCCGTCGGTGCGGAAGGTGGTGACCTCGCAGGAGACGCCGCCGCTGCGCACCGTTACCGTGCCGTGCTGCAATCCGGTGGGAATGGCGAAGTGGGGAAACAGGGCCATGGTCTCCTCTGGTAGAGCGGAGGTGGTCACATCCCAGTCGTGGGGCGGCAGCCCCATCTGCATATCACGGACGCAGCCGCCCACCACATACGCCTCGTGTCCAGCCTGCTCCAGCGTGCGCAGAACGGCCTGTACCTCCTGTGGGATCATGTCGCGCTTCCTTTCCGGCCGCCGTCAGGCGGCGTATTCGTATGTCACATAGCCGTTCAGCCTACCAGACAGATCGTAGACCTCCAGCTTGATCAGACGGCCGCTGTCATCGCAGGTACAGGCAGCCCAGTCGGCCAGCGTGCCCGGCTCGTAGGAATAAGTGCTGTACAGCCGCAGGGCGGTGGGATAGCCGGACTCGTCGTATTCATAGGCATAGTAACCGCTGGCCCATCCCCACAACGAACCGCTGTCCTGCGTACCCAGCGCGTCGTGGGTATATTCCAGATACACGGGGTAGTCTCCGCCGTACTGGGTCTCCCCCACCATGTTTCCCCAGCTGTCATAGGAAAATTCCTTTACCTGACTGCCGTCCGGGGCATACTGGCGGGCGATATAGCTGCCGTCAGCCGCGTCCTCGTACTCGTAGGCGTAGGCAGCGCCGTCCGTGACCATTTCCGTGCAGCGGCCATCGTCCCCATAGGTGAGGAACGATTCGGCCAGCAGACTGTCGTCGGCGTCATAGAGCCTGACGGCGGCAGGAGCGTTTCCGAGGGTCAGCTGGACAGCCTGCGGGTGCAGAGCAGGCGCGTCCTTAGGCATGGCGTAGGTATAGTCCCAGCGCTGGGTAGGCATCTCCGCGCCGTTCTCCCACTCCTCCACGGCGGTCAGATTTCCCTTGTCGTCATAGGTGTAGGAGCGGGTATAGTCGAGAGCCCGGAAGGCGGCATCCAGGTTGTCGTAGGGAGTGTGATCCTCGGTGTACTCGTTGTCGCCGGTAAACACCATGTCGAAATCCAGCCGGATGTTTTCGTTCCAGCGGGTGCACTGCTTGCTCAGCACCACCTGCTTCCCCGCCACGCGGCCGATTCCGAAGCTGACGCGGCCATCCTCCGTCTCGTAGTCATAGCCGGTCATGTCGCCCTGATCGTCATAATAGGTGACGGAGGAACTCTCCATGATCTCGCCCCGGTTGTTCTGATAGTGGTGATAGTCCAATTGGATATTCACACCGGCATCATTATAGGCGTAGCTGAATGTGTCACGCGTGGCAAAGGTGCCGTAGTCACGCATGCTGTCACGCTGTATCACGTTGCCCGCTTCGTCGTACCGGAGGTACTCCTGCCGGGTGCAGACGCCGTTTTCGTCAGTGACCTCAATGCTGTTGAGTCGGCCATTGTCGCCGTACAGATTCACGTAGGTATCGCGGGACAGCAGCTCGCCGGTGGCGGCGTTGGCAATGCTGTAGGTCAGCAGATAGCCATTCTCGTCCTTTTCGATGGTATAGTCATATTCCGTTTCTCCGCCGTCGGCATCGGTCTCCACGCGATGGGAGCATAGATGGCTGCGGTTCAGCTCGTCATAGGGCAGATACTCCCGGTAATCGCTGCTGCCGTCGGCCTGCGTGACACGCTCCGTCAGGCAGTCGCCGTTCTCGTCGAAGGTGGACTCCGTTTTGTAGTTCATCTCTCCGCCGGAATAGCTGACGTACAGGATCATGTTGCCGCTGCCGTCATAGCCGTATTCCTGTATGATCTCGCCGTTGTCGTACTCGCGGCGTCCGGTCAATTTGCCGTCCCGGTCAAAGGTCTCCTCCAGCGTCAGCTGAGAGAAATCCTTTGCCATTGCATAGGTGCTCCGCTTGGCGGGAACGCCGCCGCTGCCGTATTCATATTCATAGGAGGAATAGCCGTTGGGCAGCAGGCCGAACTGATAGTTGGCCTTGGTTGTCTGATTGCCGTATTCGTCATAGGCGTAATGAACGTCAGATACGATGGCGTTGTCCTCCATACGGGTAGCCACCACCCGCACCAAAACGGGCTCCGGCGATTTGCCGGAAAAGAGAGAGCCGCCGCTGCCACTTCTGCTGCTGCCGCAGCCAGCCAGACCAACGGTCATCAGAATGGCCAGCAGCAGAGTAAGTATCGTCTTTCCTGTGTGCTTCATCAATCGTTCCTCCTGTTGCCGTAATGTTAATCCTTGTACTGATAGATCACGCAGCACTCCAGTGCGCCGTTAACGTCATAGCGGGTCAGCTTGTACAGCCGCCCCGACGCGTCGTAGGAGTAGGTGTTCCGCTCCAGCAGCTCGTCTGCCTGACGCTGTTCAGAGGCGTACAGGCTCATACCCGTGTGGCGTCCCTGTTCGTCGTAGGTATAGGCGCAGTAGGCGCGGCTGCCGCTGCTCCAGGGATACGAGGTGCGCTGGTTGCCCATGGCGTCGTACTCATATTGCAGCAGCACGGCTCGCGGCTCGCCGTAGATCAGATCCTCCAGCAGATTGCCGCAGCGGTCGTATGTCATGGTGCCCCATGCTTCGCCGCCGGCGTCGTACTGTGTGCCAACGGTGCGGCCCTGCGGGTCCGTTTCATAGGTGTAGTGGAAGGTGCCGTCGGCGTTGGTCAGCTTGTCATAGAGCCCCGTGTGGTTATAGGTGAACGAGACCTGAGACAGCAGCATGTTGTCACCGTCGTACAGCGCGATGCCGTCCGCTCCGGCATTCAGGGGAATGGCCGTCACCGTCTGCTGTGGGGCGTTGCGGGGTCGGGCGTAGGTGTACTCCCAGCGCTTGCAGGTGGTTCCATCGCCGGTGGTTTCCTCCACCGCGGACAGGCTACCGTCCTCCGTGTAGGTGTAGGCACGGGTGTAGCTGTCCTCACTGAGGAAGGCGGCGTCCGCTCCGCTGTAGGCGCTGCTGTCCATGGTGAAGTCGTTCTCACCGGTGAAGGTCAGGTCAAAATCCGCGAAGGCCAGCGGCCCGACGCAGACCTTCTTCAGCACCACCGGCTGGTTGTCAGCGCGCCCGATGGTGAAGCTCAGGCTGCTGCCGTCCCTCCGGTAAGTGAAACCGGTCAGCAAGCCATCCTGATCGTACTGGTAGGAGGCGGTGGTCTCCTCCAGCGTTCCGCCGTTGAGCTGACTCTGGAGGTGCTCCTTCCGCACCACAACGCCGCCGTCGTTATAGGTGGTGCTCCAGACCTCGCGGGATTCCTGCGAACCGGCAAATTCCCGCTCGTCCGACTGGGTGACGCGACCCTGCCGGTCATACTGATAGCTGCTCTGAGCCACGCACTCGCCGTTTTCGTCCGTGACCTCCACGGCAGTCAGAAGTCCGTTTGCATCGTAGGTGTTCCGGTAGTCCTTCCGGAAGTTCAGCTGGCCGGTTTCGGCATTGACGGCGCTGTAGGTCACCAGATTGCCGCTGCCGTCCCGCTTGATGGTGTAGGTGTATTCCGTCTCCTTGCCGAGAGAATCCGTTTCCACCCGGTGGGAGCACAGGCCGTCCTGATACTCGCGGCGGATGGTGCTGCCGTTGGCGGCGGTGTATTGCTCCGTCAGGCGCTGGCCGTCCGCGTCATAGGTGGTCTCCAGCTTGCTGCTCATGCGGCCTGTGTCATCGTAGGAGACGTACAGCGTCTCGTTGCCCAGATCGTCGTAGGCGTACTCAAAGATACGCTTTCCCGCCCCGTTGTACACCTGCCGCGCCGTCACGCGCCCTGCACTGTCAAAGGTCTCCGTAGCGGTCAGGCGGGTGCGCTCCTGCGTCACCCGATAGGTGTCCCGCTGAACGGGTACCCCGTTGGGGCCGTATTCATAGGTGTAGGTATCATACCCCTGCTCCAGCAGGCCGAACTGATAGTCGATCTCCATAGTCATGTTGCCGTACTGGTCATAGACCCAGCGCCGGTCTGACAGCACCGCGCCGTCCGCCAGGCGTGTGGCGGTGATCCGCACCGGCACCCGATCGGGGATGGTGGGCTCCTCCACAATGGGGTCGTCCGGCTGCGGCTCGTCGGGGTCGGTATTGCTGCCGCAGGCGCACAGCCCTGCCGCCAGCAGCAGCGCCAGCAGCAAAGACAGCAGTGATTTGCCCGTATACTTCATGTTGTTCCTCCTGTCTGCGGATCCGTCCGGTGTCCGGGGATCAAACGCATGAAAAAAACCGGGTTGCACTTTCCTTCTATGGGTATTATAATATATCAGATATTATTTTGTAAACAGCGCATTTTCCGCTCCGGCGGTGTGCGGCTGAATCATAGAACAAAAGGGAGATCGGCAATTATGATGCATCCCACTGAAAATATCCGGCATTTCCTGCGTCCCGGCGTCCGCGTGCATATGGCGGGCATCGGCGGCGTGTCCATGTGTGCGCTGGCCGAGGTGCTGAAGGGCATGGGGCTGAACGTACAGGGCTCCGACATGACCGACAGCGACACCGTAAAGCACCTGCGCAGTGTCGGCATTCCCGTTACCATCGGCCACAGCGCCGACAACCTGCAAAACTGCGATTTGGTGATCCGCACCGCCGCCATCCATGACAGCAACCCCGAGATCGCCGGGGCCATCGCCCGGGGCATCCCCGTCTACGAGCGGGCACAGGGCTGGGGCGCTATCATGCAGGCGTACCGCAACGCCCTGTGCGTGTCCGGCACCCACGGCAAGACCACCACCACCTCCATGGCCACCCATATCTTCATGGCGGCCCAGAAGGATCCCACCGTCATGATCGGCGGCACGCTGCCGCTGTTGGGCAAGGGCTACCGGGTGGGCAAGGGTGACACCATCATTCTGGAAAGCTGCGAATACTGCAACTCCTTCCTGAACTTCTTCCCCACTGTGGCGGTGATTTTGAACGTGGCGGCGGATCATCTGGACTTTTTCAAGAATCTGAACGATATCGAGCATTCCTTCCGCCAGTTTGCCTGCCTGACGCCGGAGAACGGCTTCATCATCGCCAACGGCGACGATCCCGGCGCGAGGGAAGCGCTGAGCGGTCTTGACCGCAAGGTGTACTGGTTCAGCGTGAAAGATCGCAAGACCGACGTGTATGCCGACAACGTGGCGTTTTTCGACGGCTTCGGCTGCTTCGACGTAGTGGCGGAGGGCAAGACCTACGCCCACGTGGAGCTGCACGTTCCCGGCAGGCACAACGTGTCCAACGCGCTGGCCGCCGCTGCCGCCGCCTATGTGCTGGGCGTGGACGGCAAAGCGGTGGAGGAGGGTCTGGCGGACTTTACCGGCGCGGAGCGGCGCTTCCAGTACAAGGGCGTGTTTAACGGGGCTGAGGTGTACGACGACTACGCCCATCATCCCGACGAGCTGCACGCCCTGCTGGACATGGCTCGCAGTCTGCCCCACAAGCGGCTGATCTGCGCCTTCCAGCCCCACACCTATACCCGCACCAAGGCGCTGTTTGACGATTTCGTCAAGGAGCTGCGTACCGTGGACGTGGCGGTGCTGGCGGAAATTTACGCCGCCCGTGAAACCAACGATGTGGGCGTGTCCTCCCGCGACCTGTGCGCCCAGATCCCCGGCAGCATCTACTGCGCCACACTGCGGGAAACGGCGGAGTCCCTGCGGGCGCTGGCGCAGCCCGGCGACCTGCTGCTGACGGTGGGCGCGGGTGATATCTACCGGGTGGGCGACATGCTGGTGGGAAAGGAGTGAGCGGTATGCTGGAAGTCTATAACGGCGCTCCGGCGGAACGCCGCGACGAGGTGGAAAACCGGGTGTACGAGTGTCTTGCCCGGCTGGATATCCCGTTTACCCGTGTGGATCATGAGGCGGCCTTCACCATGGAGGACTGCGTCGCCATCGGTGAGGCGCTGGATGTTTCCATCTGCAAGAATCTGCTGCTGACGCCCCGGAACCGCAACGCCTTTTACCTGCTGTGCATGCCGGGGGACAAGCCCTTTTCCACCAAGGATTTCTCCAAGCTGATCGGCTCCTCCCGGCTCAGCTTTGCCACCGAGGAGGACTTGATCGGGCTGCTGGGCTGCCATGCCGGTTCCGCCTCCATTCTGGGGCTGATGAACGACACGGAGCACCGGGTCACGCTGGCCATCGACCGCACGGTGGCCGAGGATGAATGGTTCGGCTGCCATCCCTGCGAGAATACCTCCTCCCTGCGGCTGAAAACCTGTGACGTGCTGGAGAAGTTTCTGCCCGCCACGGGACACGAGGCGGTTATTGTGGATTTGTGATATGCGATCCCCTCCGGTACACCGGAGGGGATTTGTTGTGTGGTTACACGGAAGGCAGTATAAAAGGCCCCCTTGTGTAAAGGGGGCTGTCGAGCGTAAGCGAGACTGGGGGATTGTAACAACCCCTCCGTCAAAAATCAAAGATTTTTGCCACCTCCCCTTACACAGGGGAGGCTAACAAAGGGAGAAATTTTTCCTCCGACCTGTTGACAAACGTAAACCAATATGCTACAGTGTGATTACAGATGTAAACAACAGGAGGTGAGAATATGGCACACATGGGTCTGACGGAGGCGGAATGGCAGGTGATGGAATGCCTGTGGACGTCCGCGCCGCGGACGGGACGGGAGATCATCGACGCGCTGGGAAAAACCACCGGCTGGAGCCGCAGTACCACCCTGACGCTGCTGCGGCGGCTGGAGGACAAGGGCGCGGTCAGCGCCGTCAGCGAGGGCGGCATGAAGCACTACCGGCCGCAGGTAGCCCGTGAGGACGCGGCGGTGCAGGAGACGGAGCACCTGCTGGAGCGGGTGTATCAGGGCAGCGTCAGCCTGCTGGTCAGCTCGCTGGTAAAGAAGCAGACGCTGTCTCAGGAGGAGATCGACAAGCTGTACGCCATTTTGCGGGAAATGGAGGAAGAGCATGATTGAATGGGTGGTATCCTCGTGTATCCTGATCCTTGCGGTGATCGCCCTGCGGTATCTGCTGCGGGGACGGATCAGCCTGCGGCTGCAATACGCCCTGTGGCTGCTGGTGCTGGCGCGGGTGCTGCTCCCCGTCAGCTTCGGCAGCACGGATATCAGCGTCATGTCGGTGGTGGAAAAGGCCCCAGCGGTACAGGCGGTGGAAAGCGTCCGGGAGGTGGATACCATCTGGCAGGCGCATGACGGTTCGGTGGAGGGCTATCCCGCCGGGCCACTGATGCCGGACACGCCGGTGACGGTGGCGCCCAGCGTCACAAACGACCAGTTCAGCCGTATGGAAAACGCCCTGACCCTCCGTAAGATCCTGCTGCCGGTGTGGCGGTGCGGCGCGGCGGCGACGCTACTGGTGTTTCTGGCGGCCAACGTCCGCTTTGCACGGCGTTTGCGGCGCTGCCGCCGTCCGCTGGCGGTGGAGGGTGCGGCACTTCCCGTCTATGTGGCGGAGGAGCGGGCGGTGCCCTGTCTGTTCGGCCTGTTCCGGCCCGCCATCTATGTGACGCAGGCCACGGCGGACGATCCGGTGCTGCTGCGCCACGCGGTGGCCCACGAGACCACCCATTTCCGCCACGGCGACCATGTGTGGGCGCTGCTGCGGGCAGTGTGTCTGGCGCTGCACTGGTGGAACCCTCTGGTGTGGTGGGCGGCTAAGCTGTCCCGTCAGGATGGGGAGCTGGCCTGTGACGAGGCCACCATCCGCGCATTGGGTGAGAGCGAGCGGGCCGCCTATGGCCGCACGCTGATCCGTATGGCCTGCGGCCCCGGCGCCTATGTGCTGCTGACGGCCACCACCATGGACGGCGGCAAGACCAGTCTCCACGAGCGGATCGTCCTGCTGGCGAAAAAGCCCCGGACGGCGGCGCTGGCCGCTATTGCTTTGGTGCTGGCGGCGGCGCTGTGCGTAGGCTGCACCTTTACGGGAGCGAAGAAGGAGGAACTATCCGGCAATCTGGGCTCCATCGCCGCCATGATGGCGAAGCTGACCACCGACGATCTGAGCAGCGAAAGTGTGAACGGCTATCCCGATATTGACTGGGAACAGATGGTAAAGGCCATCAACCGCGCCGCCGCCTACGAGATCACGGAGGAGGACTTCCAAAAGGCGGAGCAGGCCGATCACATGGAGGGGGAAAATCTTTGGTATCAAATATCGCTCTCTGTGGAGAACGGCGACGAGCTGGTATTAACCTGCAGCACTATTCCTGCGGATATCGTGCGTGTGATAGATTACTCCCCAGAGCAGGTGCCTACTTTTTCATCAGCGGCAACGCAGCCCGTTGCCTATTTCCGGGATCACGATCTTTATGAGCTGGTGCGGCAGAACGATTTCTACCGGGCTCACAGCACATTTCCGGAGGTAACTACGCCGGAGGTGGAGATCGCTCCTGCCGACCGGTTGGGGACGCTGCCCAGCAGGGCGGTACTGACCACCCAGACCTTCATCTATGAGGATCTGACACTGGAGGTGACGGACGTGTACTACACCGGCAAGGGTCTCGTGCGGGAGGACGAGACGCAGGTCTTTGAAAACAACTACTTTGTGGTGTGTCCCGGCGCTACCTTCACGGTGGTGTCCGGCGGCGTGGAGAACGACAGCAACGGCATCCCCCACGCCAACTGGAAGTATTACGATCCTTTCGGCGGTACTGTTGAACTGACGCCGGGCAGCGGGCCTTATGAGATCACGCTCAATTCCTCGATTGGCCGGGACAACTTCCCTGTGCTGCTCTTTAATCAGTTTGAGGGCTGGCTTCAGGAGCCTGCCGCCGACCCGGTGGAGGTGGTGCGCAAGGCCATCGAGGCGGACGCCCAAAAGCCCGCCACCCTCAGCACCCGCGTGATCTCCGCCGCTCTTGACGAGACGGAGACGGCCCGGATCGTGGAAATGTACAGCGACGGCGATCTGGCCCGATCCCGCGGCTGGACGAATGAACTGCTGGCCGACCACTTTGTGACGGTCAAGGCGGTGTATGAGGCCCAGTACGACGGCACAAAGACCTTCCTGGACAGCGGCACCATCACGGAATTTTTCTATCTCACCCAATATAACGACGGCAGATGGCGCATTGTAGACAACGGCGTGCGCTCCGTTCAGCGGTAAGGAGGACGGTATGAGAAAGAAAGGAAAAGCCTTGCTGGCGGCATTGTTGCTGCTGTTGGTGTTGACCGGCTGCGGCGCGGACAGTGCAGCGCAGCCGGAGCCGGGCACTGTGGCCGCCGCCATGGCGGAGATCACAGCGGAGAAGATCGATGATGGATTCATCGATCAATACCCCCAAATCACCGTGGAGCAACTGGTGACGGCTCTGCATGACGCCGTGTCCTGCGAGATCACAAAGGAAGAAGCGGAAGCGGCGGGCTACGGGCAGGAGGATGGCTGGTGCGTCATCATCCCCGTCAGCGGCAGCCCCGACCTGGGGCTCTCCTGGGACAAGACGCTGGACATCGTGCAGGTGATAGATACCTCTGTCCTGTATTCTTCCTCGTATCCTCACCCGGAGGGCAGCATCGCGTACTTCCGCTGCCATGCGCTTTATCAGCTGGTGAGCCAGTGCCGCGAGGAGACACCTACCGTTGCGGAGCGGATGGCCGCCATCCGCCCGGAGGATATCGGGAGTCTCTACTATCCCAACGTAACGGCGGAGCAGCTGGCGGACGCCCTGCACGGCGCGGCGGAGCATCCCGTTACCGGAGGGCAGGCGCAAATGGGAGACTCGTACCTTTTCTGGCAGATCGATATGTACGAACACAAGATGGACGTTCGCTGCGGCCTGACGGAGAATGTGGTTCTGGTCGCTTCCTATGACGCCTCTGCCCGTGACGAGGGATATTTCGAGGATGAAACGCTCTACGATCTGGTGCGCCACTGCCGGGACTATGACGAGGTGGTCGATCAGGCGGCCTATGCCGCATTCAAGTCGGAGCTGGACGCGAGGATGCAGCGGACGCTGGACACCTACGCCACGAACCCCGGCGAATTCCACGCCTATCAGCTGACCCGCTTCACCAAGCTGTGGCAGTACGCCACCGAGGACGGCAACCGGGCGGAGGTATACCAGTTCGACTATGCCCTGATCCCCGATAAGCCGCTGGAGATCGGCTGGGCAGGCGGCGTATATCTGGACAGCCAGCTGCGGATGCAGGGCTTCAACGACGCGGGAAAGGTAGTGGCCCGGTATAAGGATGATGCCTTCCTGGGGCTGGTGTTCATGTCATATGACGATCTCTATTGGACGCTGTTTGACGAGGACTGGGAGTGGGCCAACGATATGCTGGCCGCTATGGAGGACGCCTTATGAGAAAGAAAGGAATAGCGCTGCTGGCGGCATTGCTTCTGCTGTTGTTGCTGACCGGCTGTGGCGCGGATAGCGTGAAGCAACCGGAACAGCCGGTAGAACCGGCAATTGATCCCAATCTCAGCCCCACGGCGGCCTTTATGGCCGCTCTGCAGGAGGACGAGGTGACAAAGGTTGCCCTTTGCGGCGGCCAGCTGGCCGCCGCAAGCCCGGCGCAGATGTGGAAGGCGCTGAATAACGCGGCGACACACGAGATCACGGAATCCGAGGCCTGCTACGATCTGGGCTACAGCGTGTCCGGCTGTCAGTGGGAAGTCACGGTGTCGGTTCCCGCCGACGTTCTCCGTCTCAGCTGCGGTCTGGCGGAGAATGTGGTGGTCGTCCAGTCCGAGCGGCTTTCCGCGCGGGAGAGCTGCCAGCGGACGGCCTATTTCAACGACAGTGACCTGTACGAGTTGGTGCGCTGCAGCCGGGACGGCAGCACCCGTATCGACCAGTCCGCCTATGAGGCCTTCCAGTCTCAGGTGGATGGGAAATTGCAGGCGCTGCTGGCAAAACGGGCGGACGATCCGGCGGGTTATGACGGCTGTGTGCTGACCGGCTTTGCGCAGGTGTGGCAGTACGAGACGGGAGAAAACCGGGCGGACTGGTATCGGCTGGACGGCGCGCTGACGATGCGGGAGCCGGAAAAGGTGTCTCCCGTGGATATGCTGGCGCTGGACAGTCAGATGCGTCTCCCCATCAGGGAGTACGCGGTGGCCCGGTATCAGGGCGATACGCTGCTGGGACTGGTGTTTCTGGACAGCACAGGCGAATACCACGCCGATTTCCCGGAGGATCGCCAGTGGGTCACGGAAATGTTCAGCGCCGTGGAGCGTGTAGACCTGGACGGCAGCAAACAGCGGCAGGAGACACAGCAACAGGAGGAGCAGCGGAAGCGTGACGCCATGGCGCTGCGCCTGATGGCGGCGCTGCGGCCGGAGGATATTTACGAGCTGAACACTGCAGCAGCCGCCGACGTGACGGCGGAGCAGCTGGCGGCTGCCCTGAACGGCGCGGCGGAGCACAATATCAGTCAGGAAGCCGCCTTGGCGGCGGGCTATGACGGCGCCGACCGGTACGTGACGTTTCTGCTGGATCAGGGCGAGGTTTACGTCAGCGCCGGTGAGCCGCAGAATATCGTGCAGGTCATGGTGGGACTCGGCACGGTGTATTATAAAGACGCCCCGCTGTACGCGCTGCTGCGCGGCAGGTAAATAAAAAACTGACCGGTCGCGGGCGACCGGTCAGTTTTTTATTTACCTGTTTACTTATTCCGCCATGTGGAAGGGCTCAGCAGCACCAGCAACGGCATCAGCTCCAGACGGCCCATCAGCATAATAAGGGCCAGCACCAGCTTGCTGAACCACGACAGGGGCGCGAAGTTGGCCATGGGGCCAAGAGCACCCAGCGCCGGACCAACATTGCTGATACAGGTCAGCGATGCCACAAAGGACTCCGTGAAGCCCAGCACATCCAGCGAAACCACCAGCGTACCGGCCATCAGGATCAGCAGATACGCCACCTGAAACATGTGGGCGGAGTTGACGGCCCGCTCGTCCACGCTCTGGCCATCTATGGTGATAACCGACACCCGGTTGGGGTGGATGATGTGATCCAGCTCCCGCCGCAGGCTCTTGACCTGCAGCATCAGGCGGCTGATCTTCATGCCGCCGGCTGTGGAACCGGCGCAGCCGCCCACATACATCAGCAGCACCAGAATACACCGGCTGAAGGTGGGCCACAGGGTGAAGTCCTTGGTGGCGTAGCCGGTGGTGCTCATGATGGTGGTAGCCTGAAACGCCGCGTCGGTGACGGATTCATACCAGCCCTGTCCCAGCTCCACGTGCAGGTCGACGCAGATCAGGCCGATGGTAGCCGCTAAAATCAGCAGATACCACCGCAGCTCCTCGCTGCGCAGAGCGTCCCTGATTCGACCCCGTACAACGGCGTACAGCAGCGAAAAGTTGATGCCTGCCAGAAACGTAAAGGCCACGATGACCCATGTGATAGCGTCGGACTGATACTCGGCGATAGAGGTGTTGCGGACGGAGAAGCCGCCGGTGGCCATGGTGGTGAAGGAGTGGTTCACCGCGTCGAACCAGGACATGCCCGCAATGCGCAGGGCCACTGCCTCCGCCGCCGTCAGCACGATATAGATAGTGTACAGAATCTTGGCGGTGCCGCCCACACGGGGCACCAGCTTGGACTTGATGGGGCCGGGGCTTTCCGCTTTCATCAGATAGTAGGCGCCGTCGCCCAGATGGGGCATCAGCGCCAGAAACAGCACCAGAACGCCCATACCGCCCATCCACTGGGTCTCGCTGCGCCAGAACAGGATGCTGGGCGGCATGGTCTCCACCGAGTCCAGAATGGTGGCACCGGTGGTGGTCAGACCGGAAGCGGTCTCGAATAATGCGTCCACAAAGGACGGAATGGTATCGGACAGCAGGTAGGGGAACGTGCCCGTAAGCGTCAGCGCCACCCACGCCAGCGCCACGGCGGCGTAGGCGTCACGGCCCTGCATCCTTCCCCGTTTCACCGGCACCAGATACGCCAGCGCGCCCAAAATGCCGCACAGCAGCGCTGCGGAGAGGAAAGCCTCCCAGCAGCCGTCGCCATAGCCCAAACTGACCAGCAGCGGCAGCAGTAGAAAGCCGCCCTCGACCCACAGGATATAGCCCACTGTGCGGGTGATCAATCGAATATTCATGAAATACGTTACCTCTTTATCATAAAAAGACGGACAAGTACTTCTATTATATCCCCTGTGGCCGGAAACTGTCAAGCTTTACCGCCGCTCCGCATAGGAATAGACATAACGATCCGGAAAGGGAGCGATGCGTATGTTTCGGCGCTTGCGGTATCTGTGGGCGTTTCTGGCGGCGGCAGCCGCCGCCGTGCTGCTGCGGGGGTTGGCCGCCGCCCTGCCCTGTCCCGCCACGGAGGTGCTGTCTCCGATAAACGAGAGTCCCTGGGAGCTGGGCAAGCTGGTGTTCTGGCCCTATCTGACGGCGGCGCTGCTGCTGACGAGCTTTGTCAACCCGCAGAACGGCATCCACATCAACGATATTGTCATTTGGCTGTGCAACATCGGCTATGTGCTGGTTCTGCAAAGCTGCATCGGGTATCGGACGTATATGCGGCTGTATACCAAAATCATGCTGGCAGAGGCGGCCATCAGCCTGATTTCCTTCGTCATCGGCGATTTGCTGTCGCTGCCGCTGCCGCTGCTGCACTACGAAGTTTCCAGCGTCAACGGATTTTATCTGACGCCTTATTTTACCTTAGGCTGGCTGAACATCCCGGTTTTCCACCGCAATGCGGGTATGTTCAACGAGCCGGGCAGCCACCAGATTTTCCTGAACTTCGCGCTGCTGTTCCTGATGAGCGACGAAACGCGCATGGGCATGAGCAAGAAGAAATACTGCTGGGCAATTGCGCTGCTGATCGTTACCATCCTCAGCACGCTGTCCACAACAGGCTTTATTTGTCTGGGCGTTGTGCTGCTGACGGTGGCATTCCGCAAAAAGGGCGGGAAAATGGCGCGCAGCATCAAGATGGCGGCGTTCATTGGGCTGATTTTGCTGTTTGTCATCGAGTCTGCCACGGGCGTGGTGGAACGCAAGATTGTCGGACGAAATTCCGGCGGTTCGTTCTACACGCGGTGGAACGACACCTTTAGCGGCTTTGAAATCGGGCTGGAATCCCCCATTGCGGGACAGGGCATTTTCTCGGAGCGGAAGGCGGAAATCCTGCTGAAACACAGGGTGCAGAATATTTCCAACGGCTTTGCCGCCTTCGTCATGGATACAGGGTTGATTCTCCCGGCAGTTTGGCTATGGCTGATGTACCTCGGTATCCGCACCAAATTTGCCAAGGAGCGGCTGCTGTATGTGCTGGGCGTTTTCCTGCTGTATTTCCTGTGCATCAACACGGAGGGCGTTTTCCTGAACATACTGTTTTTGGGGCTGCTGGGCAAGTGGCAGCCGGACGCGGAGGACACGCCTGATCTGCCGGCAAATGCGCGCAGCCAGAAGAAGCGCAGGTGGCGATGCACTGTGCCGCCGGAAAAACTGCGCCTGACGTTTAACACGCAGCCGGAGGACGCGGCGCAGGAGCAGACAGGCGAAACAGGCGGAGAGGAATCATGAACACAGCATCAAGGAGCGAAAACACAGCGCGCAACATCGGTGTAGGCGCAGTACGGCAGGTGGTTACGCTGCTGTTGGCTTTTGCCGTGCGAACGGTGTTTGTGCGCCGGCTGGGCGCGGATTATACGGGTGTCAACGGGCTGTACAGCAACATTCTGGCCATGCTGTCACTGGCGGAACTGGGTGTGGGCAACGTGCTGGTGTACAGCTTGTACGCCCCGCTGCACCGGGGCGACACGGGCGAAATCCAGCACCTGCTGGGCTATTATCGTCGCATTTACCGCCTGATTGCGCTGGCGGTAGCGCTGCTGGGCGCGGCGGTAATCCCCTTCCTGCCGCTCATCATCAGCAGCGAGCTGCCGATGGCGCAGCTGATCGTCTACTATGTGCTGTACCTGACGAACTCCGTGGCATCCTATCTGGTCATCTACAAAACGACGCTGATTCAGGCCGACCAGAAGGCATATTTGCAGAACATGGTTTCCGCCGTGGCGCTGGTGTTGCAGTATGCGGCGCAGATCGCGTGCCTGCTGATTTGGGGCAGCTATCTTGGCTATTTGCTGATTCAGATTGCCTGCACCCTCCTGCAGAACGCGGTGCTGAGCCATTTAGCGGACAAGATGTACCCCTTCCTGCGGAAAAAGCAGAAATGTGCGCCGATGCACCGCAAGCAGGAGCTGAACGACAACATCCGCTCCATGTTTCTCTACAAGCTGGCGACAATACTCATCAACAACACGGACAACATTCTGATTTCCGTCATGCTGGGCACGGTGTTCGTCGGCTACTACTCCAACTACGCGTCGCTGACGACGTATGTGACAACGTTCGTTTCCATCGTGATTACCGGCATTTCCGCCAGCTTGGGAAATCTGAATGCCGAGAAGAATTCGGAAAAGTCGTACGCCATATTCCGCAACCTGATTGTCCTCTTCGGGGCGATTACAGGCTTCTGCGTCGCCGCGTACGGCGCGATTGTACAGGACTTCATCCCCATCTGGGTGGGCGAAGAATACCTGATGGACACAGGGACAGTGGCGGCGGTGCTGTTCACATTCTACCTGAGCACCATCGTCGCGCCTGTGTGGATGTACCGCGAAACGCTGGGGCTTTTTCGGCAAATGAAGTATGTTATGTTTATGACGGCGCTGGTCAACATCCTGCTGTCCATCCTGCTGGGGCACTTCTTCGGCGTGGCGGGCATCATCGGCGCAACAGGGCTGGCGCGGCTCTGCACCATCTTCTGGTATGAGCCGAAAGTGCTGTTCCATCGCACCTTCGGGCGCAGTGCTGCCGCGTATTTCAAGGCGCAGGGCGGCTTGCTGCTGCTCAACGGCGCGGTGATGGCGCTGTCGCTGCTGCTGTGCGCGCAGATGGGGCATACGCTGATATGGATTATCCTCAAGGGCATCACCTGCGCGGCGGTGACGGCGCTCCTGTACACGCTGGCGCTGGGGCGGACGGCAGAATATCGCTGGATGCTTGAAAAAGGGCGGAGTTTCTTGCGCAAATGGAGGAAGAAGGCATGATCGATCAGGAAATGCAGCACTGCCGTAAAATTGTGCGTTTTGACCCTACCATCTCAACAGCGAATCAGGGAGATTTCATCATTCGAAACGCCTGTGAGCATGTGCTGCACGACTGCTTTCCTGTGCAGCTGTCCGTCGCCGTGCCGGTTCGGGACAGGCTGTCGAAAGTGTCGATGAAGCACGTCGGCAATGCGGATTTCGCATTTGTCTGCGGGACGAATCTGCTTTCCTCGGACATGCGCCGCCAAAGGATGTGGAATATCCGCCTGCGGGACGCGGTGATGATGCGCTGCGGCGATTTGCACAAGCGGGAGCTGCTGAATTTCCGCCTGATTCGTGAGAAATTTCAGCGCACGCATATCATTTTGCTGGGTGCGGGGTGGTATCAATACCAGGACGAGCCGACAGGATACACGAAGCGGATTCTAAAAGCGCTGCTGGATGGGCAGTACCTGCACGCGGTGCGCGACGAATACACGCGCCAGCGCCTGCTGAAGCTGGGCATCACGAACGTGCTGAATACGGCGTGCCCGACAATGTGGGGGCTGACAGACGACAAATGCGCGCAGATTCCGACGCACAAGGCGGAGCGCGTCGTGACAACGCTGACGGACTACCGCAGCAGCCCGGAGCAGGATGCGCAGATGCTGACCATGCTGCAAAAGCACTATCGCGAGGTGTATGTGTGGCTGCAAGCCGTTGAGGACTACGCCTGCCTGCGCCAGATGGATGCGCGCGTGACGCAGAATTTGCACCTGATTCAGCCGAATCTGCGAGATTACACGGCGCTTTTGGCATCAGGCGGGATTGACTACGTTGGCACGCGGCTGCACGGCGGCATCCACGCAATGAACATGGGCTGCCGAAGCCTGATTCTGGCGGTAGACAACCGCGCAAGTGAAATCGCGAAGGACACGAATCTGCCCGTCCTGCCCCGCGGCGGAAATTTGGATGTGCTGGAGGAGCGCATCTGTTCCGCATGGGAGACGCAAATTGATTTGCCGACCACGGCAATTCGGCAATGGAAAAATCAGTTCCGCGAGACAGATGCAGAGAAAGTGCCTTGATTTTCGTATAAAATGCGGCTTTCTGCGCGGTAAGTATTGACAGCCGACTTGTAATTTGTTACAATATAGCTGGAATTGGGAAAGAGATTGCTATATCCACCGGGAGCACTGCGGCTCGCCGCGAAAAGAAAGATGGAAAACAGCAATCGCTTGCCATTGGCACAACCATACGTCGTGCCGGAAGATTGCACAGAACAAGGAGTGAGGACGATGAAGGACAAAAAGTGGATGCGAAAGGCATTGTCTTTCCTGCTGGCTGTATTCATGGTAACGGGCAGTATGGGAACAGTGCTGACGGCGGCTGCAGAAGAGCCGGAAACTCCGCCGGCGGAAACGGTTGATGTCGCGCCGACGGAAGCACCGGAAGCGACGGATGTTCCTGAAGCAACGGAAATCCCCGAAGCGACGGATGTTCCTGAAGCAACGGAAATCCCCGAAGCGACGGATGTTCCCGAAGCAACGGAAATCCCCGAAGCGACGGATGTTCCTGAAACAACGGAAATCCCCGAAACGACGGATGTTCCCGAAGCAACGGAAATCCCCGAAACAACGGAAGCGCCCGAAATCGTGGACGAAGCAGCCGTAGATTACAGCCGCTCCGTGCT
>OLSQ01001527.1_pt1 | contig 18907 bp, 17 predicted proteins | sample 1672561 | NCBI WGS metagenome assembly OLSQ01 (sample SAMEA3136699, study PRJEB25190) | human gut metagenome | biome: human gut; feature: human-associated habitat; material: faeces | place: Austria | collected 2013 | reverse complement strand
CACGGATGACTGCATCGGGGCTTGCCCAAAGCGTCAGTCCTACAGCCAGACCCAGGATAGCCTGTCCCATCAACTTATAGATAGGTCTCAGTCCGTCCTTTGTCACCTTCATCTTGATATAGTCGTCGATGAAACCTATCAGGCCAAGCCACAGCGTGGTACCCATTATCAGCAACAGGTAGATATTGCGCAGTCGGCCGAACAGCAGACAGGGCACCAATGTGGCCACTATTATGATGACGCCTCCCATGGTGGGCACACCTTTCTTCTCCACGCCGTAAGGATCTACCTCGGCGTTTCTCTGGGCCTCGTTGCCACCGTGGTTGTGCATCCAACGTATGAAGTACTGGCCAAACCACATGGATATGAGCAGACTCAGAACCAGTGTAAGGAGTGAGCGGAATGAGATGTACTGCCACATGCCAGCACCCTTCATGCCAAACTGCTCCAAGTATCTAAAGAGATAATATAGCATCTTTCCTTATTTGTTGACTTATTACGTTACTTGTCCGAGAGCCCGAAAGCCTCACGGATAACCTCGTGGTCATCAAAGTGGTGCTTCACTCCCTGCACTATCTGATAGTCCTCGTGTCCCTTGCCGGCCACCAGTATCACATCGCCTGGTTTGGCAAGCATGCAGGCGGTGCGTATTGCCTCGCGCCTGTCCACGATGCTCAGCACACTCTGGCGCTGCTCTTCGCTGAGCCCAGCAAGCATATCGTCGATAATGGCCTGCGGGTCCTCGAAGCGCGGGTTGTCACTTGTGATTATCACCCGGTCGCTGTTCTCGACTGCCACTTTCGCCATGATGGGCCGCTTGCCGCGGTCACGGTTGCCGCCCGCACCGCACACTGTCCAGCACTCCCCGCGGTGCTGCAGCACATCGTTGATGGTCTGAAGCACATTGACAAGAGCATCCGGTGTATGGGCATAATCGACGATGGCAGTCACGCCCTTGGGTGAACGGATGCTCTCGAAGCGTCCATTGACCGGCTTCATGGCACTCAGCTGCACCAGAGCCTCGTCTGGCTCCACGCCCAGAAGCACAGCGGCAGCATATACAGCCAGCAGATTGCTCACATTGAAGCGTCCCACAAACTGCACGAACACCTCTCGTCCGTCCATTTCAAGGTTCATCCCCTCGAAGCTCTCTTCCAAGATACGGCCACGGAAGTCCGCTGCGCCACGTGCCGAATAGGTCTTCACCTGCGCCTGGGTGTTCTGCACCATGACCATGCCGTTCCTGTCATCGGCATTGGTAACGGCGAAGGCCTCACGTGGGAGAGCATCGAAGAATGCCTTCTTGGCATCTCTGTAGTTCTCAAATGTCTTATGATAGTCCAGATGGTCGCGTGTGAGGTTGGTGAAGATACCTCCTGCAAAGGTCAGTCCGCCTATCCTGTGCTGCGCCACGCTGTGGCTGCTCACCTCCATGAATGCATATTCGCACCCCTCGTCGGCCATCTGTCCCAGCAGGTTGTTGAGCGTCACGGCATCGGGTGTGGTGCACTCCGTGGGGATGGGACGACCATCAATGTAGTTGCACACCGTACTGCACAGGCCGCACTTGTAGCCCATGCGACGGAACATGTTGTAGAGCACGGTGGCTATGGTAGTCTTTCCGTTGGTGCCTGTCACACCCACCAGTTTCATCCTCTGCGAGGGATTGCCGGCACAGGCAGTGGCAAGCGGCCCCACGGCCAATTCGGTGTCGGGATACACCAGATAAGTCACGTCCTCGCTCACATGCTGCGGCAACGACTCACAGACAACGGCTGTGGCGCCCTGTCCAATGGCTTTCTCGATATATTCATGTCCATCCACCTGGGTTCCCCTCAGTGCCACAAACAGGTCACCGGGCTGCACCTTTCTGGAATCTATCTGTACGCTCTTTACCTCTCTGCCTTCCTCGCCCACTGTCTGTGCGGGCTGGCAGTCCTTTATCAGCTGGTTCAGTTTCATATCGCGCCTATATATTATATATAATGTATAACGACTTCATCACTCAAGTGTCAGCGTTACGGTGTGCCCCTTGTCGGCCTTGATGCCCGGAGCCACGCTCTGCTTCACCACACGTCCCTTGCCGTTGACGCGTGCCCTCAGCCCCAGGTCCTGCAATGCCTGCACAGCGTCACGCGCCCCCATGCCTGTCAGATTGGGCACAGCACCGGGCTTGGCCTCCACAGAGTCAACGCCGGCAGGCACCTGCTCATCGCTGTCGAGCAGGTCCAATACCTGCTGTGCCTTGTCCCGATGCCCGTGGGCCACACTGGGACTGTTGGACTCATTGTCCTTGCCTATGCTTCGCGCGTCATAGTATTTGTCCTTGGTCATCAGGTACTGCGATATCTCGCGGAAGACCGGTCCGCACTGGCCTCCGCCCGATGCAGGTGTCCCCTTTTTGACGATGCACACCAGACAACTGTACTTGGGCTTCTCTGAGGGGAAATATCCGCAGAAGCTCACCATGTACTTGACAGGTCCGTTGTGATAGCCTCCTGCCTCTGCCACTTGCGCCGTGCCGGTCTTGCCGCTCGTGCGGAAGGACCTTTTGGGGTCACCGGCAGGCTTGCCCAGTCCTCCGTCACCCATCACCACAGAGTCCAATATCTCATGTATGGCATCCAAAGTCTTCTGGCTGCACATCTTCTCCTTGAAAACCACGGGCGGAAACTCGCGCACCACCTGTCCGTCAGACAGCTCGCGTGTCACAAACCGCGGCTTCATCATGCGGCCGTTGTTGGCAATACCGTTATAGAAAGCCAGCGTATAGATGGGCGGCAACTGCAGGGCATAGCCGATGCTCATCCATGCGAGGTCGGGCTTGCCCAGCTCCATGGGCACTCCATTTCGGGTGATGGGCAGAATCCAATGGCCGTTCTTGGCCTTCTTGGGCATATACACCCTGGGCCTACCGCTGCCGGGGATGTCGAGATCCATGGGCAGACCCACGCCCAGATTGTTGAGCCCGCGCACGAACTTATCGGGACAATCGTGATAGGCGCCGTCTATGAGACGGCTCACACCTATGTTGGAGCTCTTCATCAGCACCCTGGTGACATTGAGCATGCCGTAACCACCCTTGTTCCAGTTGTGGTCCTTCATGATGCGCCCATACATCGGCCATTTGCCGTCACCTGTATCCACGCGCGTGTTCTTATTTATATGGCCGTCCTCCATAGCCACCATGATGCTGGCCGTCTTGAAGGTCGAACCTGGTTCCATCAGCTTGCCCACTACGCTGTTCATGGTCTCGTAGTATTCGCCATCGGCACCCCTCTGCAGGTTGACAATGGCCTTCACGTCACCTGTGGCCACTTCCATGACCACAGCCATGCCCTCTTCGCCGTTGACGAGCGGTTCCTTGAGCTTGTTGCGCAGGGCTCGGTCGGCCACATCCTGCACGTCGATGTCGATGGTGGTCATCAGGTCGTGACCGTCCTCAGGCTCCACATCCACCAGACTCACCCGGCGGTCACGCACCTTGGTACGGTGCTTGATGCCCGGTGTTCCGCGCAGGATACTGTCAAACTGCAGTTCGAGTCCGTTCTTGGCCTTGCCTGAGTCGGGATAGAGGTCGCCCAGCGTGCGGGCTGCCAGCGCTCCATAGGGACGCTTGCGCTTCTCTACCACCTCGCCGTAAAAGCCGCCCTTGAAGCGGCCCTCGCGCAGGAGTGGCAGTTTCTTGCACTCTGTGTATTGCACATAAGTGGCCATATTGCTATAGAGGCGCACGGGTCGGGGGTAACGTCCATTCACCTTGCGCAGGCAGTTCTTCTTGGCTTCCACCAGCTTGGTGCGGAATGACGCAACCGAGCAATCGGGGAAGATGCGGTGCAGTCCCTGTGCTATCTCATCCACATGATAGTCTATGAGCGAGTCGCGGAAGTGCTGTGTCTTGAGACGCGACGCGCTGTCCTTGTCCTGCACGCGCAGGTCGATATACAGACGATAGTCGGGCAGGGACGTAGAGAGCACCCTTCCGTCATCCGAGAGCAGGTCACCGCGCTTGGCGGGAATGGGTATGTTCTCGCTCACGAAGCGCTGATCTACTGCCTCCCAATAGTCTCTCATCGGGGGGAGCATGGTGCGCACAGCTGTACTCATGATGCAGACGGCAACAAGCAACACCACAACGAAAAGCATGCCGAAGCGCTTGATAGAATTCTTCTTTCTGTCGTTCATCTCTATTCGTCCTTATTCGTCCATCAACAAAAACGGAGGTTCCTTGCTGGGGAGCAGGGTGCTGTCGCCCCTATCCCTCAGTTGTTTCTCCAGCTGGCTCTGCCTGGTACGGCGTGTGAGCTCGCCCTCACGTGTCAGGCATCGGTACTTGCAGTCCTTGACCGAGTCGTTGAGTTCCTCCTCTTTCAGTATCTCCTGCTGCGCCTGGTAGCTGTTGGTCACATACAGCACCAGCATGCCGAACACAAGCAGAAATACTGGTATGTGCTTCTTGAACCACGTACCATCCACCTTGAGGGCCGCCAGCAGTTCGCGCAGGTGCTGCGCGTCAATGTTGTCACCGTCCTCATCGTGCGGCATCGAACGCGTGGGCTGCTCCTGGTCCGAGGGCTGCTCCTGAGGCCGGGGCTCCTGTAATGGGGAGTCCTGGGTCTGTATGTCCTGATGTTCTATGTCTTCTGCCATTATTGTATATCTTGTCGTCGTCTCTTTTGATTGTGCCTCGCGCCTCTGCCATGGATGCCGTGACTCACTCGCCACCGCCGGCGGCCAACTTCACAGCCACCCTCAACTTGGCCGAGCGGCTGCGCGGGTTCTCGGCCTGCTCCTGCTCGGTGGGAATCTGCGGCTTGTTGCTCAGCGGCTTCATGGGCGCATGGCTTCGGCCAAACACGTCGGTCTCCAGCTTGCCCTCCTCGTTTCCGCTCTTCATCACATTCTTGACCATGCGGTCCTCCAGCGAGTGATAGGTGAGCACCGAGAGCCTGCCACCCTCGCCCAACACGTCCACCGCTGCATGGAGCATCTGCCTGAGCGCGTCCATCTCGCCGTTCACCTCGATGCGCAGAGCCTGGAACACACGAGCCAGATCCTTCTTCTCCCTATCCCTGGGCAGTAGCGGCTGCAGCAGGGCAGCCAGCTGTCCCGTGGTCATTATCTCGCCTTGCGCCCGTGCCTTGACGATGGCCGAAGCCAGCCGACGGCTGTTCTTCAGTTCGCCATAGAGGTAAAGCACCGAGGCCAGTTGCTCCTCGGTGTAGTCGCGCAGCACAGTCCGTGCCGAGCACTTGGCCTTCTGGTTCATGCGCATATCGAGCGGCGCATCCTGCCGGAAGCTGAATCCCCGCGCCGCGTCATCGAGATGATGGCTGCTCACACCCAGGTCGGCCAGTATGCCATCCACCCTCTCCACCTCATAGTAGCGCATCCAGTTTTTCAGGAAACGGAAGTTGCTGCGTACAAAGATGAAGCGCGGGTCCTGAAGCGCGCCCTTCATGGCGTCCAGGTCCTGGTCAAAACCAAACAGGCGACCGTCGTCGCCCAGGCGTCGCAGAATCTCTCGGCTATGCCCGCCACCGCCAAAGGTGAGATCTACATACGTGCCGCCGGGGCGGATGTCGAGGCCATCCACCGTCTGCTGCAGCATCACGGGAATATGATATGTTTCACAGTTCATGTCTCAGTCTTTCATTTTCAGTCGGGCACAATGGCGCGCAGCGGCCTGTCAGCCCAGCGGTCTCATCATCTGCTCCAGACTGTCGGCCAGCGACTCCGGTTCGGCCGAAAGGGCCTCGGCAGCCTGGCGGTTCCAGATTTCAATGGTATCGTCCACGCCGATGAAGCGCACCTCGGCCTGTATGCCAGCCTCGTCGAGGTACCTGCGGGGAATGAGCAGACGGCCATTGCCATCAAGCGTCATATCCTCGGCTCCTGCCACAAAGCGGCGCAGGGCATCGCGTCCCTGACGGTCGAACATGCCGGTGCGGGCAGCCAGGGCATCCACCTGACGGTTCCACACCTCGGCAGGATAGAGCACCAGGCAGCGCTGGAAAACGTCACGGCGCAGCACAAGCCCCGCCGCGTCCTCACGCTGCAGAATCTTGCGGAATGAGCTGGGAACGAACACGCGTCCCTTCTCATCCACCTTGGCGTCTATGCTGCCCGTAAACCTCATCTCGTGTACTTCTTATTAGCTAAAGCGTAATTTTTGGCAAAGGTATGTAATTCCCCACAATTCCCCACACCTTTTCCGAATTATTTTTTCACATTCTTTTAACCTGCTTTTCAGGGTAGGAAAATCAGAGGACCGCACTTGCTCCATTTCTTCGATGAAATGGGGGAAAATATCTATTTCCCACGATTTTATCAAGAAGCGGAGCGTGTTTCCCGCCGATTTATTCTTGTGGTGGGGAGAAAAACCTTAAATTTGCAGCGAGAAGCAAGATTTGAACTATGAGACAACATGCCAACCACCCCCACGCCACAGCACGCCAGACACGTCCGGACGCCCCTGCCTGCGCTCCGCAGAAAGTTCCGGGCAGACTGCTTGTACTCCTCACACTCCTGCTGATATGCGCAGCAGGGACCACCCTGCAGGGCAAGCGCAAGGAGAAGCGCTCCATCGTGCTCATCGAGACCACGGCGGGCAACATCAGAGGGGCGCTTTCGGACGACACCCCGCTGCACCGCGACAACTTCCTCATGCTGGTCAAGGAGAAATACTATGACGGCACGCTGTTTCACCGCGTGATAGAGAACTTCATGATCCAGGGCGGCGACCCCGACTCGCGCGGCGCGGCTCCCGGCAAGGTACTGGGCAATGGCGGACCAGGCTACACCATCCCCGCCGAGTTTGACCTACCCTTCCTCTACCACTGGCGGGGCGCCCTGGCTGCTGCACGAGACGGCGACGAGGTGAACCCCGAACAGGAGAGCAGCGGAAGCCAGTTCTATATCGTGTGGGGCAAAAGGCAGAATGCAGCCGACATCCGCCGCGTGCGTGGCACACTGGAGGAGAAAGGCATCACGCTCACACCCATCATGGTAGATGACTACGAGATGCGGGGCGGCACACCGCACCTGGATGGACAATACACCGTATTCGGTGAAGTCATCGAGGGACTCGAGGTCGTGGGGGCCATACAGGGCGTGAAGACGGACAAGAACGACCGCCCGCTGGAGGACGTAAAAGTACTGCGCATGACCATCGAGCAGTTCAGTCCGAAAGCCAGAAGACCATAGGCAGACCATCCCAAGGGGAAAAGCACAAGCACACCCACGCCTTGCATACTGCACGACTGCACGTCTTCACAGCCCGACAAACGCCCGGCTGCAAGCCTGCCTACATACCCTTGTGAAGCCCGGCTGCACGTTCCACACATCCGCAGAAGCCGCCCTGCCATCCCTCCAAGCCGAGTGCCAGGAACCAACCTCCCCACCGACCCGGAAAACGGAGCATGCTGCACCGGCCAACGCAACACGCTGCACTGGCCATCGCAACGCGCTGCATCGGCCATCGCAGCGTACTGCGTGCCTATGAGCGAAAACGCACAGAAAACGGAGGAAAGGGAGGCACACATCCAAAGAGCGCAATACAGCATCCACGACTCACCCCTTGGGAGGGCAGAAAGGAGCATTCTGCCTATCCGGAACAGCCCCTTGCACAAAACGACAAACCGCAGTCCCACAGGTTCATCTCCCCCAAAGGGGAGGCTCACAAGAGGCTTTTCCCTGCCATTTTCCTCTTTTATCCACAGAAACGCACCATTCCGCTTTCCCATTCGGAGGAAAATGTGTAATTTTGCGCACTCGTTAAGCGATTGAAAGTTAAAAGAATCAGAAAAGCAACACAATATGGCCGAAACAAGAAAAATCCAGCGTGCGCTGGTGTCCGTATTCCATAAGGACGGACTGGAGGAGATACTGCGTACACTGCATGCGCAGGGTGTGGAACTGCTCAGTACAGGCGGCACACAGCAATTCATCGAGCAACTGGGAATTCCCTGCGCCCGTGTAGAGGACGTGACCACCTACCCCAGCATCCTGGGAGGCAGAGTGAAGACACTCCACCCCAAGGTCTTCGGAGGCATCCTGGGGCGCCGCTCACTGGAGAGCGACCAGCAGCAGATGGCACAGTATGCCATTCCTGCCATCGACCTGGTGATTGTAGATCTCTATCCCTTCGAGGATACCGTGAAGAGCGGAGCCTCTGACGCCGACATCATAGAGAAGATAGACATAGGCGGCATCAGCCTCATACGCGCCGCCGCAAAGAACTTCAACGACGTGATCATCGTGCCCTCGAAGGCCGAATACAAGCCTCTGCTCGACCTGCTGCAGAAGAGCGGCGCACAGAGCGAAGTGGAGGACCGCCGCTGGTTTGCCACCCGGGCATTCGGCGTAAGCAGCCACTACGACACAGCCATCCACGAGTGGTTTGAGAGCAAGTAAGGTACACTGCCTCAGGCGACACGCAACAGACAGATTTCAAACAAAGTAAGAACAGACAAGATATGAGTTGGTTTTCATTCAGCAAAGAAATGGCCATGGACCTGGGCACCGCCAACACCATCATCATAAGCAATGGCAAGATAGTGGTAGATGAGCCCAGCGTGGTGGCACTGAACCGTAGGACCGAGCGCATGATAGCCGTTGGCGAGAAGGCCAAGATGATGTACGAGAAGACGAACCCCGACATCGAGGCCATCAGACCACTGGGCGACGGCGTGATAGCCAATATGAGTGCCTGTGAGCAGATGATGAGAGGACTCATCAAAATGGTGCACACAGGCGGTTATCTCTTCTCGCCCAGCCTGAAGATGGTGATTGGAGTGCCCAGCGGAAGCACGCAGGTGGAACTGCACGCCGTGCGCGACTGTGCCGAGCATGCAGGTGCGCGTGAGGTGTATCTGATATATGAGCCCATGGCATCGGCCATTGGCATAGGACTCGACGTGCTTGCACCCGAGGGCAACATGATAGTAGATATAGGCGGCGGAAGCACCGAGATAGCCGTCATAAGCCTGGGCGGACTGGTGGTCAACAAGAGTCTGCGCATCGCGGGCGACGAACTGACAGCCGACATACAGGAGTACATGAGCCGACAGCACAACGTGAAGGTGAGCGAGCGCATGGCTGAGAGAATCAAGATACACGTGGGCGCAGCACAGACCGACCTGGGCGACGAGGCTCCCGAGGACTATGTGGTGTATGGTCCGAACAAGATCACCGGACTGCCCATGGAGGTACCCGTGTGCTATCAGGAGATTGCGCATTGCCTGGAAAAGACCCTCGCCAAGATTGAGGCTGCCGTGCTGGCCGCCCTCGAGGAGACTCCGCCAGAGCTCTATGCCGACATCGTGAAGAACGGCATCTGGCTGAGCGGTGGCGGTGCACTGCTTCGCGGACTGGGCAAGAGGCTGAGCGACAAGATAAACATCGAGTTCCACGTGGCCGAGGACCCCTTACACAGCGTAGCCAAAGGCACAGGCATCGCACTGAAGAACATACAGAACTTCTCCTTCTTGATGTAATCCGAAGACATTGGGAGAACTGACGAACAGGATACTCAGACACATCCACTGGGGAGTCTTCCTTATTCTGGAAGCCCTCAGTGGATGGCTGCTTTTCCGTTTCAACACTTACCAGGGGAGCGTGTGGTTCACCCAAGCCAACTCCGCTGCGGCTCTGGTGATGGAACGCGAAGAGCAGATATTGTCGTACATACACCTTGCCAAGCAGAACGAATACCTCACCAGGCAGAACACCGTGCTGCAGTACAACATGAGCATCATGCGTGCCGAACTGGACAGCCTGCGCCACGTGCCGTCGTTCACCGAAACAGAAGAGGCCAAGGTGACCGGTGACCTGCAGCTGATACCGGCCAAGGTGGTGGCCAACAGCATCAACCGCAAGGACAACTACCTCACCATCAACGTGGGGGCCAAGGACGGGGTGAAGCCCGAGATGGGCGTTGTGAGCGGCACCGGAGTGGTAGGCATCGTGAGCCGCGTGACGGACCATTACGCCTTGGTAATGTCTGTGCTCAACAGCCAATCGAGCATCAGCTGCCGACTGAGAAGCACAGGCTACTTCGGCTACCTCAGATGGAGCGGAGGCAATCCGCTGCAGGCCAGCATGGACGACGTGCCGCGACACGCACAGGTACGCGAAGGGGACATAGTGGAAACCAGCGGCTTCAGCAATGTGTTCCCGCCTGGACTCTTCCTGGGACGGGTAGCCAGGATAAACGACAGCCCCGACGGTATGGCCTACAGGCTGGATGTGCAGATGAGCACAGACCTGTCCTGCATCAGGGACGTGTGCGTGGTCGCCTACGAGAGCCACGCCGAACTGGACTCGCTGGAGGCTCATTGAACAAGCAACATCGCACTGAAGATGATACTGACAATACTAAAACGGCTCGTACAGATGCTGCTGCTCCTGGCCCTGCAGGTGCTCGTGCTCAACCACATGAGCTTCTGGGGGATGGGCACACCCATGATAGGTGTGCTGCTGCTGGTGTATATGCCCATGAACACATCGCGCTCGGCTGCCATGCTGTGGGCGTTCGCCATGGGCCTGGCCACCGATGTATTCTCCAACACACCGGGCATGGGAAGTGCCGCCATGACACTCACAGCCATGCTCCGCCCCACCCTACTGAACATGCAGGCGCCCAAGGATGCCCCCGAGGACCTGCTTCCCACCTACCGCACAATGGGTGTGTGGAACCACGTGAGATACGTGCTCACGCTCTTTCTGGTGCACCACACCACCTATTTCATGCTGGAGACTTTCTCCGTCACACACATTGCACTGGCAGGTCTGCACCTGCTGGCAAGCCTGGCCACCACGCTCCTGCTGGCCTTCACGCTTGAGGCCATCAGGAACTCAAGCAAATAACCCCCACGACGCATCCTTATGAAAGCCAATTACGAACTGGGAAAACGCAAGTATGTGCTCGGCTGCATCGCAGTGGGCATCGTGGTGGTGTATCTCATCAGACTCTTCACACTGCAGATGCTAAGCGATGACTTCAAGCGCAACGCCGACTCCAATGCCTTCCTGCGACGCATCCAGTACCCTGCACGAGGGGTCATCACCGACCGCAACGGCAAACTGCTGGTGTACAACCAGCCCGCCTATGACCTTATGGTAGTGATGAACGAGCAGTTGGGCGTCGATACGCTCGACCTCTGCCAGAGCCTTGGCATCACCCGCGAATGGTACGAGCGTCGCATGGTGGAAATCAAAGACCGGCGCCGCAATCCGGGCTACAGCCGCTACACCCAGCAGCTCTTCATGAGCCAGCTGTCCGCTGAGGAGTGCAGCAGATTCCAGGAAAAGATATTCCGCTTCCCAGGATTTTACATCCAGAAGCGCAGCATACGGCAATACAGATACCCCTATGCCGCCCAGGTCTTGGGAGATGTGGGTGAGGTGAGCCCCGCTGAACTGGAGGCCGACGACTACTACCGCCGGGGAGACTACTCGGGCAAGCAGGGCGTGGAACGCTCCTACGAGAAACAACTCAGAGGCGAGAAGGGTACCGAGATACTGCTTCGCGATGCCCGCGGACGCATCAAGGGACATTACATGAACGGGGAGTTTGACAATGCTCCAGTGCCTGGCAAGAACCTGACATTGAGCATGGACATCGATCTGCAAGCCCTTGGCGAGCGTCTGATGACGGGCAAGAAGGGAAGCATCGTGGCCATTGACCCTGCCACCGGCGGCGTGCTCTGCATGGTGTCGAGCCCCACTTACGACCCACGCATACTGGTAGGCCGGCAGCGAGGAAGAAGCCATGCCATGCTGAGCCAGGACACCAGACACCCCCTGCTCAACCGCTCCATCATGGGACAATATCCGCCCGGCTCGACCTTCAAGACGAGCCAGGCGCTCACATTCTTGCAGGAGGGAGTCATCACGCCATCCACTTCCTTCTCCTGCAATCACGGCTTCCACTTCGGACACCTCAAGGTGGGATGCCACGGGCACCCCTCTCCACTGTCGCTCGTGCCGGCCATCGCCACCTCATGCAACGGCTATTTCTGCTGGGGACTCTATTATATGTTCGGCAACAAGAAGAAGTATGGGAGTGTGCAGAATGCCATGACCCGCTGGAAGGACTATATGGTATCCATGGGGTTCGGCTATAAGCTGGGCATCGACCTGCCCGGTGAAAAGCGCGGCATGATACCCAACGCGCAGTTCTACGACAAGGCGTACAGGGGGAGTTGGAACGGTCTGACCATCATCAGTATATCCATCGGACAGGGAGAAGTCAACCTGACTCCGCTCCAGATAGCCAATCTGGGAGCCACCATAGCCAACCGCGGCTACTACTATGTGCCGCATGTGGTGCAGGAGATAGAGGATGAGAAGCTGGACACACTCTACACGCGACGCCATTACACCATGGTCAGCCGCGAGCATTACGAGACTGTGGTCGAAGGCATGAGGCGCTCCGTGCTGGGAGGCACATGCCGGACAGCCAACAACCCATGGTTTGAGACCTGCGGCAAGACAGGCACAGCACAGAACCCGCACGGCCAGGACCACAGCGTGTTTATGGGCTTCGCACCGCGAGAGAACCCCAAGATAGCCATCTGTGTGTACGTCGAGAACGGCAGCTGGGGCGCCACCTACGGCGTACCCATCGGCGCGCTCATGATGGAGCAGTACATCAACGGACATCTGTCGCCCGAGAGCGAGCGCAAGGCCGAGATATTCCAGAACAGACACCTATACAATCCCACCGACTATGCCACTGACATCAATTGACAGCAGCACGCGCTCGCCGCGGATCATCAAGTCCATCGACTGGATTACGATATGCCTCTACCTGGCGCTGCTCGCGCTGGGATGGATGAGCGTGTGCGGCGCCAGCTACGACTTCGAACAGGGCTACAACTTCCTCGACTTCTCCACACGAAGCGGCATGCAGATAGTGTGGATGGGCACCTCACTGCTGTTGGGATGCATCATACTGATGACCGACGACCGACTGATAGAGTCGTGCTCCTATTTCCTCTACCTGTTCATGCTTGCACTGCTGTTCATCACACCGTTCATAGCACGCGACATCAAGGGTTCGCTCTCATGGATAAAGATAGGCTCGTTTAGCATTCAGCCGGCCGAGTTTGCCAAGTTCACCACCGCACTCTGCGTGGCCAAGGTGATGAACTCATACGGCTTCAGCATGTCACGCTGGCGCGACTTCCTGCTCTGCCTGGCCATTATCCTCACACCTATGATACTGATAGTGATGCAGAAGGAGACCGGCAGCGCACTGGTCTATGCCAGCTTCTTCCTGATGCTCTACCGCGAGGGTATGCCCGGCGGAATACTCTTTGCCGCCGTATCTGCCGTAGTCTATTTCGTGGTGGGAGTACGCTTCTCCGAGGATGTCATCTGGGATGGGGCACCTGCCTCGCTGGGTACTTCCCTGGTGCTCGGTCTGGTACTCCTATTCACGGTAATGCTTGTAAGGGCCTACACACCCGACCGCAAGGCGGCCAGGAATATCCTGTGGTATGGCCTGCTGGCCGAAGCACTGGCCCTGCTGTTCTGCCGCTACGTCATACCCTTCGATGTCACCTGGGTCCTGCTGGGCGTCTGCGGCGCGATGATAGTGTATCTCATCTGGCTTGCCATGCGCGACCAGCTGATGCGCTATCTCTATATCGCACTCTTCGCAATAGGCAGCCTGGGCTTCTTCTACTCGGCCAATTACGTTCTCGAAGACGTGATGCAGCCCCACCAGCAGACTCGTATCCGCGTGCTGCTGGGCCTGGAGGACGACCCCAGGGGAGCGGGCTACAATGTGATACAGGCCAAGATAGCCATCGGATCGGGCGGACTGCGTGGCAAGGGCTTCCTCAACGGCACTCAGACCAAGCTCAAGTATGTGCCCGAACAGGACACCGACTTCATCTTCTGCACGGTGGGCGAGGAGGAGGGCTTCCTTGGCTGTGCCATCGTACTGTGCCTCTTCCTGGCTCTCATACTGCGTCTCATCCATCTGGCAGAGCGCCAGCCCTACACCTTCGGGCGCGTCTATGGCTATTGCGTAATGAGCATATTCCTGTTCCACGTCTTTATCAACGTGGGCATGGTGCTGGGACTCACGCCCGTCATAGGCATTCCCCTGCCCTTCTTCAGTTATGGCGGCTCTTCGCTGTGGGGCTTCACCATCCTGCTCTTCATCATGCTCCGCATCGACGCAGGGCGTGAGCGCATGGCACGACGCTGACAGGCTGAGCCACGGAATGTTTCACCAGGTATTCCGAAGGGTAAATGCAAAGCCCCCAGGCGGCATTGGACCTGCAAATGGGATGCGCCCATCGCAGACCGGGAAGCAGCTGTGCAGCCCGGCTCCTGGCATTGCCTTACACACAGGTATGTTCCAGGCAAGATATCGCAGCGCGGTGCATCAGCCATCGCAGCGCCCTGCATCGGCCTACGCAGTGCACTGCATATGTCATCGCAGCGCCCTGCCCTGAATGGGGCACCTTTCTGCTCTGCCCACTGCATCCACATCCATGAGGGTGTCAACCCCGCCCGCTTCTACCTATCAGAATGCTACAAAGCCTTTTGGAGGCAAATGTGTTCCGCCCAAAAATGCCAATGAGACATGCTTTAGAAGCAAGTGCCTTTTATCCAGAACAATAATAAAATATGCTTTGGACGACAATACTATCTGTCCAAAACGCTAATGAATTCAGAGCCCGACGCTGGTCACCTTGACCCCCACATCGGCCAGCCCTGTCACGGTCTCACTGCTCATCAGGTGGCGGATGCGCACTGCGGTGCATCGGGAAACCGAGTCGGAGGCCAATGCGAGAGCATTGGAAGCGTATTCGATGAAGTCTTGCCCGCGTCCCGAGAGCGCCCCCTCGCTGTCAGTCATCAGGAAGTGTATCGTGTCGGTGTGCAGCAGGCGGTGTGTGGAATCGCACTGTTCGAGAGCGAGCCACAGGTCGGTATAGGGGAAGGAACGCATGGCGCGCAATTCCACATGCATCTGCAGGCCATCACCCGCCATGCTGTCGGGCAGTTGAAAGAGCAAGGTGTCCTGCCTTCCCCACCCCTGAGCGGGGAGAGGAAGGAAGCGGTGATAGCGTGTCTGGCCCGTACAGGCAGCCAGCACAAGCGCCACCACGGAACAGAGAAGAGCGCCGTGCCTGCTCATGCCTCGCTATTGGGCTTCGGCTCCTTGGGAGCGTTGCTGCCATTGGGGCGCTGACCATGCGGGCGGTTGGGACGGTTAGGGCGGCGGCGGTTCTGCTCTCCCCCGTCCTTTCCCTCCTGCTTCTGTTTGTCGGCAGGTGCATTCCCTCCTTGCTGGCGACGCGGTTCGCGGGTTCTGTCGGGCTGCTGTCTCTTTTCACCATCTGCATTGGCAGATGCCTCAGACGCCTCCCGACGAGGTTTGCCATTGCCGTTGGCCGGAGCCTCGGATGCCTCCCGACGGGGCTTGCCATTGCCGTTGGCCGGGGCCTCGGATGCCTCTCGGCGGGGTTTGCCATTGCCGTTGCCGCTGCTTTTCTTCTTCTTCTTTTTCTTCTTGTCAAAGCGATTGAGGTCCTCCTGAGTGGCGAGATCTACTGCTCGCTCGGGCTTCTGACGGCCACCCTCCTCCAGTGTGTCGGGCTTCTCGCCGCGCTTGTTCATCTCGATGATGTCGGTGGCACGCTGTGCACTGATGGTCACCAGATTGGCAGCCATGCGCTTGTCAGTGGAGTAGGTAATCATTCCCGAGAGGATGTCACACTTGAAGAAGTAGTAGTCACCCTCCATGCTCTGCAGCTGCACATCGCGTGGGGGAAGCTTGCGATAGGCCTCCACATACTGGTCCACTTCGTAGTTCATGCAGCACTTCAGCTTTGCGCACTGCCCGGCAAGCTTCTGGGGGTTGCGGCTCAAGTCCTGAAAACGGGCGCTTCCAGTGCCTACACTCACGAAGTTCTTCATCCATGTAGCGCAGCAGAGCTCGCGTCCGCAGGGTCCGAAACCGCCTATGCGGCCTGCTTCCTGCCGCGCGCCTATCTGCTTCATCTCTATTCTTACGTGGAACGCATCGGCCAGCACCTTGATAAGCTGGCGGAAATCTACACGTCCGTCAGCGATGTAGTAGAAGATGGCCTTATTGCCGTCTCCCTGATACTCTACGTCTCCTATCTTCATCTCAAGCCCCAGCTCCTTGGCTATCTGTCGGCTGCGTATCATCGTGCCGTGCTCCAGCGCCTTCGATTCCTCGTACTTCTCGATGTCGGCCGGCCTGGCCTTGCGGTAGATGCGGCGTATCTCCTCGTTGCTCTTGAGGTTGGCCTTCTTCATCTGCAAGGGCACCAGCTTGCCAGTGAGCGTCACTGTGCCAATGTCATGACCGGGGTTCGACTCCACGGCCACCACATCACCTTTCTCCAGCGGCAGGTTGTTGATATTGTGGTAATACCCTTTCCGGGTATTCTTAAACTGCACCTCCACCAGGTCGGTGGTTTCGTTGTTGCCTGGGATATCGGCCAGATAGTCATACACATTGAGCTGTGCATAATGACCGATGTGGCATCCACGCTTGCAGAGGCCGTTTCCGGCACCCCCGCTCTTATATTTGCATTCCATATATATTATTGTCTGATAAGGATTATCATCTTGAGCGCGAAGTCGAAGAACACCATGCGGGGATTCACGTTCTGCGCTATGTCCCGCTGGGCTTGCGACATCTCGTCCATGATGCCTATTATGTTTCTTTCGTTGATAAATGGTGCGAAGCGCTCGCTGAAGTCCTTCTCCTCCCGTGTCTCATAACTGAGTTCGGGCGTGCGGAAGTTATAGATGAAGTTCTCACGCAGCAGATGCTGGAAGTGCACCAGCATGCGTTTCTGCCGCTCGCGCCCCAGTTCGGCCGCCGACTGCGCCCACAAGCGCAGTTCCTTGACCTTGCGTGCATAGCAGAGGCGCATCAGGTTGACAAAGAAAGTGTTGAACTCGCGGTTCTCTCCCTTGGCATGTACCTGCTTGAGGGCTTCTGTGTAGTTGCCCTGAGCCATGTGTGCCACCTCCTGTGCCAGCATGGGTGCCACTCCCTCACGCTGCATGAGCGCCTGGGCAATGTCCTGCTCGGCCAACGGCGGCAGCGAGATGCGCTGCACGCGGCTCTGTATGGTGCCCAGGACAAGCTCGGGCTGCAGGCTCACCAGTATGAAGTGGGTGTGTGCGGGAGGCTCCTCAATGAGCTTGAGCAGCTTATTGGCCGGGGCAGCGTCCATGCGCTCGGGCAGCCATTGCAGCACCACTCTGCGCCCGCCCTGACTGGGTTTGAGCGCGAGGCATTCCTGCAGGCGGTCGCTCTCCTGCACATAGTGTGTTATCTGCTGGTTCTCTGCCTTGATGTCCGAAAGCCACATCTCGGTGTCGAAATATATGCTTTCCTGCAGCTGTTCACGCCACTGGGGCAGATAATCGACCGATGTGGGTCTGTCGGTGCTCTTTGCTTTATATACAGGGAAAGAGAAGTGCAGGTCGGGGTGCGCCCAGCCTGCCGTCATGCGGCAACCGGCACACGTCTGGCACGGCCCCTCGCTGGTGGGGTGCTCGCAGAGCAGATGCCGGGCCAGGGCAAGCGCCATGGGCATGGCTCCTGCGCCTTCGCAGCCGCTGAACATGAGCGCATGGGGCACACGTCCTTCGTGCACCATCCTCAGCACATGCTCCTTGACCTCGTGCTGTCCAATGACGTCTGTGTATGTTACTGCGCTCATCCTCCTTGGGTTCTACTGTGCCGTGCGGCCTTGTCCTAATATATCCGTTTGGCTATCTGCGCTATACTGTCCACCGCGCTAACGGTGTAGAAGTGCAGACTCTTCACCCCGTGCTGCATGAGCTGGCGGCATTGCTCCACCCCCCACTCTATGCCTACTTGCTTCACCTCCTCGTCTGTGCGGCACTTGAGAGCCTCATGGTAGAGGGCCTCGGGCAGGTCGCAGTGGAAGGTCTTGGGCACCACGGTGAGCTGCGAGAGCTTGGCGAGGGGCTTGATGCCGGGGATGATGGGGATGGTGATGCCCATGGCGCGCGCCTTGTCTACGAAGTCAAAGTACTTGCTGTTGTCGTAGAAGAGCTGGGTCACGGCATACTCGGCACCCATGTCCTGCTTCATCTTCAGATAGCCCATGTCCATCTCCATATTGGGCGCCTCGTCGTGCTTCTCGGGGTAGCACGCCACGCCATAGCCGAAGGGCGTGCCCGGCACCTTGATGGCGCTGCCGTCGGCAAAGTAGCCGCTGTTGAAGCGGTTTACCTGCTCTATCAGGTCGGTGGTGTGGGCGTGGCCGCCAGCCACGGGGGTAAACACGCGGTCGTCCTTGGCCTTGTCGCCACGCAGCAACAGCAGGTTTTCGATGCCCAGAAACTGGAGGTCCAGCAGCTCATACTCGATGTGCTCGATGGTGGCGCCGCTGCATATCACGTGGGGGATGACGGGGATGCCATACTTCTGCTGGATGGCGGCGGCAATCGCCACGGTACCGGGGCGGCGGCGTATGCGCATGCGCTCAAACTGGCCATTGTCCAGCTCGCGATACACATACTCGCTGTGGTGGGTGGTGATGTTGATATAGAGAGGGTCAAACTCTTTCAGCTTGTCGATAGTGGCAAAGAGCTTGCCCGTTCCCGTGCCCTTGAGCGGGGGTAGCACCTCGAACGAGAAGTTCTTCTTGTCTTTATGGATGTTGATGAGTTCTACAACTTTCATGATGATTTCTTGCAGTTAGATGGGGCGTGGTTATATATTTTGCAAAGTTAGTAAAAAAAAACAGCATACTCTTCGTTTTTAGCGGTTTTTCTCATACACTTCTTCCAATGATTTCCCTGCTCTCTGCCACTGCCGCCGCCTCCATCGCCGCTGCCGGTGGGGTAGGGCCCGCCGCCTGTG
>OLSQ01001526.1_pt1 | contig 18908 bp, 16 predicted proteins | sample 1672561 | NCBI WGS metagenome assembly OLSQ01 (sample SAMEA3136699, study PRJEB25190) | human gut metagenome | biome: human gut; feature: human-associated habitat; material: faeces | place: Austria | collected 2013 | reverse complement strand
CAATCATGCAGATGCCGGCGGAAACGGAAGAACAAAAAGATACAGTAAAGCAAGTATTTCAAAAGGGCTACAAAATGGGCGACAAGGTCATAAGACCTGCCCGTGTAATAGTAAATAAATAAGTATAAAATTTTCAGGAGGATATATTATTATGGGAAAGATTATCGGTATAGACCTGGGTACGACAAACTCTTGCGTATCTGTGTTTGAGGGCAATGAGCCCGTTGTGATTACCAACAGTGAGGGTAAGCGCACCACTCCCTCTATTGTGGCATTCGTAGATGGTGGCGAGCGCAAGGTGGGTGACCCCGCTAAGCGTCAGGCTATCACTAACCCCAAGAAGACCATCTTCTCTATCAAGAGATTCATGGGAGAGACCTACGACCAGGTGCAGAAGGAAATCGCACGTGTACCTTATACAGTGGTACGTGGCGACAACAACACTCCCCGCGTGGAGATAGACGGACGCCAATACACTCCTCAGGAGATTAGCGCCATGATTCTGCAGAAGATGAAGAAGACTGCAGAGGACTATCTGGGCCAGGAGGTTACAGAGGCCGTCATCACAGTGCCTGCCTACTTCTCCGACTCACAGCGTCAGGCTACCAAGGAGGCCGGTCAGATTGCCGGTCTGGACGTAAAGCGTATCGTGAACGAGCCCACAGCAGCAGCTCTGGCTTATGGTGTGGATAAGGCTCACAAGGATATGAAGATTGCCGTGTTCGACCTTGGCGGTGGTACATTCGATATCTCCATCCTGGAGTTCGGTAGCGGTGTGTTCGAGGTTCTTTCTACCAACGGTGATACTCATCTGGGCGGTGATGACTTCGACCAGGTGATTATCGACTGGATGGCAGAGGAGTTCAAGGCTGAGGAAGGCATCGACCTGAAGCAGGATCCCATGGCTCTCCAGCGTCTGAAGGAGGCTGCCGAGAAGGCCAAGATTGAGTTGTCAAGCACAACCACCACAGAAATCAACCTGCCCTACATCACTGCAGTGGGCGGTGTACCCAAGCACTTGGTGAAGACACTGACACGTGCTAAGTTCGAGCAGCTGGCTGACGGCCTGATCCAGGCTTGTAAGGTTCCCTGCCAGAACGCCATGCGTGATGCAGGTCTGTCCAACAGCGATATCGATGAGGTAATCCTTGTGGGTGGTTCAAGCCGTATCCCCGCTGTGCAGAAGCTGGTAGCCGACTTCTTCGGCAAGGAGGGCACTGATCAGAACGTTACGTTGAAATCGGGCGATTACGAAGTGACCGCCGCAGAGTTTGTCTCCGCTGACGCGGGCAAGAATAAGCCCATCAACCAGACGATCACGCTGAAAAACGAGAACTTCGTCTTTTCCCCGACCGAGATTATCAAAATCCCGGGAATCACGACCACTGACAAGACCTTGACCTATACGAATTTCACGCCGAATGAGGCCTACCCGACGGGGGGAACGACCTTCAACATCGAAAAGGCCACCATGCCCGACTTCGACAAAGAAGTCACCCTGGACATCGTCAACAATCATGCGGATACCTATACGGTCGATCTGGCCGCGCTGCTTCCGAATCTGGAAAGCCCCAAGAAATACGGCGAGGTGACGTATGAACTGGGTGCTGTCAGCATCAACGGTGGTTATTACAATGCAACGAAGGGGAGCGCGGAAGTCAAGGACGGCAAGCTGATTTTGCCCATTCAGGCCGTGAAGACAGACACGACAGGCAGCATTGGTTCTGTCCAGGTCAAGGTCTCTACGACCAACTACCATGACTTCACCCTGACCATCAACGTCAGCGCGAAGAACAGGATCACTCCCACCGGCACACCGACGCTGAGCAAGAACGCCATCACCTACGGCGACGCCCTGAATACCATCGCTCTCTCCGGCAAGCTCCATGATAATGTCAACAACAAGAACGTCGAGGGCATGTTTATGTGGGCGGACGGCACGGTCAAGCCCAGCGCGGGTTCGTATGAAGCGGCGTGGAAATTCACTCCCACCGACGGCGATACCTACGCCGAGACCACCGGCACGGTAAGCATCACCGTCAACAAGGCGAAGCCCACCGGCGATCCCATCTACACCAGGATCACGGCCGCGAAGAAGACGCTGGCGGACGCCAACCTGAAGTCCAACGCCAGCTGGCCCAGCGGCACGGTGCAGTGGGTGGACAAGGACGGCAAGCCCCTGCCCGCCTCCACCCAGGTCCAGGCCAACACCGAATACACCTGGAGCTTTACCCCCGCAGATGCCGCCAATTATAACGGAGCCACCGGCAGCGTGACCCTCTACGCCGTCTCCTCCGGCGGCGGCGGTGGCGGCACTGCGCCCACGCCCTCCGGCAGCTACCTCACCGGTATCGCGCCCCGCACCTCCGTGGAGACCCTGATCGCCGGCGGCTACACCGTCTACAGCGGCGGCAGCCAGATCACCAGCGGCATCGTGGGCACGGGCATGACCGCCAGCAGCGGCGCGGCCACCGTGACCATTGTGGTCACCGGCGATGTCAACGGCGACGGTAAGATCACCATCACCGACGTAGTCAAGCTGCAATCCAACGTGGCCGGCGCCAGCAGCCTGTCCGGCGCTTACGCCGCAGCCGCCGACATCAACGGCGACGGCAGAGTAACCATCACCGACGTGGTGCAGGCCGCCCAGATCACCGTGGGCCAGCGCACCATCAACTGACGGGAGGTCAAGCATGATCAAAAAATTCCTGCGCAGAGCATCCTCCGCCATGCTGGCATTGCTGCTGGCGCTGCTGCTCGTTCCGCAGACGGCCCAGGCGGCAGGGGCATCCCTGTCCGGCAGCGACAGCATCCAGGCGGGCAACACCGTCTCTTTGACGCTGTCCGTCCCCAACAGTGTCTACGGCCTCACCGCCGACCTGAGCTACAGCAGCAATCTGTCCTTTACCAACTACAACTGCTCCGTCAGCGGCTGGAGCATCCTGGTGAACAACAATAAGTTCAGTGTCTACGGCACATCCAGCTCCAGCGGCGGCATCATCGTGGTCAAGCTGAAGGTCTCCGGCAGCGCCAAGGCGGGCGACGCCCTCAGCGCCTCCTTCAGCAACATCGTGGTGTCCGACGGCAACTCCGACACCGATCTTGGCACGGCGTCCTGGAGCGGCAAGGTGGGCGCTGCGCCCAGCGGCGACTGCGCCCTCAGCTCCCTCAGCTGCGGCAACGCCACCCTGTCCCCCTCCTTCTCCTCCAAGACCACCTTCTACACCTGCACCGTCCCCTTTGCGGTGAGCAAGCTGGATCTGAACTATAAGAAGTCCGACAGCAATGCCAGCGTCTCCGTCAGCGGCAACGACGAGCTGGCGGTGGGCGTCAACACCGTGACCATCACCGTGAAGGCCGCCAACGGCGAGACCCGGACCTACACCATCGAGGTCACCCGGGAGCAGGACCCCAACTACAAGCCCTCCACCAACGGCAAGCTGTCCTCCCTGACCATCGAGGGCGCGTCCCTGTCCCCCCAATTCTCCTCCACCGTGACGGATTACATCGCCTACGTCCCCTATGAGACCACCTCCATCACCTTAGCCGCCGAAACGGCGGATGAAAAGGCCAAGGGCGTCAACGGCGTCGGCGCGGTGAAGCTGTCCGCCACCGAGGCGGAGACCGTCGTCACCGTCTCCGGCGTGGCCGAGGACGGCAAGTCCACGGAGACCTACACCATCCACGTCCTGCGTATGCCAGCCTATACCGGCATCGTCCCCACCGTGGAGGTCATTGATCCCGCCACCATCCCCTCCGTACCGCCGCTGGAGATCCCCGGCGTGCTGGAGCTGCCCCTGCTGGGCGAGGTCAAGATGGTGTATGTGGCCATCGCCGCGGCGGCGCTGCTGGTCATCATCCTGTTCCTGCTGGGCTTCCTCATCGGACGGGGCGGCAGAAGCGGCCGGGATGACTATGACGATGAGGACGGCAATCCCCCGCCGGAGGACGCGCAGCCCATTCTGCCCGCCTCCACCGGCGGCATCCCCCGGTTAGTTCCCCGCGAAGCCCCAAAGCCCGCGGAAGAACCCGTGACCGTCGCCGCTCCCGCGCCTGTTCTCCAGCCGGAAGCCCCCCAGCCGCCTGTGCAGGAGACGAAGAAGCCTGCGGCGGATGAGCCTACCCAGGAAGACGAGGACAAGGTCCGCACCATGTCCCTGGAGGACCTGCTGGATGACATCCACAATATGTAAGTAAACAGAGAGGCGGCGCATCGCGCCGCCTCTCACGTTCTGTCTATTTCCACTTTTATATAAAATTATTATACGAAGAGCCTATACCCGTTTTCAACTTTTTTCAAAAATTTTCCACCGCGAAGTTGTCCGAAATATCGTCCAAATCAGTAGTCCACCTTCATCAGGCACAAACCCTCCGGGGGTGCGGTCGGCCCTGCCTGCCTGCGGTCCTTGGCCTCTAAAATGGCCTGCACCTGCTCCGGCGGCCAGTAGCCCCGGCCCACCTCCAGCAGCGTGCCCACGATGATGCGCACCATGTTCTGCAAAAAGCCCGTGCCGTGCAGTGTAAAAATGACCCTATCCTTCCGCCGCTCCACCGTGATGCTGTCCACCAGCCGCACGGTGGATTTTTTCATCCGCGGGTTGCCGCAGAAGCTGGCAAAATCATGCTCACCCACCAGGTATCCCGCCGCCTGCCGCATCCGCTCCACGTCGGGAGAATAGTCCAGAATTGTTACGTATTTCCGGTCAAACACCGGTTTTACCGCACCATCGAAGCAGGTATAGCGGTATGTTTTTCCCAGCGCGTTGTACCGGGCATGGAATCGCGGCCCGGCCTCCTTCACCTCCCGGACGGCGATGGCGTCGGGCAGATAGCGGTTCAGATAATCCCGGATGGCCTCCGGCGTCTCCGTCACATCCAGCACCACATTGGCGGTCATGGCCCGGGCGTGTACGCCGGCATCGGTGCGGCCCGCGCCAATGACGTTCACCGGCTTCCCCTGCAGCTGCCCCAACACCGCCTCCAGCTTCCCCTGGATGGTGTCCTTCCCCGGCTGGCGCTCCCAGCCGAAAAACCGCGTGCCGTCATAGGCGATGACGAGCTTATAGTTCTGTTCCAAAAGAAATCACGCCCTTTCCGCCCCATTATAGCAGAAAAAGCGCGATTTGTGAAGTATTTGTGCATTTGCGTGGTGCGGTGCTTATGCACAAAGTTTTAGAGCCAATTCATCATTTTGATAAAGCTGTAAAGCAGCTTGCACCCATAAAAAATAATGACCGCACCGCAGACCTTATTGATGATATTGAGCACTTTCTCATTAAATTTGCTCCCCAAAATTGAAACCACTGTGGACACGGTAAAGAACCAAAGTATGGACGCCGAGCCAAAACCGCAGATAAACGGCACGTCGCCGCCGGCGGGCAGCGTGGCCCGGAACGCACCCAGCATCATCGTGCCGTCGATAATGGCCTGGGGGTTCAGCCAGGTGACCACAAAAGCGCTTGTCACAAGTTTCCACACCGGCACATTCACGTCCCGGCCGCCCTCCAGGCTGGCCCTGGACCGCAGCAGGCCGATGCCGATCCAGACAACGATCAGGCTGCCCACGCAGAGGATGACCTTCTGCAGCCAGGGCAGCGCCTGCATCAGCGCCCCCGCCCCCAGGAAACAGGACACACCCAGGGAGATGTCCCAGAAGATGACGATCAGCGCCGTCAGATAGACACGGCTGCGCTTCTGCGTCAGGGCGCTGTTGATGACAAATAAATTCTGAAGGCCGATGGGGGCAACGTAGGCCAAGCCCATGGTAAGGCCCTGAAGGTACACATTCATATTAAACTATTTACTCCTTTTACCTTACCTGCTATACTCAGTATAAAGCATTTTCCAAAAAGCGCAAGAGCGCAGATTTTTATGGGCAAGTAAGGAGGAGCTTACCATGCCACAGAGCCACTATGACTGTCCCTGCATGGAGAAATGTCCGCTGCACCACGCCATGTCCCTCATCGGCGGCAAGTGGAAGGTGCAGATCCTGTGCGCGGTACACAACGCCGAAAGCATCCGGTACAACGCCCTGCGGGGCAAGCTGGACGGCATCTCCAACACAGTGCTGGCCTCGGCGCTGCGGGAGCTGGAGCGGGACGGACTGGTCACGCGGCGAGAATATCTGGAAGTGCCGGTCCGCGTGGAGTACAGTCCCACGGAGGACTGTCGGGAGCTGCTGCCCATTCTGGAGCAGCTCAGCGACTGGGCGGAAAAGCGGATGTAGCGGCAAGAGAAAAGACCGCCCCGCGCTGTGCGCGGAGCGGCCAGTCTTATTCGTCTATGTCCACGGTAATGTTGTCCGTGCCGTGCTGCTCAAACTCGCCTAAGTAGACCTCCATGCGCTCCATGATCTCGTCGTAGTTCTCCGGGGTGATGGGGGGATCATCCAGGTCGCGGAGGGCCAGCTCCTGGGCCAGGATCTCAAAGAAGGTGGCGTCCTCATAGGCCATGATGGCCTCGTGGATACCGCCGTCGGCAAAGGCCCGGGAGGGAATCAGCTCCCCCTGGTACAGCTCCGTCAGAGGTGTCATGCCGTGGTCGAGACAGTGGGCGAACACCAGGCTCTCCACCTGGTCGTACTCCTTGATGCGGTCGTCGCCCCGGGTGGAGTTCAGCACCCAGTTGCCGATATAGACCAGATCCAGCAGACGCCGGAACTGTTTTTCCGTCATGTGAAGTTCCATAAGACCACCTCCATGTGGGCCAATTACTGTTTAGAGCCATTATAGCACCCCTGTTTTGGAATTGCCACAGAAAAAAGTGGGAAGCCGTGCCAAATTTTTGCTTGTGTCAACGATGAGTTCATAGTAGAATATATGAGTTAAGAACAAATACTGAGCTGGAAGGTGCATCGCATGGATCAGCGACCCATCGGGGTGTTCGACTCCGGGCAGGGCGGATTGACCGCCGTGCGGGAGATACAGAGCATCCTCCCCTCTGAAAACATTATATACTTTGGAGACACGTCCCGTGTCCCCTACGGCGGCCGGTCGCCGGAAATTCTGCTGCGCTATGCCCGGCAGGATGTGCGGTTTCTGCAGAGCTTCGGCATCAAGGCGCTGCTGATCGCCTGCGGCACGGTGTCTACCACGGCGCTGCCCACGCTGGCGGCGGAAAATGATCTCCCCATCCGGGGCGTGGTGACACCCACCTGCGCGGCAGCGGCCAGGGCCACCCGGAACAAGAAAGTAGGGCTCATCGCCACGGCCGCGTCGGTGCGGTCCGGGGCGTATGAGCGGACGCTGCACGCGCTGGACGGAGACATCCAGGTATACGCCAAGGCGTGCCCGCTGTTCGTGCCGCTGGTGGAGAACGGCCGCTTTCACCCCGGCGACACGGTGATCGAGACGGTGGCGCGGGAATACCTGACGCCGCTGAAGGAGACGGGCATCGACACGCTGATGCTGGGCTGCACACACTATCCCCTGCTGACAGAGATCATTGGGGAGATCATGGGCCCGGGCGTAACGCTGATCAACGCCGGGGCGGAGGCCGCCCGGGCGCTGCGCAGCGAGCTGGCAGCCAAGGATCTACTGGCCCAGCGGGCGCAGGGCGTGACAACGCTGTACGCCAGCGACAGCCCGGGGGATTTTGCCGCGCTGGCGGGGCAATTTCTGGACCGGCCCATCGAAAAGGATGCGGTGGGTCTGGTGGATATTGAGAGGTACTGAGCCGTGGAGGGAAAGGTGCGCGTTCTGGCCCGGAGCGAGAGCTTGTTCGCCGGAGGGCGGGACGAGCTGACGTTCCGGGGCGTGGGACAGATGGAGAAAACCGAGTACGGCCACCGGCTGCGGTATACGGCACAAAACGAGGCCGACGGCAGCGGCGTGGCGTCGGAGCTTCGGCTGGAGATGTCGCTGCACCGGGCGGTGGTCATCACCGAGAGCCAGGACGGCGGCTACGGCCTGCTGTTAGACCCCCGGGCGGAGACGGTGACGCAGATCGCCGGCAGCGACGGCGGCGCGCTGACGCTGCGGGTGCAGACCCAGGAGGTAGGCTGGCATCTGCCGCGAAAAGGGCCGGGAACGGTCACACTGCGGTATACATTGCTTTTGGGGACGCAGCAGATGTCCGCGCTGCGCCTGGAGCTGACTTTGACGAAAGAGGAGAACGACTGATATGAACATGATCGAGAGCGCCAAGGAACAGGTACGGCAGCTGACGCAGCGCGCATACCGCGCCTGCGTGGAGGCGGGGACGCTGCCCGGCGGCATCGAGACCGTCCCGGCGGTGGAGATTCCCAAGGACACAGCCAACGGTGACTACACCACCACGTTTTGCCTGGCGGCGGCCAAGGCCATGAAGATGAACCCCCGGCAGGTGGCGCAGACGCTGATAGACGCCATGGCGCTGGAGGACAGCTATTTCACCGCCGTGGAGCTGGCTGGCCCGGGCTTCCTGAACTTCCGGCTGGGCGGCAAGTGGTATGCCCACACGGTGTCCGTCATCGAGGCCGAGGGTGAAAAATACGGCGAGAACGACACGCTGGCGGGAAAAAAGTACATGGTGGAGTTCGTGTCCGCCAACCCCACCGGGCCGATGCACATGGGCAACGCCCGGGGCGGCGTGCTGGGCGATACGCTGGCCAGCGTACTGCAGAAGTCCGGCGCGGACGTGTGGCGGGAGTTCTACGTCAATGACGCGGGCAACCAGATAGAAAAGTTTGCCAAGAGCCTGGAGGCCCGGTACTTCCAGATCATCAAGGGCGAGGACGCAGTGGAGTTCCCGGAGGACGGCTATCACGGCGACGACATCCGGGAGCTGGCCCAGGCGTTCTATGAAAAAGAGGGCGACAAGTATCTGGACTGCGACGAAAAGGCCCGCCACGACGCCCTGGCCCAGTTCGGTCTCAGCGTGAACATTCCCAAGATGAAGACCGACCTGGCCCGCTACGGCATCCGGTACGACCAGTGGTTCTTTGAGTCCAGCCTCCACGAGAGCGGCTATGTGGCCGACACGGTGGCGGCGCTGACGGAGAAGGGCTATACCTACGAGAAGGACGGCGCACTGTGGCTCAAGACCTCCGAAATTTTAGCCGCCAGACTGCGCGCGGAGGGCAAGAGCGACGAGGCCATCGAGAAGCTGGGGCTGAAGGACGACGTGCTGCGCCGGGCCAATGGGTTCTACACCTACTTTGCCGCCGACATCGCCTACCACCGGAACAAATTCGCCGTCCGCGGCTTTGACAAGGTCATCAACATCTGGGGCGCGGATCACCACGGCCATGTGGCCCGGCTGAAGGGCGCGATGGACGCCCTGGGCCTGGACGGCCAGCACCGGCTGGACATCGTGCTGATGCAGCTGGTGAAGCTGGTGCGGGACGGTGAGGTGGTGCGTATGTCCAAGCGCACCGGCAAGGCCATCAGCCTGACCGACCTGCTGGACGAGATCCCGGTGGACGCCTGCCGGTACTTCTTCAACGCCAAGCCGGAGACGCAGATGGAGTTTGATTTGGGTCTGGCCGTCCGGGAGGACAGCGAGAACCCGGTGTACTACGTCCAGTACGCCCACGCCCGCATCTGCACGCTGCTGAAGAACCTGGCGGCGGAGGGCTATGCTGTGCCCAAGGCGGCAGAGGCCGATCTGTCGGTGCTGACCGGCGAGGAGGAGAAGGCCCTGATCAAGCAGCTGGCCCAGTACCCGGCGGTGGTGCTGCTGGCGGCCCGGGACTACGACCCCAGCTTCATCAACCGCTATCTCAGCGAGCTGGCCGCCGCGTTCCACAAGTTCTACAACGCCTGCCGCATCAAGGGCGAGGCGGAGAACGTGCTGCTGGCCCGCCTGAAGCTGGCGGACACCGCCCGGGCGGTGCTGAAAAACGGCATGACGCTCATCGGCTGCTCCGCGCCGGAGAAGATGTAATATACAAGGGCCTCCCATTTCCGGGAGGCCCTCTTTACATGGCGGCACTTTTAGGGTATACTGCATATACGACTTTTTGACGCGGAGAAAGGAGCGTTGTATGAATATCAACTGGAACGACCCCAATTTTCAGGGCTTCGGCCGCAGTCGCGAGCCGCGGCAGCCCCGTGAGCGGAAGGCGGTGGGCACGCCGCTGGGCCGGACGCTGCTGAACATCGCGGTTACGCTGGTGTTCGCGGCTGTGTACTACTATGTGGTGCTGCCGCCCATCAATCTCAAAAGCGAGGAGTTCTATATCTTCGTGCTGCTGACCTGCGCCGTGTACGGCGGCTGCGCCGTGCTGACCTCCGGATTTCAGGGCACGGGCGCAAAGGGCTATTTCGGTTTTCTGAAAAAGCAGTGCGCCGTGCCGCTGATCGTGGCTGTCGCGCTGGCGGCCACGGCACTGGTGGGCAGCATCGCAGGCTGGCAGCTGTTCCGCGCCGGCGCGTACCGCGACCTGCTGACGGTGGAGGACGGCGACTTCGCCGCCGAGGTGGAGGAGATCAGCTACGACCAGATCCCCATGCTGGACGCGGAGTCGGCCATGAAGCTGGGCAACCGCAAGCTGGGCGAGCTGGCGGACATGGTGTCCCAGTTCGAGGTGGCGGACGATTACACCCAGATCAACTATCAGGGCCGCCCCGTCCGGGTGACGCCCCTTCGGTACGGCGACATCATCAAGTGGCTGAACAACCGCAGCGAGGGTCTGCCTGCCTATCTGCTCATTGACATGGTGACGCAGAACGTGGAGATGGTGCGGCTGGACGAGGGCATCCGCTACACCACGGCGGAGCATTTCAGCCGCAATCTGAACCGACATCTGCGCTTCCGCTACCCCACCTATATGTTCGACGACCCGGCCTTTGAGATCGACGAAAACGGCGATCCCTGGTGGGTCTGCCCCCGCCTGAGCCACACCATCGGCCTGTTCGGCGGGCGGGACATCATCGGCGCGGTGCTGGTGAACGCCGTCACCGGCGAGACGGCCTATTATAAGACCGGCGACGTGCCCAGTTGGGTGGACCACGTGTTCACGGCAGAGCTGATCATGGATCAGTACGACTACCACGGCGCGTATATCAACGGCTTTCTCAACTCCATCTTCGGCCAGCGGGGCGTGACCATCACCACGGAGGGCTACAACTATATCGCCATCGACGACGACGTGTATATGTACACCGGCGTCACGTCGGTGGTGTCCGACGAGTCCAACATCGGCTTCATCCTGTCCAACCAGAGGACGAAGGAAACCCGGTTCTACCAGATCGCCGGCGCGAAGGAATACTCCGCCATGGACAGCGCTGAAGGCCAGGTGCAGCAAATGAAGTACAAGGCCACGTTCCCCCTGCTGCTGAACATCGCCCAGCAGCCCACCTACTTCATGGCTCTGAAGGACGATGCGGCGCTGGTGAAGATGTACGCCATGGTCAACGTGGGCCAGTATCAGATCGTGGCCACCGGCGGCACGGTGGCGGAGTGCGAGAGCAACTACCGGCAGATGCTGCTGCACAATGATCTCATCGACAGCGACGACAGCTCCCTGCCGGAGACGGCCAGCGGCGAGATCACCGGCGTCATCGACGACCTGCGTTCGGCGGTGGTCAGCGGCAACACGGTGTTCTACCTGCGGCTGCGGGGCAGCGACGTGTACTACACCATCTCCGCGTCGGCACAACCGGAGGCGGTGATCCTGAACACCGGCGACACGGTGACGGTGCGGTTCAGTGAGGGACAGGGTAGCATCCTCACCGCCAGCAGCGTGGAAAAGACCGCCGATGCACCGGCGGAGGCTGCTGAGTAAAACGCATAAAAAGAAACCGCCTCACGGCGGTTTCTTTTTATGCGTTATTTCCCGGATCGTCCGGGCATCTGCCAGCCGTGATGATCGGTATGGAGCAGATGATGGGACTTCTCGCCCAAAGGCGCCTTCAGGTACTCGCGATAGAGGGCCTTCACGTCCTCGTTCTCGTGGGAGAAGCGGACGGCCATGCTCTTATCGATGCTCCACAGCACATCGCCCCGGTAGGCGGCAGGCTCGGCCTCGTCGTGAATGGGCTGTCCGCCGCCGCCGGCACAGCCGCCGGGACAGGCCATGACCTCCACAAAGTCGTAGGCCACCTGACATTCATCGATGGCGTTCATCAGCTTCCGGGTGTTGCCCAGCCCGCTGACCACGGCCACGCGGACATCGCCTGCACCGGGGATGGTAAAGGTGGCCTCCTTCCAGCCCTCCATACCGCGGACGGCCTTGAAGGCGTCCGGATCGGGGTTCTTTCCTGTGACCAGGTAATAGGCGCTGCGGAGAGCGGCATCCATCACGCCGCCGGTAGCGCCGAACACCACCGCCGCACCCGTGCCGCTGCCCAGAGGGCTGTCGAACTCCGTCTCCGGCAGAACGGCTGGGTTGATCTGCTCGCCCCGGAACATACGGACGATCTCCCGGGTGGTCAGCACCACGTCCACATCTGGGTCGCCCTGGTCATCCTTCATGGTGGGCAGAGCACACTCGGCCTTTTTGGCGGTGCAGGGCATGATGGACACCACGAACAGCCTCCTGGGATCGACGCCCAGCTTCTCGGCGAAGTAGCTCTTCACCACCGCGCCGAACATCTGCTGGGGACTCTTGGCGGTGGACAGGTTGTCGGTATAGGCGGGGAACTGGCCCTTGAGGAAGCGCACCCAGCCGGGACAGCAGCTGGTGAACATGGGCCAGCGGTAGCGGTTGCGGTGGGTAAAGCGCTCCACGAACTCGCTGCCCTCCTCCATGATGGTCAGGTCGGCGGCGAAGTCGGTATCGAACACGTAGTCGAAGCCCATGGTCTTCAGCGCCGTGACCATGCGCTTGGCGGTGGCGAACTTGGGGTCAAGATGGAAATACTCCGCCCAGGCGGCGCGGACGGCAGGCGCCATCTGCACCACCACGATGCGGTCCGGGTCGGCCAGGGCGTCGAACACCTTACCGGTGTCATCCCGCTCCTGCAGGCCGCCCACGGGGCAGTGGGTGATGCACTGGCCGCAGAACGTACAGTCGCTCTCGCCCAGGGTACGGGTGCGGGACACGCCCACCGTGGTGTGGGAGCCTGTGCCCATCAGATCCCAAATGCCCATGGTCTGGACCTTCTCGCAGAACTGGATGCAGCGCATACACTTGACGCAGCGGTTCTCCACCCGCACCACCGGGTTGGAGAAATCGTCGGGGATGCGGGAAAGGTCATCCTCGTAGTGGTCGCCCAGCAGGTTATAATCGTTGGTCAGCCGCTGGAGCTTGCAGTTGCCGCTGCGGGTGCACTTGGTACACTTGGTGTCGTGCTGGCTCAGCAGCAGCCGCAGGTTCACGCGGCGCGCCTCGCGGACACGGGGCGAGTTGGTGCTGACCACCATGCCCTCGGCCACGGCGCTGTCGCAGGCGGGGACGAGGCGGGCGTGATCCTCCAGCTCCACCATACACAGACGGCACGCGCCGATCTCGTTGATGCCCTTTAAGTAGCAGAGGGTGGGTATGTCGATCTTAGCGGAGCGTGCCGCCTCCAGAATGGTCGTGCCATCGGGGACGGTGACGGTTTTCCTGTCGATAGTCAGCGTTACCATTTGACGTTCCTCCCTCCTCTGAAAATACCGTAGCCGTAGTGGTCGCAGCGCAGACAGCGGGATGCCTCGGTGTACGCTCCCTCCTCGGTGAGACCGCACTCGATGTCCTCAAAGTCGCAGCGCCGCTCGCAGGCCTCGCGCTCTGTGGTGTTGATGCGCCCGTGGGGGGCGCGGTTGTTCAGCCGCGGGGCGGGGATGTCCACATCCACCGTGATCTCATGCCGGAAGCCCAGATCCTCGTCGATGTTGGCGGCCGCCACCTTACCGGCGGCGATGGCGCGGATGGCTGTGGCCGGTCCGGTGACGCAGTCGCCTCCGGCGAACAGGTTACCCATGTCGCCCACCTGCCCGGACAGTCCCGCCACGAACGTGCCGCGTTTGATGGGGACACCGGCCTGCTCGAAGCCCTGGATCTCGATGCCCTGTCCGATGGCCACCACGATGATGTCGGCGGGGATACGCTGCTCCGGCAGGTCCGCCTTGTTGGGCCGGGGACGGCCCGACTTGTCAGCCTCGCCGATGAGCTGGGGCTGCACCCACAGCGCAGCGGCGTTGCCCTCCTCGTCGGCCTCGATGCGTACCGGCGCCATCAGCGTCAGCAGCTCCGCGCCCTCGGCCATTGCGCCGGTGACCTCGTCTGGCAGGGCGGTCATGTCCTCCACGCGGCGGCGGTAGACGCAGGTCACCTTCTCCGCGCCCAGGCGGATAGAGCTGCGGGTCACGTCCATGGCCACGTTGCCGCCGCCGATGACCACCACCCGCTTGCCGGTGAAATCGGGCATCACGTCGTCACCGATGGCGCGCAGCATCTCCACGGCGGACAGGACGTGACGGCTGTCCTCGCCGGGGATGCCCACCTTCTTATCCTGATGCGCGCCGATGGCGATGTAGAGACAGTCGTATTCCTTCTGCAGCTCCTCCACGGAGATGTCCCTGCCCACGGTGACGTTGGTGTGGGCCTCGATGCCGAGGGAGAGGATGGAGTCGATCTCCTCGTCCAGCAAATGGCGGGGGAAGCGGTAGCTGGGGATGCCGTAGCGCAGCATGCCGCCCAGCTTGTCGCGTTCCTCGAACACCGTTACCTTGTGGCCCATCAGCGCCAGATAATAGGCGCAGCTCAGGCCGCTGGGTCCGCCGCCGATAATGGCCACCTTTTTGCCGGTGGACGGCGCGCACTCCGGCTGGGGCACAACGCCCGCATGGTCCACAGCGTAGCGCTTCAGCCCGCGGATGTTGATGGCGTCGTCGATCATATTCCGGCGGCAGCGGGCCTCACAGGGGTGCTCGCAGATGTAGGCGCAGGCCGTGGGGAACGGATTATCCTTTCGGATGAGGCGCACCGCGTCGGCGCAGCGCCCCTCGCCCACCAGCGCCATGTAGCCGGGCACGTCCACCCCGGCGGGGCAAAGGGCCACGCAGGGAACGGGCAGCTGCAGGCCGGCAAGACAGCGGCGGTGGTTCACGTGCTCTTCATAGTCGTCGCGGAAGCCCTCCAGGCCATCCAGCACCAGGCGGGCCGCGTCGCGGCCGATGGCGCAGTCAGCGGTGTTCAGGATGCTGCGGGCCGTCTTCTCGATGATGGCGATGGTGTCCATTGACCCCGTGCCGTCCAGCACGGTGGCAATGAGCTTGCTGAGCTGGCCCAGGCCGATGCGGCAGGGCACGCACTTGCCGCAGGACTGAGCGTGGCACAGCTGTAAGAACGACAGGGACATATCCACCGGACACAGGCCCGGAGGACTGGCGGCGATACGGCGCTCCACATCGCGGTAGAGGTTGTCCACCACCGTCTGAGCGCGGCTGGGGTTCTTGATGTCAAGTCTGCTCAAGGACAGGGCCTCCTTTCGTCTGCACGCACAAAGGGTTTCTGGTGCGGACAGACCAGTATTGGATACAAAAATCATGGCACAAAAGGGTTCAAAAGTCAACAAAATTCAGAGATTTATTTCTCTTTGTGAGAAAAACACCATCTTACATGCGATTTTTTTAACGCTTTTTGTGTTTTGGCACGATTATTTTCTTTTAAAGAAAAGCAGCCCTGCCGTACTGTGGCAGGGCTGTCATTCTCAGGCGCGGGTATCGGTGAGATAGCTGTAATTTTTCCGCAGGATGTTGCGGACGAATGGGACGGCCAGCACCGCGTCGGCGGCGATCCAGGCCATGGGATCGGCGGCGCACAGGGCATAGAAGGCCAGTGGGCGCGCGTTTGCATCCACCTTGCCGCCGGCAACCGCCGCGGGCAGCAGCAGGCACACGGTGATGCGGGCAATCAACTCGCCTGCGCCTGCGCACAGCACATATTGCGGCCGTTCGATTCCCTGAATGCAGTTGCGCATGATGTAGATAAAGCCAACCAGAAGGAAAAGACCGAAATCCACATACAAAAGCGTGTTGCCGTAGCGGATCGTTTCAGGCGTAACCTTATCTGCACTTAGAAATACGCGCAGATACAGGCCGTCAATGCTCAGCAGCAAGCCGATGGTGGCGCTGAGAACGCCCACGATCAGCAGCATGATCAGCGCTTGCAGCGTGCCCTGCCGGATGCGCTTATAATCGCCCGCGCCCAGGTTCTGCGCTGCAAAGCTGGTCATGGATACGCCCAGAGCGTTCAGCGGCGTTGAAATCAGGCAAAACAGCTTGTTAGCCGCGCCGTAGCCGTTCTGCGCGGCGCTGGATACCAGCAGGCCGTCCACCATGTCAAACTGCACCACCACGCTCTGCATGATGATAATGCCAATCGCCAGAACGGAAAACTGCAGGCCCAGCGGGATGCCCTGGATGATGTGCTGGCAGATATCGCTGCGCGTAAGGGCGAAATCCTGCCGGGATAGCCGCAATTGCGGATAATGCGCAAAGGCGTAGATAAAGCAGGCGATGGTGCTCAGCAGCTGCGCCAGCACCGTGGCGATGGCCGCGCCCGCAACACCCCAGCCAAAGGAAAGAATGAACAGCAGATCCAGCGCCACGTTCAGCAGCGTTGAAAACAGCAGGAAGGCCAGCGGCGTGACCGAATCGCCGATGCTGCGCAGGAAGGAGCAGATGAAGTTGTAGAACAGCTGCGCCCCGATGCCGCAAAAGATGATGGCGCAGTAGGTATGCGCCGCGCGGTACACATCGCCCTGATCGGGGGTTACGTGAATCCACGCCAGCAGGGGATTGAGCAGCGCCATGGCCAGCGCCGTCAGCAGGATGGTCAGCACCGTGGATAGGACGATCTGCGTGGCCAGCGACCGCCGCACGCCCCCCTCATCATGCGCGCCCGCGTGGCGCGAGGTGATGACGCAGAAGCCCGCGCTGACGCCGAAGGCAAACTGCAGGAAGATGAAAATCAGCGACTGTGTATCGTTTACGCCCGCCACATCGGTGGAGGCCAGCGTTTGGCCCACGATCGCCGCGTCGCTGATGGAGTATACCTGCTGCAGCAAGTAGGACAGGATGATGGGCAGCGAAAAGCGCAGAATGGTGCGCCAGCAGCTGCCCTGGGACAGATCCATGGGCTTGAATAGCGATTGAATGCGCTGCATCATGCGTGACATAAGGAATACCTGCCTCCATAGCAAATTTCCGAGCCAAGAGAATAGCACCGGCAGCGCCAAAAAGCAAGAGGGAAAATTAGAACGATTTTATACCAATGGCGCCATTACGGATGGAGGCTGGCCGGCGGCGCTTTCAGCCAGCTAAAGCGTATACCCCAAGGATCACTTTTGAATCCATCCGGTCGCGCCGCGCAGGCTGACAATATACCACCCGTCCTCTTCTTTTAAAATGGGAAGCTTCGCGTTCTTGTCAAGCAGCGCGACCTTGGGCGCGGAGGGATCGTTCCAGGCGTATACCGGCGTTTCCGTTTCGGTTACATACCAAGCCGGGTTGAAGAGAATGTAGTCTGAGTCTACCCAGCCGCAGGGTGAACCTTCAAGCTCGCCAAGAATGCAATATACGAATCCGTTATTCTCCGTTTTCCATGCTGACGCATCTGCGGGTTGCACTGATAAATGATCCCCATAATGCAGTGTTTGTATCGCTTTGGAGGAAGCGCTTGGCCCCTCGCGCAATGTGAGCGTTTCACATAGCACCACACAAGGATAACCGATTTGCGTTCCCCAGGGGTCGGGCGGTATGATCTCCGCATGGGCAACCCCAGCGCATCCAAGCGCAAGCATCAGCGTAGCCAGAAGCGTCAGACAACCATACTTTTTCACATTCATTTCTCCCTTTTTATTGATTCAACAATAAAACGATGCACATGGCAGTTTTATTCCTTGTGAGGGAAATTTCCTCAGCTTTTCGGTAAATGGCGGCTTTTCCGACACAAAAAACGGCTGCCAGAATATCCATCTGGCAGCCGCCTGTCATTATGAACGTGATTACGGGGTGATGCGGTTGGGGCCGCGGAACAGGAACATGACTTCCTTGATCGGAATGCCCAGCAGCAACATGGTCAGGCGATCCACGCCCAGGCCGAAGCCGCCGTGCGGCGGGCAGCCGTAGCGGAAGAAGTCCATGTAGAACTTGACGTCCTCGCCCAGACCCTTTTCATCGGCCTGCTTGCGCAGCTGCTCATAGCGGTGCTCGTTGTGCGCCTCAATATTAGAAATTTCCGGTCCTTTGTACTTTGCAAAGCGGAGAATCGCAAACTGCGGCTTACTCATTTATTTCTCCCTCCGTTTCTGCCAGATCAGGTCATAGCCCAGGGGCATGCCGTGCTCGTCGCGCATATGATAGAAGGCGCGCTTTTCGGGGCCGTAATCGGTGACGAACAGGAACTCATGGCCGAACTTGTCCATGCTCAGCTTGGCGCACAGGCGCTCGGCGTCGGTGGTCAGGTCGTTCTTTTCGCTCTCGTCGCAGGTGTAGCCGTAGCGCTCTTCCAGCTCCTTATACACATCCTGCAGCTTCATCTCGGGGAAGGGCAGGGTGGGCACGATGGTTTCCATGCCGAACAGCTCCTTGATCTGCTCGCCGTACTTTTCCTTTACGCGCTTGAGAGCGGCCTGCAGCAGCTCCGCTTCGATGGCCATCACGTCGCGGAAAGAGGTGATATAGCTCATTTCCAGGTCGAAGCCGGTAAACTCGGTGGCGTGCTTGTTGGTGAAGCTCTTTTCGGCGCGGAACACCGGCCCCACCTCGAAGATGCGGTCGAAGCCGGCGGCCATGGCCATCTGCTTATAGAACTGCGGGCTCTGGCTCAGGTAAGCCTTGCGGTCAAAGTATTTCAACTCAAACACATCGGAGCCGGATTCGGACGCGGCGGCGATCAGCTTGGGCGTATGGATTTCCATAAAGTTGCGCTCCAGCAGGAACTCGCGCATGGCGGCTACCAGCTCGGTCTGCGCCTTGAAGATCAGGGTGTTGCGGTCGCTGCGCAGATCGATCCAACGATAGTCCAGGCGGCTGTCGATGGCCGCGTCCTTGCT
>OLSQ01001517.1_pt1 | contig 19001 bp, 27 predicted proteins | sample 1672561 | NCBI WGS metagenome assembly OLSQ01 (sample SAMEA3136699, study PRJEB25190) | human gut metagenome | biome: human gut; feature: human-associated habitat; material: faeces | place: Austria | collected 2013 | reverse complement strand
GCTTTGCGCCGCCGACGCGATTTTTAGAAAAATGCCCTATAAAATGCTATCACTTAACAGTCTAAATACTGCATACAAAAGCTGAAAATAGCACTAAAATATTTATGTGCAGGTAAGTGGGAGGTTGAGTATGGCATCAAACAAACGTGTTTTCACGCTGCGTCTATCTGATGAGGTGTTTGATAAGATTGGTGCGCTGGCGACAAAACAGCATCGCTCCATGACAAACTACATAGAGTTTGTGCTTTTGAAACATCTGGAAGAAGTCGAAAAAGCGGAGGGAGCGATTACTGCTAATCAAACTAAGTCAGATGAATAGGGCAAAAGACCATTCACCAGAGAGGTAGAAGAATGTCTGTATTGAAAGCAAGGCGGACTACGAGTAAGGCTGAGTATGTCAATACTGCTAACCAGATCTATGTAGAAACGCTGAATTTTCTCACAAGGATGTCTGCACGGTATTCCAGACTTTTGGCGGAGCCTGTAGCCAAATTAGCTGGAGAGGTCGTAGACCATGCTGAGAAAGCAAATAGTATTTTCCCATCAGACGCGCAACGAATTGAGTTGCGAAAGGCGCATTTGTTAGAGGCACGTGCTTCTTTGAAAGCGCTGGATGTCAGACTTACCCATTGCTATCTTGTGATGATGCAAAACCCAGAGGGTTGCTTCACAACTACAAAAGGTCGTGATGTGCCTGCTGGAGAGGCAACACAAAAGCTGGATAGAATGGCGGCAAGTCTTGGAGAAATGATCGACAACGAAGATGAGTTAATCAAAGGATCTCTGAAATCGTTGGGACAAACTAAAAAGGGCTAATCAATTATTGGGTGTATTTCTGAAAACGTGTCCTTGGTGTTTTCGCCGCCTGTGGCGGCGTGGTGGTGGCTCCGCTCTGCTTATTACAACAACAATAACAATTTCTGCAATGTGAACACTGATGGCAGCGCCAACAATAACAATGCAAGGAATGCGGCTGCGCTCGCGCCCGGATTTTGCGATGCGGGGTCACATGGAGTAACCGATAGGTGAAAGACGACCCTCGCAAAAGGAGAGATACTTCCCTGGGTGAAAATCCCTAAAACTGCCCTTTGACGACCTTGCACGGACGCTGCTTGCATGGCGGGGTACTTGCGCTATCCTCGTTTCATGTGTCGGGTCAAAGTAGTTTAGATGCGCACCTACAAGACAACTATGCGGAGGGCGAACACTTTTTATGACAAGCGAAGAACGCCGAGAGGCAAGATATCATCGCAGAAAATCAAAGCGACAAGCAAACAGACTGAAACGAAGCAAAGAAGTCGGTACACTTCAAGATGTTTTCAACTATCACGATATGTTCTTCTATGGAAGAAAATGTTGTACGGGTGTCCGTTGGAAACAGAGTACACAAAACTTTGAGCTTCACTTATTTTCTGGAACAGCCAAGAGACGGCGTGAAGTTTTGGACGGTAAGTGGAAACAAAAGAAATGCGCACATTTCACCATTTCTGAGCGTGGAAAAGTGCGACCGATTGATGCCCCGCACATCGACGATCGGCAGATTCATAAGGTTTTTACAAATGAAGTCCTCATTCCCCTTTATCATCCGGGTATGATTTGCGACAACGGGGCAAGTCAGAGAGGTAAGGGACTACATTGGCATTTCCGTAGGGTAACACAACAGCTTGCATGGCATTACCGACGCTATGGAAGAGAAGGGGGCATATTCCTTCTTGACTTGAAGAGCTTCTTTCCGAATGCTAACAGAGACATCATCTATCGTCGGCATCAGCAAGTAATGCTTGACCCGCAGATTCGGGCAGTAGCAGACGCGATTATTGACTATGCACCTTATGGCAATGCGCCTGGTAGAGGTATGCCTTTGGGCGTGGAGCCGAGCCAGCAGGAGATGGTGTCTCTTCCAAGTGCGATTGACAACTATATCAAATGCCAGCTTGGTCTTCACTGCGCCGGTCACTACATGGATGACTACTATGTTATTTACCATGATATTGAAGAACTGAAACAGATAGCAAGAGATATTGTTAAAAAGTTTGAGTCTTTCGGTATTAGGGTGAATAAGAAAAAGTGTAAAATCATTCCGCTTATAAAGCCGTTTAGGTTTTGTAAGGCTCGTTTCACATTGACGGAAACCGGAGCAATCAAGATCAATGGTAGCCGTGATGGTGTGAAGCGTGCAAGGCGTAAGTTGAAAATGTTCCATAGGGAATATCTTGCTGGCAAGAAAACACTTTTCGAGATAGATCAATATATGGAATGCCAGACTGCGTACTACAGGCATTTTGACGATCACGGCAGGTTGTTACGGTTGAGGCGGCTGCACTATGCCATGTTTAATCGGTATAGAGAGCAAGAACAACTAAAGAAGTCCGCGTAAAAAATAACTAACAGATTACACTCGAAGCAAGTCTTCGGGTGTTTTCTTATTTGGAGGTATATCACGGTGAACCACAATAGCTATATCACAGTAAAAAGAGCAAAGTTCAAGACTATTAGCGGCGAAGTAAATATCCCATACGGCACGAAGCTGGAAGTGGGTGGAAATGTTTTGCTGTACAACGGGAAACCGGTATGTGCCGTGTTCAGTGATTGCGCATATGAGTTCTTTGCGCAAAACGACGATGGACAAGGGCTTCTGCGTGGAAAACTCATTCAAACCATCAAGTCTACACTTGCAAAGCATGATGAGGCACATCAGGACAGATGGGATAAGATTTGGGATGATCCTCGCTGCCAGCAGTACAAGTGCAGTGATCGTGATGATTTCTGGCTTTGGAACCACGATTTCTATAATGCTGAAATCGAAGATCTGAAACATATCGCCAAGTTGATTGGTACAAAGGAGGTCAAGTAATGTATCGGATTATCAAAATTGACGGGACGGAATTGGGCATTACCGATTCTGTCAACTACATTCGTTATGGTGATGGCGGATGTTTTACTACAGCAACTCGTAAAGATGCTATCGGTGTGGCATTCAAGAGTGTGGCCTATAACCTGGTTGGGCATGAAGATATTGAGGGTGCCGATACTGTCGTTGTCTCAGAGATCGACGGTGGGCAAGAACTCAAAAGCCATCAGACTACCATCGAAGGTATGATTCGGACAATTTTGGAGGGCTGAGAGATGAAGGATAAACTGAGAGAAATGTATGAAAATGGCCTGCGCGGAATTGAACCCTCCATTTCAGCGAACGGCCTTCTGAAGGCCGTTGCGAATGGTTGGATCACGACCGAAGATGCAGTGGAAATCCTTGGCAGTGACAATGCCTTGGAAACTGTACGTGCAGCGAAACTCTTGGAAATTTCCAAGGCTTGCAACGCGGTCATCGTAGCCGGCGTAGACGTACCTATCGGGGATCGCCGTGACCACTTCAATCTGAAACTGGAGGATCAGAGCAATATCAACAACCTGTTCCGCGTGGTTGAGCTGGGAGGTACTGAGTACCCCTATCAGGCCGATGATGGAACCTGCACGGTGTATTCTGCTACCGAGATTGCTCAGATTTACGTTGCGGCTCAGACGCTGATTACTGGTCAGACGGCATATCACAATGCTCTCAAAAGCTATGTCAATGCCATGACTGACGTTGAGGAGATCGCTACTGTGCAGTATGGTATGGATCTGCCCGAACCCTATGCTGCGGCCTTGTCTGAGAAGATGGCAGTAGCCCAGGCTCAGATGGAAGCTATCATGCAAAAGCTGGGCGGTGCCGCATGAGCAGCGTTGAGCTGATTGCGGAACTAACCGACATCTGCATTCGTCAGGCTGAGATCATTAAGGCACAAGCCTTTATGTTGGCACAGTTTGGCGCTGAGGTCAAAGAGGAAGAGGCGCTGCGGGAACAAAACCGGCTGAAAGAAATTGCCGGAGAATGGGAGTAAGATAAGCATGGAGCGAAAACGAATTGGGAAGTGGGTGCTTTCTGTTCTGCTCTGGTTTTGGACTGGCGGTGTGTATTTCTTCGGCGAGGTCATCTGGAAGACTTCTCAGGGTAGGCCAGAAACGATCAGCTGGACGATGTTTGCGTTGGCGATTATTCTGGCCGTCCCCCTGGAACGCTTCGGAGCAGAGCTTCCCTGGGGAATGCCGCTGGTAGGGCAGGCGTGTATCTGTGCTGCCGCGATTACAGCGTTAGAGTTCGTTACCGGACTTGTTTTGAATGTGTGGCTTGGTTTGGGAGTGTGGGATTACTCGCACTTGGCCGGGAACATCCTGGGACAAATCTGCCCGCAGTTTACTTTGCTGTGGCTCGTCCTATCCGTTGTGGGTATTGTCATACTGGACTGGATGAGGTATGCGGTAGAGGGTGGAGAGAAGCCCCGCTACACATAACAGAATAAAGCAGCTATTTGCTAACCATTTTTAAGAGCCGTACCTAAAAAAGGTGCGGCTCTTTCTTCATACGAAAAAGGAGGTGAGAGTTATGGGACGGAAGACGAGACAAAACAAGATCACCAGCCCGGAATTGATCGCCCAGATCAACCCGAAGAACATTCGGCTGATGAACGATTTTCTGGAATACCTGCGGAGTATCGGCAAGGCGGATTCCACCGTTAAGGCATATACGAGCGATTTGTATATTTTCTTCGTGTGGGTACTCCAAAATGCGGACAACAAGTATTTCCCGGAGATTAGCAAGCGTGACATCATCTCGTACCAAAACTGGCTGTTGCGGAACAACGAGAACTCTCCCGCCCGTGTGCGCCGGCTGAAGAGTACGTTGTCATCTTTGAGCAACTACATCGAAGCAATCTTGGATGACGAGCTTCCCAACTTCCGGTCAATCGTCCGCAAGATCGAGAACCCGGTAAATGAGCCGACCAGAGAGAAGACGGTGCTGACCGACGAACAGGCCGATCAACTCTTGGACTATCTGATGGAGCGCGGGCAGTACGAGAAAGCTTGCTGCTTCGCTTTGGCGCGGTATTCTGGACGGCGCAAGTCTGAGCTGACGCGATTCAAAGTGTCGTACTTCGACGACGAGAACATCATCTATGGCACGTTTTACAAAACGCCTGAGAAAGTCAGAACGAAGGGCAAGGGCGTCAATGGAAAAATGCTTACCTGCTATGTGCTGGCAAAGCCTTTCAAGCCCTACTTCGATGCGTGGATGGCGAAGCGGGCAGATCTGGGTATCGAAAGTGAGTGGCTGTTCCCTGACAGGGACGATCCTACGAAGACGGTGCCTATCTCTACGCTGAACAGCTGGGCGGAGACCTTCTCCAATATTCTGGGTATCCCTGTGTATTGGCATAGTCTCCGGCACTTCTTTACGACTTCACTTGCCAAGGCAAACCTGCCCGATTCTGTGATCAAGACCATCATTGGATGGGAGAGCTTGGAAATGGTGGATATCTACAAGGATATCGACGATGAGGACGAAATCGGCAAGTATTGCATGAACGGTGAAATCGTCGGGCAGAAGCAAGCCGCGCTTTCTGATCTGTAAGGAGGTGCGAGATGAACGAACTGACAATTCATGACTACCTTCAAAAGAAGGGATTGAGTGAGTATGGGATCGCTGGGTTGATGGGCAACTTGTTTGCCGAAAGCGGCCTTAATCCTCGAAATTTGCAGAACAGTTATGAAAACGTCCTTGGCATGAATGACAATGCTTATGTAGCTGCTGTGGATAACGGTACCTACACAAATTTCGTGCAGGACAAGGCTGGCTTTGGCCTTGCTCAGTGGACGTTTTGGACTCGGAAGCAAGCCCTGCTGGATTTTGCTAAGGCGTCTGGAAAATCTATCGGCGATCTCATTATGCAGCTGGATTTTCTTTGGAAAGAGCTGTCCGGGAGCTACCCCAGCGTGCTGGCGGTGCTGCGGGCGGCAACCTCTGTATTGGGGGCTTCCAATGCCGTGCTGCTGAACTTTGAGAAGCCGGCAAACCAGAGTAAGGATGTTCAGAAGAAGCGTGCTGAGTATGGGCAGCGGTACTATGACCAGTTTGCCTCACAGACTGTTCCTGCGTCCGACTCTGATTTGGAACAGTTCAGAAAACTCTTTCAGGAAATGAGAGCTGAACTGCAGGACAACGACTGCGGCCAGTGGAGCGCTGAGGCGCGGCAGTGGGCGTTGGATATGGGTTTGATTACCGGCAACGGGACTGTCATCAATGGTGAACCCAACTATATGTGGCAAGACCTTGTTACCCGTGAACAGTTCGTGACGGTGCTCTACCGTCTTGCTCAAATCATGGGGTCGCCGGCATGAAAAGTATCTACGGTTAGTAACGAAAATATCTGACCGTTCGGAAATAAAGAGGTGAACTTCAATGGTCGATATCAACAACATTGTATCCCGTGGTGGGTACCTGGTGGATGGCGTGACAGGAGAGAAAGTCCTGTTCTATGAGTGCGATCCCAGAAAAAACACGGAATGTAATCGTGAAATGTGTCGGGGTGGCGGGGCAGAGGATGAGGGTGGCTTCGGGTTCTGCTCTAAGACACTCGATCCGCGTTTCCGTAAAGACGGCGGTAAGGCTTGGTATGCTGTGCTGAAGACATCAGAGGACGGCGGCGAGCCTTACTGGGGCAGAGAATACGTGGAGGTGGTTTGAAGTGATGACAGTTCAAGAATGTATTCAGTACGTTGAAAGCCATCTGGAGATCCGCCCTGCGACGGATAACGGAGCTTATACCAGCGGAAGAACGATCAAGCCTGCTGGCTGCGTAAACCATTCTGTTGGCTGCGCCCAACCTTCTGTCGATGTGTTTTTCAACACGATGAACAAGTCCAGTGCGGGCTGGGGTGTTAATGCTCTCCTTGGTGACTTCCATAAGGGCGAAGGACGAATTATTCTCGCTTTGCAATGGAATGGGCGCCCGTGGGGATGCGGTTCCGGCAGTAAGGGTTCGTGGAATAACACGAAGGTGCAGTGGGAGATTTGCGAACCCGCAGGCCACACCTATGCTGGCGGCACGATGGTCGGATACGACGTGGCGAAAAACCAGGGCTATTTCGACCGGATGTGGAAAATGGTCGTGGCATGGAATGTCTATATGGTCAAGAAATTCGGATATCCGATTTCTGGGATCAGCGATCATGCAGAGTCATATCGTGCCGGCTACGGCTCTAACCATGGCGACGTGGGGCAGTGGTGGCCGAAGCATGGCAAGAGCATGGATGCTCTGCGGAAGGAAGTTCAGGAAATTCTCAATGGCGAAACGGAGGATGATGACATGGATGTAACACGTTTCAAAGAACTCTGGGGCGAAATGCGTAAGGAACTCCAGGACAATGACGCAAGCGCATACAGCGCAGAAGCACGCGAGTGGGCAACGAAGAATGGCCTGATCGCCGGCAATGGTACAGCCGTCAATGGCGAGCCGAATTGTATGTGGGGCGACATTTTGACCCGCGAGCAGTTCGTCACCGTTCTTTATCGTTGGACTCAGATGATGGGCAAGGCGTAAAATGACCATCTCAATCGAGCGTGGTAAGAAGAAAAGCAAGCCGAAATCGAAGAGGCCACGCCTTGGATTTACCAACTGGCTTGCTGTATGTATCATGATTTTCCTTGCCGCTGGATTGGCCGGCGGCTTTTACCTTGCTCGACTGAGTATCGTATATGGGTATACTGGGGCACTGGCTTGCTACACAGCAGCTTTTGCCCCGATAGGAACTGCCTGCAGTATTGTGCTCAGTAAAATTGTACACAAGAGCGAGGTAGAAAACTCTGGTGCTGATGGAGAAGGAATTAAATTCGCAACTGCTAAAGCACACAATTTTTGTGAGGACGGCATAGAGGGCAGCAAAGAAAGCCCTGCAATATGAAAAAAGGAGGATAGAGTGCTATGGATTCTGAATGGGTACGACTGATTGTATCGGTGTTGTCTGGTCTTGCCGCAACCATCCCGCTGGCAATCCAGCTGGTGAAGTATGTGCGGAAAACGATCCAGGACAAAAACTGGCCGGAAGTTGTTAAGCTCGTTACCAGTTACATGGAACGCGCCGAGACGATGTTCGAGAAGGGTGCAGATCGGAAGGAATGGGTCATGGCTATGGTTAAGGCTTCTGCCGATACTGTAAATTATGATCTCGATATGGACAAGATTTCCGATCTGATTGACAGTCTGTGCGATATGAGCAAGATTGTCAACGGTACCTCCAATACGGCGCGATAAGCACTTTGGAGGGACATGACATGAACATGGGAGAGATCTTGGGATGGAGCGGCGGGACGCTCCTTTTGCTTATGACCTTTGTTCAGATTGCCCCGATCAAGGTAAATCCTTGGTCATGGTTGTCAAAGAAGATTGGCAGAGCAATCAACGGTGAGGTGTTGAATGAGATCGCCGACATCAAAAAGGAACAACGTGAGACACATGACAAGCTCGAAAAACATATTCAGGACGATGATGAGCGAGATGCGAGTATGCACCGCCAGCGTATTCTGCGGTTCAACATTGAGCTTATGAGGGGCGAGAACTTTACATATGAGTGTTTTAATGATATGCTCCTTGACATCGACGAGTATGAGAGATTCTGTGAAACACACCCCGGATATAAGAACAACCGAGCGGTCATGGCTATTGCCAACATTAAGCGAGTATACCAAGACCATGAGGAAAACGGTGGGTTCCTTGTATGAATGAAGAGGGGTACAGAAATGTACCCCTCTTTTTTTTGCTAATAGTCTCTATTTGACATGGGTGGTATTGGTGTGTATAATATATATGATATGCACAAACCACGAAGCCTATCTGAGGTTTTAAGGTGTTACCACAAATTTTACCACATTTGACTATCACAAGATAAAACAAGATAAAAGCAAAATGGGTAAAAAAGTTTTGGATTTCATGTGAAATGTGAGGTAATAAAGCATAATAAGACAAGATAGAGCATACCGTGAATTGTTCCCGACGATGAAGCCGTTAGACAAGTAAACCGTTGTGGCACAAGGGTTTGGGAGGAAAAGCATAGCTGGTTATACCCACAGGTTACCCATTTTGCCGCAATAAAGAATACGCTTATAGGACAAAACACCGCCCCTGCCGAACAAGGCAAGGGCGGTAGTTTTTATGCTATCAGCTTTGAGAGAAGATTTGATTCACGAGCGAAACAACTTCACTGCGCGTTATGATGCGGTCAGGCTGGACAGACGCAGCGTCTTGAATCCAGCCATAGGCAACGGCGGTCATAATGTTTCTGTACGCCCAGTGTTCAGAATAGGAAACGTCTGGTATGGACAAAGTCTTAGCGTCTACAAAGCGTGTCAGAACGGCAAGAAACTGCCCGTAGGTCAGATTATCATTTGGACAGAACGAGCCGTTACAGCCGTTCAGAACGCCCGCAGAAGCGAATGCAGAAACGGCATCGTGATACCATGAATCATTGGCTACGTCCGAAAAAACGCTTACAGCGCCCGTTAGAGCGGCTTTGCTGCTATCGGTCAAGGAGCGATAAAGCAGCACGGCAAACTGCGCCCTTGTGATGGGAGCATTTTCGTGTAACTGTCCATCACCATAGCCAGCAAGCGCAAAAGGTTTGTCAGGGTCAAGTTCTGCGCTACTGGCGCATAGTTTTACCGTTTCGTCCTTTTGCGGGGTCACGCTTGGCACGGAATGATGGTGACCAGAATGAGAGGGGCGCGTGGGTGCTGGCGGTGTTTCTTCGGGAAGTTCCGGTTGTTCGGATTCTTTGGGGAGGTCAGATGCAAAGACAAACTTTGCACCAAAATCAGGACTATCGATTTCACAGTTAATGACTTCACCGATGAAAGCGGCGTTTGTGCTTGCGTCAAAGCGGCTTCCCATATAGTCTTTATAGAATCCGACAGGCTGTTTTCCAATATAGACGCTATCCATACTTTCGGTGTACTTCATGTCAAAAGTTGTATTCTTTGTAATTCGTACATCGTCAGCGCCATTTTCTCCAATGTTGGCATAAATAGCGGTATCAATAATATTTGTGTCTCCATCAACGGCAATACCACCGCCTAAAGTTGCAACATTCTCTGTAATGGTGCAGGCGGTTATATTGGCAGTCCCCGTTACCTGAATCCCACCACCAACATATGCGTCTGTTGTTTCATATGCTGCTTGGTTTTTGCTGATAGTACAATCTGTAATTTCAAGTGTGCCTTGACAGGTAATTGCGCCGCCGCAACCAGTTGATTTGTTATTGCAAAATGCTGATTTGCGCATATTGATAGACGATGCTCCACTTATCCATATTGCGCCCGCACGATTTCCTTGGTTATTTTCAAAATGACAATTTTCAATTTGGGCGGCAGTTGCAAATAGTGATATAGGAACCCAGTTTGACGAAACGTTTTTAACGGTGACATTCAGCAGCGAGAGGTTCGTTTTTATTTCACCTGTATTATACTTATTTACATCAATGGCGGCACTACACGGATAATTCATGCCGTCCAGAATGATGTTTTGAAATACAATGCTGTTGACGTTATCTCCATAAATGCTGAAATATGTATTTATAGTTTCGTCCAACGGTACGACTGTGATTTGCTTTTCGGTATCGCCAACTATGCAGTTTTCGATGATGTTTATTCCGCTACTGAGAGCGATGGTATCTCCATCCTTGGCAGCAGCAATCGCGGCTTGCAATTCCTCCAAAGATGAAACGACTGCGGGCGTTTCAGATTGGGAATCGTCGGGAGATTCTTCATCTTCTGTTGCAAGCGCAGTTGTTGAGAACAGGGAAAAGAGCAGTAAACAGGAAAACAGCGCGGAGAGCAAGCGGTTTCTTCTTTTCATGGGTGCAGCGACCTTTCTTTATTTTTTGGAGCGCAGCAAGCCGACCATGTTTACAATCGCCGCAATTTCCTGTTCATTTAACCCCGAAACGTCCACAAAGGAGCTGCGATTTCCGCATAACAGGTAGTCCGTTGTAACGCCGTAGAGCCGAGCCAGTGCAATAATGATTTCCGGACTTGGCTGGCGCATTTCATTCTCATAGAGCGAGACAACCGAGCGGGTCACGCCGATAACGGCAGCAACCTCCGTTTGGGTCAATCCCCGTTGATTCCGTAATTGTTTCAGCCGAGCGGCAAAACAGGTCATAACAAGTACAATCCTCCTAAATTCTACCGCAAACGGCGTTACTCTTGGTGTCGCGTTATGCTGCAAATTGCAACAAAAAAGGACGGGCAGAAACCCGTCCAGCGCCGCTTGGTACTCTATCCGATTACGGAAAATGAATACAAAAATGAAACCACCGCAGCGGGTGAATCGCCCAGCCTACGGTGGTTATTCTTTTCCGACTTTCTTAAACTCCGTTATAATGCGATGCAGCGTATCAATCTGACTGTCGGACAGTTCGGAAACATCAATCGTCTTTCCTCCGGTCACGCCGAGCAGATAGTCCGTTGTAACACCGAAGTATGCGGCAATCCGAATCAGAACGTCGAATGTTGGATAGCCAAGACCATTTTCGTATTTGCTGACAACCGCTTTGGAAAGACCGACCTTTGCGCCAAGTTCCTGTTGCGTGAGGTCACGGGCAGTTCGGAGCTTTTTAAGATTTTCTCCAAATTCAGAGTAATACATAGCATCACCGCCTTGCGGATAGTTTACCGCAAAAACGGTATATAAATCATAGACTACAATCAACGATATATTGATTTAAGAAAAGAAGTGTAGTAAAATAGCGGTAAGCATGAGACTTTTGAACGTTAGGGGTGCTGCGCTGTGCGAGTTTGTACCTTTTGCGGTCACAGCAAAATATATTCTCCGTATGAGGATATAAAGGCAGCAACGCAGCAGATTGTGTCGGGCTTGATTCAAGATGGCTATGATTGTTTTCTTGTTGGAAACTACGGACAGTTTGACAGGTTAGCAGCGTCGGTGTGCTTGACACTAAAGCAGGGGTATCCGTCTATCGGGGTCAACCTCGTTGTGCCTTACTATCAGCCGCAACTGGACAGCTACGAAAAAGAATACCGCGCACGGTTCGATGATGTTATTGTCCCAGCTTTGGAAAGTACGCCCTATCAGTACCGTATTGTTCGCGCAAATGAGTATATGGTAGACCGCGCCGAAACAGTCATTGCCTATGTCAATACACCAATCGGCGGGGCTGCAAAAACGCTTGCCTATGCAAAGCGGAAAAAGAAGCGGATTTTTTACTTAGCAAATAATACTGTGAATAGCAACAGAGACGGGAGCAGTAAATGAAACAGATAAAAAAGAATGGGCTTCTTTGGGGCATAGTAGGAACTATCGCATTGCTGGTTATTGTCGCGGTAGTAGTGCGAACCCCCAAAACGTGTCACCACGTCGAAGTGATTGACGCTGGAAAAGAAGCTACTTGTTTTGAAACTGGACTGACAGATGGAGCGCATTGCTCTATTTGTGGTGAAGTCTTGAAAGAACAGGAAATCATTCCTGCTTTAGGGCATACAACAAATGCTGGAATATGTAGCAGATGCGGAGAGTCCATTGGTGTTTGGACAACAAGAAACTATGTGGATGAATTTAATGAACCAACGTATATGCGGTATGTTACAACGACAAGTAAATTAACAGGCACTTTCAGCAACACCGCTGCTACAAACGAGAAACTGACAGCAGATATAATTGTTGATTCCATAAACGTATCATTCATTCTGTACGAATATGGAAAGTACCAAGTAAAAAGCAATCTTGATAGCAGCTATCACATTACAATCAAATATGGAACGTCCAAGCGAAACGTAATCAGCAAGCTCAATTCTGATAGAATAGAAATATATGGGAAGCAGGATATCGCTGATTCGATGGAGGCATTGCGCTCTGGCGAGACGGTAAGCTTTTACATTGAAAATTCTGAATATACTACAACACAATACCGCTTTTCGGTCGATTCATCAAACTTCTCGATAGAGTATGATAAAAATATCTTAGGGTTGACGGATGAAGAAATTTCCAAAAGGAAAGAAACGCCTGCAACGCCGCAAATCGTAGTAGAACAACCCAAAACAGAAGAAGAACAGGCTTATTTTGATGCGCAGGTTTTGACAAGAAAATATGACTATGAGGGTGCATATAACAAGCTGTGCGAAATTCCAGATTATGAGAATGTTTCTGAAATCCTCCCTCTACTGGAAAAGGCAATAAATACGGTCTATGAGTGCGAGGACGAAACTTCGGTTTCATATCTATGGGTTAGAACGGAGATATATTTTTATACTGCACATAATTATTATAGCGCTGTAAAATGGATAGAGTATCCAAGCATTAACCGCTATATCGAACCAATAAAAATGTCACAGACTGATGAATCTGAGGACGGTTGCATTATGAACTACTGTTATAAGTGGACTGTATCTGATGATTACAGCAGTATCGCGGAAGTTGAAATAGACCGAGACGGCAATGAAAAGGGTGAAATGTACCGTAGAACATGGACGAGGATGGACGGCGTTGATGTAGGTGCTGCTATTGAACGGGTTAAAACTTATATGCAGAAGTAGGGCGGGGAAAATCCCCGCCCCTTTTCATACGTCCAGACACAAGTGATTTTCTATGGCTTGCTCTAATTCCCTTTGCTGGATTCCGATATATGCTTGGGTGACTGCGGCGCTGCTATGCTGTAGCAGCTTTTGAACAAGAACGATATTGTAGCCGTTCTTTGTGTAGATTTCTGTTGCGTAGAACTTTCGGAATGAATGTGTGCTGATTCCGGTATAGCCGAGGTAGTCACAGACGATTTGCAGATGCTTTTGGATTTGCCGTGTAGTGAGCGGGAATATCTGTGCGTCTGCGGAAATGCTGTTGTCCATGCAGTAAAGCCGTATGAACTGGTACAAGGCAAGCGGAATGGTAAATACGCGGGCTTTACCTGTTTTCTGTTCAATGATAGAGAGCCGATAGCGTTCACCATCTTTTACGATATCAGAGAGCCGCAGTCGGACGATATCAGAAATACGCAAGCCTAAGTTTGCTTCAAGCATGAGCGCCGCAGCGATGCGCTCATTTGGTCGGCAACCGGAAAAGCCTTGCTTCATGGTTTGGATGATTTCTTTGTATTGTTCTGCGCTCAGTGCGATTGTCCTTTTGTTCATGTAAGTACCCCCCCTAAAACGAAGTCTTGAAGAAGAAAAAACGAACTTTTTCGCTTACCAACAGAAAACGCTTGAAAATGCTTGACTTTACGGTTCGTTTTTCTGATGTTATAGGAACAGCGCGGGAAAAGCGGGGATTTCTCCCCGCTCCCACGCTTAGAGATTGAAAAGTCCAAATGCGAGAAGAAGCAGCAGCGCAAGCAGCGGGCAAGCGCAAGCAAGAACAGCAATAAGAATACAGGCGATAGCTTTTCCCATGATATGATTTCCTTTCTATGTACGATGTTTAGTCCAAAATGTAATCAACAGCTTTTGCGGCTGCACCGCTGGCGGCAACGACCATCCGTTTGTCATTTTTCAAGACGGTAAGCCAGTTTTGAATATAAGCGGCGTTGTTACGGAATGTGTCGTTGGTTTCAATTCCCGCATAGTTGAGAAGCGCGGCAGCGCCGATTTCAGCGGTCAATTCTTCCTTGCTGTACTCTGCGTTTCCAAAGTGTGCGGTTGCTTTTAGGCGGTTTAGGCGTGTGCGGTGTCCGGTGCTGTGTGTGATTTCGTGAAAAGCGGTAGAATAGAACTCGCCCATGCTCCGGAACTGCTCAACGAGCGGCAGAACGATACAGTCTCTTGATGGGCTGTAATAGGCTTCATCGCCTAACTGATGGTGGATTATGATATGCTCCCGTTGGCTGTAGTGGTCGATGATTTCATCGGCGGCGGGTATTGGTGTCGGTTCTGCGGGCTGATTGAATCGCGGGGTTAGACCGTCGCATTGGTCGATATGGAACACGTTATAGTAACGCAGCATAGGAATCAGACGGTCAACGGGCGATTGCGTTTCATCGTCCTGCATATCGGACACTTTGACCTGTTTCCAAAACACAACGATTTGTGATTTCTCGCCCTTGCGGACAGCGCCACCGCGTGACAATACTTGACTGTAGGTGTAGTATTCGCCGGGTTTGCCTAACAGCATTTGATTCAACAGACTGTACGGTTTTCCGGTTGTTCCGCTGATAGCGCCGTGCTGTGTACCTGTCCAAGGCTTTTGCCAAGGAATAACGCCTTGCTGTAGCTGTTGGATGATTCTTTCGGTTACGGCTTCGTAAATATCAAACTTTGCCATTATAAACGCTCCTGTTCTTCTTGATTTGGAGCGGGGCGGCGTGTTATAATCACACTACCACCCCCGCAAGGGTTGGTGTTAGGCTGCTTGTCCGCTTGCTTTGGTCGGCGTTCGGACAAGTGGTCTTTCTTTATGCGCTGACGGAAAAGCGGCGGCTTTGGCTCTGTCGCGTAAATGCAGCGTAAACATCGGGCATAGCCTTTTTGAACTCGCTGCTATTGAAGCGTGAAGTCAATACAGAGCGCCAACGGACGATAAAACGTCCTGCGGTCAATTCCTCGGTATCACGCGCCAGCATTTCCGCTTTGATGGTGTCGCGGATAGCTTCGGCTTCTGCGGCTGCGTCCTGTGCAAGCTGCTCCCACTCCTGCATTTTGACAATACGGGTTTCCAATTCTGTTACTGACATTTTGTATCTTCCTTTCATTCTTTTAGGGCTTTGGACAGGCAGCAGGTGGCATTAAACATCTATGCCCGTTGGCAATCTCAATCTCTCTTATCCATTTCTGCTTTTGTCTTGCGTTCTTGGTTTCGGCTTGCGCTTACTTTCGTCCGCCTTGACCTGCCCGGTGTTCCCTTGTGTGATTACAATATATCAGTTAACTGATAATTTGTAAAGATGGCAGAGTGCATAAAAGTTAACTGACATTCTTGTGCAACATATCAGTTTACTGATATTTCAATCATAGGTATAATGAGACGGGGGGTGATACGATGTCAACAGAAGCACAGAAACGGGCAAGCACGAATTACAACCGCAAACAGGACAATATCATGGTACGTCCAACGAAAGAAGAAGGCGCAGCAATACGCGCCGCCGCTGCAAGCGTTGGACAGTCGGTGCAAGCCTATATTCTGCAAGCAGTCAGAGAACGCATGGAGCGGGAACAGGCACAGGCGGGGGGCAGTTCTGGTATTTCTGCCGCCTGTCCAGAAGAAGAATATATGTAGTCGGTCAATGTAATTCTGAGCAATCGAATAAAAGAAGCCGTGTCTTACAGAGCAGAGCATATCTGCCCGATAAGCACGGCTTTTATTTTTTAGGACACACGAAAGGCGCTCGGCTGGCTATACCGTCGCTATCTACGCAGCGCCTGTAACTTGACTTGAATATCCTGTCCAGTGGAGTTCAATTCTTTTCTCAATACTTTTTATAGAGTGTATCTGCGAAACCGTTGTGAGACAAGGCTTTGCGGAAACGGTTAGGACACAAGCTGTGTCTTTTTTGTTATTTGAAATGGGTGTACCTGTTGTGGTTAACGATGCAGGGTACACCCCTTGCGGTTAATGGCAGTAGGAAACGTTCACCCGAGGGTGCAGCGCTCCAAGGAGCCAACGCCACTACTGCATAGAAAAAATGAAGGGAGGTAAGCAAATGTCGGAATTACTGAAACGGCTTCAGACCGGACAGCGGCATATTGAAGAATACACTCGCCCAAATGCGGATTTTATATGCCCCGTCTGCAATCAGAAATCGCCTTGTTATGCGTCATTTGTGACGCTGCAAGCCGGTTATGGCAGCGTCCATGACGGCGAAAAGGCAAAGGTCAGAGTATGCGGGGATTGTGTAGACCAACTGTTTAAGAGATTAGAAGTAAAGGAGGAAACGAATTGACGGGATTTACAAACAGCGATATAGGACAGAAAAAAGCCTTTGATGCGACTGTGTGTTTCTCGTTCTTTGGAACATGGCTGGAAGCAATCGAAGCATACGAAACGGAAGCAGACACAAGCAGTAATGCCTATAAGTTGTTTAAGGCGATTGCATACTACTCGATGTATGGAGTTGAACCAGAATTTGAAAATTCGGGCTTAGATGCTATGTGGAAAATTCTTTCCAGAGAGATTGACAGTAGCGTAAGCCGTCGCAAATGTCGTTTTGGCAAAGAAGAAGTAACTGAGCGGGAACAAGCGGTTATTGACGCTTGGAAAGCATTTCCCCATGCTTCTGTGCGTGAAGTAGCAATGACAACTGGTATTCATAGGAGCAGTGTTGAGCGAATCAAGCGAAAATACTGGAGACAATTAGAAGAATTGCGGCGGACTGCTATTGCTGCTGGTGATAGTGAATGTGTTTCTTCTAATAGTCAAGATGGTGCTATTGATTGTTCTCGTGGTAATGGTATTACTGAGACGAGACAGCGAGACACAACCGAGGAAATGCTCTTTGACGAAGATGAAGAAGCTATGCGAGAATGGATGACTGTGAATCCAAATGAGTGTTGCGTAAGAGATGACGAATTGCCATTTTGAAGACGGTTTATATGCTTTTATGGACGCCAAAAACATTTACATAGAACGTGTCAACATTTTCTTTTTGGATGCTATATCCATTGTGACACAAGGGATTGCAGGATTGACAAACCGCTATTTTGCTCAGCAAAGCCCTATCGGTTATGGGCTTTTTCCTTGATTGAACCATTATTTGCATAATTGCAATCATTGAGCATGACATATCCGCCGATTATCGGCGTACAGACACTGTGCTAAATGTCAGCGCATAAAATAACTACCTTGAATCAGTAACCGCTTGTGCGGTCATATCTTCGCCAAAGGCAAGAGGGTAACAGTGCAAACAGGAGGTTTTAGTGAACAGCATTGTTACGATTCCCGTATGGGAACGATATACGTTGTCGATTGAAGAAGCAGCGGCATATTTTAGAATAGGAGAAAATAAGCTGAGAAAAATTGTAAGTGAAAACAAAGATGCAGACTATCTGTTATGGAACGGCAACCGCCCGCAAATCAAGCGGAAAAAGTTCGAGCAGCTTATAGACCGCTTGAGTGTGGTGTGAGAGAAAAACTTGAAAAAACAATCCGCTTGTGGTAAGCTGTGATACAGCCTATAAGCGGATTCTTTCGTATGAAAGGAGCCGTAATGACAGGTAAGCGAGATAAAAAAGGCAGAGTATTAAGGCAGGGTGAGCGTCAGCGCGAGGACGGAAGATATGAGTACCGCTATAAGGACACGCATGGAGAAACAAGAAGCGTCTACAGTTGGCGATTGGTAGAGAGTGACAGCACCCCGAAAGGCAAGAAAAATGGAAAGCCTTTGCGGGAACTGGAAAAAGGCATTATCCGAGACGTGGAGGATAACGTAAACGGCTACATGGCGTATAGAACAACGCTAAATAGCTTTTATGACGCTTACATTGAAACCAAGTATGAACTCAAACAGTCAACACGGACAAACTACAAGTATATGTATGGGAAGTACGTCCGCGACGAGATAGGCATGAAGAATGTTGCTGAAATCAAGTACAGTGACATAAAGAAGTTTTACATCCATCTTATCAATGATGTTGGGTTCAAGCCAAACAGCATGGAGACGATTCATACGATTCTTCATCCGGTATTCAACGTAGCTGTCCGTGATGGTTTTATCCGAAGCAATCCAACAGACGGAGTTATGGCAGAAATCAAAAAGAGCCATAACTGGGAAAAGCCAAAGAGACACGCATTGACAGAGCCACAGCAAGAACGGTTCATAGAATTTATCTCAGAATCATCGACCTATTGTCATTGGAAACCGTTATTTACGGTATTGCTTGGCACAGGCGCGAGAATTGGGGAAGTTCTTGGACTTCGGTGGGAGGACTGCGATTTTAAGCAGAATATCATTGACATTAACCACAATCTGATATATCGTCAACAGGACAATGGGAAGATGGAATTACATATTACTACACCGAAAACAAAGGCTGGTACGCGCATTGTTCCCATGTTTGCAGACGTTCGGACTGCGCTGCTGCATACGCGGCGAACGCAGATGGAAAACGGATTTAATCAGTGCGTAGTTGATGGATCCCATCATACAGAAGTATGCCAAAGAGTACGGCATTCCTGAGTATGTAGAACTTA